>ERZ1048872.1959-NODE-1959-length-15867-cov-13.350683_pt1 | contig 15867 bp, 14 predicted proteins | sample MGYA00383100_ERZ1048872 | MGnify/ENA primary metagenome ERZ1048872 (study PRJEB29581, sample SAMEA5548370) | metagenome | biome: marine; feature: coastal; material: water | depth 50 m | study: Short-term variability in the microbial, nano- and picoplankton... | reverse complement strand
GGATGATCACCTTCTACAGGAGGAATATCAAGCGGAGATGGGAGGTAATGCACTATTGCGTCAAGCAGTTGCTGTACTCCCTTATTCTTAAATGCGCTGCCGCACAGTACCGGGGTAATCTGACCGCTCAAAGTTGCTTTCCGTAAAACCCTGACGACCTCTTCCTGACTTACTTCCTCTTCTTCTACAATCTTTTCCAGTAAGCCATCATCGTAAAGTGACAGATGCTCCAGCAATTGCTGTCGCCATTCCTGAGCTTGTGCTTCCAGCTCATCCGTCAAAGAACTACTTTCGTATTCTGCACCGTATGCATCTTCTTTGAAACGGTGTTCCTGCATCGAAACCAGGTCGATCACACCTTCAAATTCATCTTCTGCGCCGATTGGAATTTGTATTGCAACCGGATTTGCTGAAAGTTGATCCTCAATCGAAATGAGTGCTTTCTCAAAATCTGCACCAACACGATCCATTTTATTGACAAACGCAATACATGGCACGTCGTAGCGTTTTGCCTGCATCCAGACAGTCTCGGACTGCGGCTGTACTCCTGCGACTGCGCAAAGCACCATCACTGCACCGTCAAGCACCCGCAGGGAGCGTTCTACCTCCGCGGTAAAATCCACATGTCCGGGAGTGTCTATAATGTTCAGCGAATATTTCTGCTGATCAGTATCCCAGTCGCAGGTCGTTGCCGCTGAAGTAATGGTAATTCCGCGTTCCTGCTCCTGTTCCATCCAGTCCATGGTGGCGGAGCCGTCATTGACCTCACCGATCTTATGTATGCGCCCCGTGTAATAAAGGATGCGCTCGGTGGTCGTGGTTTTACCTGCATCAATGTGTGCCATGATGCCGATATTACGCCGCTGCTTAAGAGGGACTGTTTTGGCCACGTTGGTCTAATATCTGGAGCGCTGATTCGTTTCAGCAGGAACCTGTTTCTTTACCAACGGTAATGTGCAAAAGCTTTATTAGCCTCAGCCATCTTATGCGTATCTTCTTTCTTTTTAATCGCGCTGCCGCGGCTATTAGACGCATCCATAAATTCGTCCGCCAACTTAGCCCGCATCGACAAGCCACTGCGGGAATTTGCGTTTTCAATCAACCAGCGTATGGCTAGTGACTGACTCCTGCTGTGACGAACTTCCATCGGTACTTGATATGTGGAGCCACCTACACGTCGTGACTTTACTTCAACTGAAGGCATTACGTTTTCAATGGCGGCATTAAAAATTTCCAGGGCAGTCAATTCGGATTCGCGTTCAGTGATCGCATCCAGTGCGCCATAAAAAATATTCTCTGCAATACTTTTCTTGCCGTGCTTCATTAATGAATTAATGAACTTGCTGACCAAAAGGTCTTTATACTTAGGGTCGGGTAAAATAGATCTTTTTTGCGGGGCTCTTCGTCTGGGCATATCGTTTTCTTACAAATCCTTTTTGACGCCGTATTTGGAACGTGACTGCTTGCGTTCGGTCACTCCCACTGTATCAAGTGCGCCGCGTACTACATGGTAGCGTACACCAGGCAAATCCTTGATCCTTCCACCACGAATCAGCACCACCGAATGTTCTTGCAGGTTATGACCGATTCCCGGAATATAACTTGTGACCTCAATTCCATTGGTTAAACGCACCCGCGCAACTTTACGTAATGCGGAGTTCGGTTTCTTTGGCGTTGAGGTGTAAACTCTCACACATACACCACGGCGTTGTGGGCATGCCTGCAGTGCAGGGGTGTCCCTTTTGGTAATTTTGCTTTTGCGACCCTTGCGGACCAACTGACTTAATGTCGGCATAATTCTGGTACGTTCTTCTTTGTTTCTTGAAGCAAGATTTGAATAATCAATCCGCCAATTTAACATTGATTTATAATTTCGTCAACATCTAAATTCAAAATTTTAAAAAAAACTCACGCCCGCCTTTATCAGCTTTTTCATTCTACGACGAAAGCCAAGTCCTTTTAACTTAGTAGTGCAAAAAAACTTTGTATTGCATCATTTATAATATGTCCTAAAATAGCACTGAATTAGTACGAATTAAACATTTTCATGCAGACAATATGACAGTATATTCCTTCAGCAATAAGCTGATACACGAAAAGAGCCCTTACCTTCTCCAGCATGCCCATAACCCGGTAGACTGGCATCCCTGGGGCACCGCAGCTTTTGCAAAAGCAAAAGAAGAAGATAAGCTGCTGTTGGTGAGCATCGGCTATGCAACTTGTCACTGGTGTCATGTGATGGAACGTGAATCATTTGAAGATCCGGAATTAGCTGCATTTCTGAACGCTTATTTTGTACCGGTTAAAGTAGATCGTGAGGAGCGTCCGGATCTAGATAAAATCCACATGGACGCACTTCACGCTTTAGGTCAGCAGGGGGGGTGGCCGTTGAATATGTTTGTAACTCCGGAAGGCAAGCCGGTTACAGGTGGAACTTATTTTCCGCCACGGCCCATGTATGGACGAAAATCTTTCAGGGAACTGTTGGAAACCCTCGCCTTAATATGGAAGGATGAACGCGAAAAAATATTCACGACCGCAGATCAACTCACTGCCCATTTACAGCAAAAAGCAGTTCCCAATGCCGATGGGCATCCGGAACTAAACTGGGAAGCGGAGGAACAAACAGTTGCGCAATTCCGGGAATCGTATGATTCCCAACACGGTGGTTTCAAACAACAGCAACAAAATAAGTTTCCACCGAGTATGGGGTTGATGCTTTTGCTGCGTCACTATAAAAGGACAGGCGAGGCACATTCTCTTGAAATGGTGGAAATGACTTTACAGAAAATTTTTGCGGGCGGAATTTATGATCAGCTTGGCGGGGGGCTAAGCCGTTATAGCACTGATTATGAATGGCTTGTTCCGCATTTCGAAAAAATGCTTTATGATAATTCGCTGTTTGTCTGGGCCTTGATCGAAACCTTTCAAATCACAAAAAATCCTCTCTATGAAAGCGCGGTTAGGGATGTACTGGCTTATGTGGCTAGTGACATGACTTCTCCGACCGGAGCTTTTTTCTCTGCGGAAGATGCTGACAGTGAAGGTGTAGAAGGCAAATTTTATGTCTGGTCTAAAGCGGAAGTACTAAAAATTTTAGGTGCGGAAAGCGGCGAAATGGCCTGCGCCTTCTGGGACATCAAGGAGAATGGGAATTTTGAAGGAAGCAGCATCCCCAATCGCCCGCGCTCAGATGAAGACGTGGCAGCACAGTTCCGAATTACTCCGGAAGAAATGCGCAAAACGCTCCGAACTGCACGTGAAAAACTAATGGCCGTTCGTTCCCAACGTGTAAGACCATTGCTAGATGACAAAGTTCTGACTTCGTGGAATGCCTTGATGATTTCCGCCTTTGCGCGGGCTTCCCGTGTTTTCAATGATCCAGAATTTGAAAAAATGGCAACGCGTGCGGCGGATTTTATTTTCAATAATTTGTTCGATGATTCCGGACGACTATTGCGGCGCTGGCGGGATGGAGAGGCTCGTTTTCCAGCTTACCTTTGTGATCATGCTCAACTGTCGGTGGCCTGTCTGGATCTCTACGAAACCACTTACGAGCCGGCATGGTTCCAGAAAGCAGTTGAATTATCAGACAAAATAAACCGGCTTTTCCGGAACGCTGAAGGACCTTATTATGACACTGGAACCGACGGCGAGGTTCTGCTCACACGGAATGCGGAGGGTTACGATGGAGTCGAACCTTCCGGAAATAGCAGTCTGGCCCATGCCTTTCTGAGACTTCGTGCTTATGGTCTTGCTCCACAGTATTATGAGGATACACAGCGTATTTTCCGGGGCTTTGCTCAGCACCTGGAGCAAGCCGGAGTCAGCTTTCCCGCAATGCTGGGCGGCTTGCATTTCAGCCTGAGCGTGGCAAAAGAAGTTGTGATTTCCGGAAGACGCGGTGAAGCTGAAACAGAGCTTTTACTGGACGAACTACGCCGTGAATATCATCCAAATATTGTAGTCTCCTTTGTGGAAAACGGGGAAAGCCCGGAAACGGAAAAAATTATCCCGCTGGCTTCCGGAAGAGCGATGGTGAATGATAGTGCGACTGCTTATGTCTGCCAAAATCAAACTTGCCAAATACCTGTTCACTCAGTTGACGAGTTACGTCAACTTCTGGGTTGAGTGATGTGGGAGCAGCAACGCTTCCAACTCTTTCCTGACGATCAGGTCCGGGGCCAGACTTGCGGAAATTCATCCGTGTCCAGCGGGTCGCCCACGTTGAGGCGTTTCTCCAAACCGGGGAACGGCGGTGAGATGTCTCCGGAGCGCTGGGCGTAGGTGGTGTCATCACCCAGCCAGCGGGCGGCAAAACCTCGGCGGCGCAACTTCTTGGACTTGTTCGGCGGGGCGCCATGCAAAGTGAGGTAGTGGAAGGCGATGGCATCACCAGGTTCAAGATCCCATGATCGGATGTCGTAATCCTCACGCTGGTTTTCGATGTCCGGAATCGGCTCCAGCCATTCCTCGGTGTAGTTGTAGTCAACTCCGCTGAACTTGCGGGGCAGGAACCATTTTCCCCACGTATGAGAACCGGAGATAAACTCCGGACAGGTGGTTTGAGGCACTGTGTCCAGCGGAATCCAGAAACTCAAGACCTGTTTGCCGTCCACGCAGTAGTAGGGCTGGTCATGGTGCCACGGAGTCGGATTCGAGGTCCCGGGTTCCTTGACTAAAACGTGTTCATGGAAGATGCGCACTGTCTCCGATTGCATCAGTTCCGCCGCCATTTCCCCGGCGGGGGAATCGAAGAAAAAGCTGCGATATTCCGGAATGCGAGCCCAATTACAGTAGTCCCCGAAGAAATTTCCGCCGTCGCCCTCTGCCGTATAGTTTTTACTGAACTCTCCGGGGTCCGCCATGTTATGGTCCACGCCTTTGCGCAGCGATTCAATCCATTCCGTGAACACTCCACGCAGGACTATCACCCCGTTTTGCTGAAATTCATGAATGTCGGCTGCTGATAATCTAGTCATCGTGTTTCTTCAAGATGTTGGTTCAATAAAAAATAATTCTAATTTATTTTGCCTGCCCATAAAAATCAACCCAATAAATCAATCACAGGGGTTAGGAAAAATTTGTAAAGAGGCGGAGCTCCCAACTTTGTTATCAAACCCGTTTATACTGTCACGTCTTGGTTGCTTGGAGAATTTAAATTATTTTGACTGAACTTCTGAAACACCCTGTGTTATGCTGAATTCTTCGTGAAAATAGAGACATATCAAATTATTTTTTCTGCTAACTATTTGGATATATTAATATTTTTGTACTTGTTAGTCACCTGATTGCAGGAATATGCTTAAAATGTTTCCTGAGTTTCTGTCCATAATTTTAAACAACAGTAGCCAAATTATCAAATGCCTGAAACCCAAAAAACGGATTTAATCTTGCGTAACGCCCGTCTGATAGACGGCACGGGCGCTTCTTCTCAATACGGTGATCTTGCCATTCTGGATGATCGGCTACAGGCGGTGGGTGAGTTGGGAGATCTTCAGGCAGGTCGTGAACTCGATGTTGCTGGAAAAGCGGTTTGTCCCGGATTTGTAGATACACACACCCATGATGACCGAGTTTTGCTCTCTGACCCAAAGATGAATTACAAAGTGAGTCAGGGCGTAACCACTGTGGTTACAGGAAACTGCGGAATCAGCCTAGCACCTTTGAGAATTGACCAAAGTCGACCTCCTCCACTCGAAATACTGGTTGAGCTAAAAGCTGGAAAATTTTTTTCGAAATGTTATAGTGTCCGCTACTCTAACCTTGAAAAAATTTCATGCCTGAGCAAGACGATCTCAACTATCCAGTTTTTCTAAAGCCTCCGGACATCTCCGCCTATCTTGATGGCAATATCGGAGTGGATTACGTCCATCAATTTGATTCCGGAAAACCGGGGCCGCACGTGATGCTCAGCGCAGTGGTTCATGGCAATGAACTATGCGGCGCCATCGCTCTCGATGATCTGCTGAAAAACAAGGTGCGCCCTCTTCAGGGTAAGCTGACTTTAGTCTTCATGAACGTTGCCGCTTTCCTGAGTTTTGATCCGGAAAATCCGACCTTTTCCCGTTTTATCGATGAAGATTTCAACCGGCTCTGGACTAAAGATGTGTTGGAAGGAAACAGAGACAGCGTCGAATTGAGACGTGCGCGGGAAGTGTATCCAATTGTGGACACTGTGGATTTTTTGCTGGACATCCATTCAATGCAGACCACCACTTTGCCCTTGATAGTGGCCGGTCCACTTGCAAAAGGTAGGGAGTTTGCCAGGCAGTTTGGAATGACGGAAATGGTGGTAAGCGATTCCGGGCACAAATCAGGGCAGCGGATGCGTGATTATGAAGGCTTTGCAAATCCGCAAAGTCAGAAAAATGCTTTGCTGATTGAGTGTGGACAACATTGGGAAGTTAGCAGCTCTGAGTTGGCGATCACCGCGGCATGGCGTTTTCTAAGTCTGCTGGAAGTGATTTCGGAAGAAACCGCCGCGCCGCATTTGCTTGTAAAGTCGGCAGTTAAGCAAAAGTTTGTTGAGGTTTCGGATCCTTACACCATCAAAACGGATTCTTTTCATTTCGTTGAGAAATACGTTGGTTTAGAAGTTATCCCCACTTCCGGAACTATTATCGGTTACGACGGAGACATTCCGGTAAAGACTCCCTATGATAACTGTGTCCTCATAATGCCTTCCCGCCGCCAACTTCCCGGCGACACGGCTGTACGTTTTGGAAAGTTTTTAGCTAAATCCGGAAAATGAATATTCCATTCTTTTCAATGACACACACAATATACGTATATTTGCTTATTGTTGTGGACTCTTAATTCTTTAGAATTTTGAAAATGGAATTTTACATTGTTGGGCATTTTCTTCACAATATCAAAATAGATATGGGATGGCCGAACTGAATCAAGCCGCCGGGCAAGAGCGTACGGACGTGGAAATTGAAAAAACAATCGATACACTTGTTGTTGGTGCAGGCCAAGCTGGAGTGGCGATGAGTGAACATCTGAGCAAGCACGGGGTTCCGCACCTTGTTCTGGAACGCAAAAGGATCGCCGAAGCCTGGCGCACAGGTCGTTGGGATTCGCTGGTTGCCAACGGTCCGGCTTGGCATGACCGCTTTCCTGGTCTAGAGTTTGATCTCGATCCCGAAGTCTTTGTCACAAAAGAGCAGGTCGTGGCTTATTTTGAAGCCTATGCTGGGAAGATCAACGCCCCTATCCGTACTGGTGTTGAAGTGAAGAAGGTAGTGTGTAATACTGACACGTCGGGGTTCACGGTTGAAACATCTGCAGGTGTGATTCAGGCAGAGCGCGTGGTTGTCGCAACCGGACCTTTTCAGCGGCCTGTCGTTCCATCGATTGCTCCTCAAGAAGAGAAACTGACTCAGATTCACTCTGCCGAGTACCGCAATCCGGAGCAACTGCCCGAAGGTACTGTCCTGGTGGTGGGAGCTGGGTCGTCGGGAGTACAAATCGCAGATGAATTGGAGCGTGCGGGCAAGAAGGTCTACCTCTCGGTTGGGCCGCATGATCGTCCCCCACGCACCTATCGCAACCGTGACTATTGCTGGTGGCTCGGTGTTTTCGGGGAATGGGATGCAGAAGCCCCAAAGGCAGGTAAAGAACATGTGACCATCGCCGTTAGTGGGACCCGGGGCGGGCATACTGTCGATTTCAGGAGCCTTGCCCATCAGGGGATCACACTTGTCGGGATGACGAAAAGATTCAATGAAGGCGTGGCGATTTTTCAGCCAGACCTTGCAGACAACGTGGCACGCGGTGATGAGAACTACCTGTCGATGCTCGATGCCGCAGATTCCTATGTTATCAGAAACGGCCTCGATCTGCCGGAAGAGCCTGAAGCCCGTAAATTTCTCCCGGATCCGAAATGCTTGACCCATCCCCTGCTTGAACTCGATTTGGCTGAAGCCGGTGTCACCACGATTATCTGGGCCACTGGATATACCGTCGATTTCAGCTGGCTGAAAGTTGATACCTTTGACGAAAACGGCAAACCGAAGCACCAGCGTGGAGTTTCGAGTGAATCAGGCATCTACTTTCTCGGTCTGCCGTGGTTGTCACGACGTGGATCTTCTTTCATCTGGGGTGTCTGGCACGATGCAAAGCATATTGCTGACCAAATTGGTATCCAGTCCAAATACCTCGCCTACCGTGATCCCTCGCAGCTCAAGACAGAGATCAAAAGAGAGAAAAACTACGGGGACGCATTTCCTGATTCGGAAGTGTGGAAAACCGGCCAGCCAGGAGAAACAACATGACTGTTCATACCCGCATCCGAAAATTTAATACTAAAGATACCTATCCGGATCAGGATTTGGATAATGATTTGTGTCAAATTGTGAAGGCCGGGAATATGCTTTTTCTACGGGGACAAGTCGGAACTGATTTTGACGGCAAACTCATCGGACTCGGCAATCCGGAAGCCCAAACCGAACAGGCGATGAAAAATGTTAAACAGCTTTTGGAAGAAGCCGGAAGTTGTCTTGAGCATATCTGTAAAATCACAATTTACCTCACCGACAGTGCCATCAGAGAAACGGTTTACCGTACAATCGGAAAGTGGCTCAAAGGCGTTTTCCCTGTTTCTACCGGAGTGGTTGTGGCTGGACTGGCCAAGCCGGAATGGCTGCTGGAAGTGGACGTGATCGCCGTGATTCCGGAACCGGGAAATACTTTGCGGGAGGACAAATGACACTTTCCATCCTTGGGCGTTGTCCTGAAACAGGAATGCTGGGTGGTGCTGTTACTTCATCCAGCATTTGCGTTGCCAGCCGCTGTCTGTTCACCCGCTCCGGAGTCGGCGCCGCGCTCACGCAAAACATCACAGATCCGGAATTAGGCCAGTGGATGCTCGACCTTTTGGAAAAAGGATCAAACTCAACCGGAACGTTCGGTGCGAACGACGCTGTTGCTCAAGTCGTCGCTGAGGCCGAACATATTGCATGGCGGCAGCTCGTGCTTTTGGATTCCGCTGGGAAATCGGCAGTCCATACCGGAGCAAAATCTTTGGGTATACACGCCTCCGCACAGGGAATACAGTCTGCCGCCGCTGCTAACCTTTTGGCCAATGAAAAGGTTCCGCAAGCGATGGTCACAGCTTTTGAGAAAAGTTCCGGGCATCTCGCGCAACGTTTAATATCGGCTCTCGAAGCCGGAATTGCCGCGGGTGGAGAAGAAGGACCTGTGCGTTCTGCTGGAGTTCAGGTTGTACACGAAGTTTCATGGCCGATTGTAGATCTCCGAGTAGACTGGGACAATGATCCGATTTCCAAACTGCGTACCATTTGGAACGAATACGAGCCGCAAATGTCTGACTATATAACCCGCGCGATCAATCCGGAAGCCGCACCGTCTTATGGAGTGCCTGGGGATTTGTAATTGATGACGTCGTAATAATTTCAAAAACATCGCTTCTTGAAGAGTTAAAATGATCACTATTTATTCAGAAAAACATCGACTTCGCAACGCAAAAACTGAACTTTTTGGCGGTCTGCTTGTTCCGCCTTATGAAAATCCTTCCCGTGCAGACATCGTTTTGGAAAGGGTCAACAGCGAAAAACTTGGTGAAGTGATTGCTCCCAGAGAATTTGGAATGGAGCCGGTGTTGGCTTTGCATGACGCGGAATTTGTAGAATTTCTCCAAGTGGCCTGGGAGGAATGGTCTCAGACAGAATACGAAGGTGAAGCTATTCCCACCTGCTGGCCGGCCCGCCGTATGTCCCAGCGAAGACCGGACTATATTGACGGCAAGGTTGGCTACTATGGCTTTTCCTCTGAAACCTCAATCAGCGAAGGCACATGGGAAGCAGCCTTGGCCAGCAAGGATGTCGCTTTGACAGGTGCGGAATTGTTGTTGAAAGCAAACGAAACCGGAACGTCCATTTCGACTCCGCTCAATGCGAACAGTGCGAAAGGAGTTTTTTCGCTTTGCCGTCCCCCCGGACACCATGCTGCCTTTGATATGTTCGGCGGATATTGTTTTTTGAACAATGCCGCAATTGCCGCCCAGTGGTTCCGAGACAACGGGATTGAGCGTGTCGCCATTCTCGACGTTGACTTTCACCACGGTAACGGCACACAAGACATTTTCTATGATCGGCAAGATGTGCTTTACCTTTCTCTACACGGTGACCCTCGTGATGCCTTTCCGCATTTTTCCGGTTATTCAGACGAAACCGGACAAGATGCGGGCGTCGGCGCCACCTTCAATTGCCCACTGCCTCCAGGAACACAATTCAAAACGTGGTGCGACAAACTCAAAGAATGTTTGGCGAAAATTGATCAATTTGATACTGAAGTGCTGGTAGTGTCTTTAGGTGTGGATACTTTTGAGAAAGACCCCATCAGCTTTTTCAAACTGAAATCAGACGATTTTCTGAGCATCGGCAAGTTGATTGCTGATTTAAAACGTCCTACGCTTTTTGTTATGGAAGGTGGATACGACATCAAAGAATTGGGCATTAATGTTGTCAATGTCCTGCAAGGATTTGAAGATTAGGTTCACCGAATTAGGAAGGCTTTCTAATTCAAATTAGATTATTTCACTTTTTAGTAAATTTGACAGTAGTAAATGTTATCGTGTCACCCCAGACATATGATATGCATTTTATACAAAATACGAGCAGTTTGGATTCATTCCAATGCCGGATAATAGGCTACAGCTTTTCTTAGCCTTGAGCAGTTTACAACAGGCAAATCAGAGAATTTCTTAAGCGGCGATTTGCACCCCAAATTGATTGATGATGTACAAACCAGAACTTGAATTATTCTGGGTATTATTTTATCCTGCGCATTACAAAGTTTTTGCATAAAATCTAAATTTGCTTGTCAATCACAATATGAAACAGCCCACTAAGCTCACTGAATCAGCACCCAGCATAGATCCATGCTTACAGAAACTACAAACATTACTGAGCGAACGCCTTTCGTTGTCGGAAGCGGTGCGTGAACAGCATGGCCGTGACGAATCATTTCATGCCTCGGCTCCTCCGGAAGCAGTCGCCTTTGCAGAAAGTAATGAAGAAGTCGCAGAGATAGTTCGTATCTGTGTTGAGCACAATAAACCAATCATTCCGTTCGGCACTGGAACTTCGCTCGAAGGTCATGTTGCAGCATTGCATGGCGGAATCTGCCTCGATGTTTCCGGAATGAACAAGGTGCTGGAAGTAAACGAAAATGACCTGGATTGCAGGGTGCAGGCTGGAGTAACCAGGAAACAACTCAATCAACATTTGCGGAATTCCGGACTCTTTTTTCCAATTGATCCCGGAGCGGACGCTTCTCTGGGAGGAATGACGGCAACCCGCGCTTCCGGAACCAACGCAGTGCGTTACGGAACCATGCGGGAAAATGTAATGGGCTTAACGGTGGTAACTGCTGACGGACGCATCATCCGTACTGGAACCCGCGCCCGTAAATCCTCCGCAGGTTATGATTTGACACGCCTCTTTGTCGGCTCGGAAGGAACGCTGGGAGTTATTACGGAAATTCAACTTCGACTTTACGGAGTTCCGGAAGCAATTTCTGCCGCCGTCTGTGCCTTTGAAACTCTGGAAGGTGCAGTGAACACCACCATTTCTACAATCCAGATGGGAATTCCGGTGGCACGGATTGAGTTGCTGGATGAGGTTCAAGTTGATGCAATCAATCGTTATGCTGATTTTGATTATGAACTTAAGCCTACTTTGTTTTTTGAATTTCACGGAACAGAGGCTTGGGTGAAGGAACAAGCGGAAATGGTCAAAGAAATTTCCTGTGATGAAGGCGGAAGTGATTTTCAATGGGAGACTCGTGAACAGGAACGGCAAAAACTTTGGGAAGCACGCCACAATGCTTATTACGCTTCATTAGCTTTACGGCCGGGATCAAAAGGCTGGCCGACTGACGTTTGTGTGCCAATCTCACGTCTAGCAGAATGTATTCTTGAAACACGTCAGGATATTGATGAGTGCGGATTTTTCGTGGCTTTGGTGGGGCATGTAGGTGACGGGAATTTTCACCTTCTTTTTTTGGTCGACCCGGAAAACGAAGAGGAGGAACTAAAGCGCTATCAACCTTTGAACGATCGCTTAGTGGAGCGTGCTTTGCGCATGGGAGGAACCTGCACCGGCGAACACGGAATCGGTTCAGGGAAATTAAAATATATGAAAGCCGAACACGGTGATTCCCTGGATCTGATGAGCCAGATTAAACAGGCTTTTGATCCACATAATCTGATGAATCCCGGAAAACTGATTCCAGTATGACAAAGATTATTTCGCCTGTTTTTTTAAAGGTACGGGATTTTTTCCTAGAATCAGTAAGTGTTGCGTTGCCGGTTTTTCGGATCATGATCCCAATGATTATTGTGGTCAAGATTCTCAAAGAAATGGGTGCCATCGATATCCTTGGCCAGTGGCTGGCTCCCGTAATGGGGATCGTGGGACTTCCGGGTAGTATGGGATTGGTCTGGGCAGCGACTATGGTGGCTGGATTTTTTCCGGGGATGATTATTTTTGCGGATCTTGCCGCGAACGAAATGCTGACAGTCGGTCAGGTTACTGTGCTGACTTCAATGATGCTGATCGCTCACTCACTTCCTGTTGAACTGCAGATTGCTGACAAAGCAGGGCCGCGATGGTTAAGCATGGGAGTGTTTCGGGTCGGCGGTGCTTTACTTTACGGATTGATCCTAAATCAGATTTTGCTATGGGGAAACTGGCTTGCGGAAAGCAGTATTCTACTGTGGTATCCGGAAAGCGGCTCGGTTGATCTGCAAACCTGGGCCTGGGATCAAGTTGTGGGTTTGATGTTGATGTTTGTGATATTGCTGGGAATAATGTTGTTGATGAAATTACTCGATCAGTTTGGCCTCAGCAAATTTTTACAGAGCATTTTTAAACCTTTGCTCAGTAAACTTGGAATTGGCAAAGAAGCAACGAACATAACGGTGATCGGTATCACTCTCGGAATTTCCTACGGCGGAGGTTTGATAATCAAAGAATCCCGCGCCGGAACGATTCCGCCAAGAGATATATTTTTTGCGCTGGTGCTGATGGGACTCTTCCACAGTTTCGTCGAAGACACTTTACTGATGCTGTTGCTCGGTGGAAGTTTGTGGGGTTTATTAGTTGGCCGCTTAATTTTTGCGTTGCTGGCGGTCTGGTTACTTGTACGGCTGCTTTCGCTAATTTCGGATCAACGATTTCAACGATATTTTTTTAAGCCCAAAGCAGTCTATCAAGTTGCTTCGCCTGCCGATGAGTCAGTCTAAGAACTTAAGCTTATTGCCGTGAAAAGTACTGTGTACGATATTCCGTTGATTGACCTTCAGCCTCAATTTGACAATCCTGTTGCAGAAGCTGAGATAGCAAAGAAGATAGGGGACGCCTGCAAAAACAGCGGATTTTTTGCGGTTCGTGGACACGGTATTCCAGGAAAAATTATCGAACATTGCTGGCAGGTCAGTCATGATTTTTTTTCACTTGCTGAAGCAGAAAAGCTGAAGGTTCAGATGCCCTTTGCCGGATATCCATACGGTTTTGCGGCAATGGAAGCAGAAACTCTTTCACTTTCTCGTGGGGAACAGGCACCTCCGGATTTAAAGGAAAATTTTTCAGCAGGTCCAAATGCTACTCCTCCAGCAGGGATTTCCGCTGACGAAGCGCTTTTTGTATTTTCTGAGAATCAGTGGCCGCAAGAACCTGCGAATTTTAAACAGGCGTGGGAAACATGTTATGAAGCGATGTCTTTGCTTTCAATGCGTTTAATGAGATTATTTGCACTCGCACTGAATTTGCCTCAAAACTATTTTGATGAATTTCTGCGGCAGCCAATCAGCGCTTTTCGTGCTAATCACTATCCTGCACTGAACAAGGCTGCGCTACCAGGCCAACTGCGTGCAGGAGCGCATAGTGATTACGGCAGTCTCACATTGCTCTTACAGGAGGAGGGCTTGTCTGGGCTTGAAATTTTAAACCGCCAAAAAAAGTGGATTCCGGTCACTCCCTGCATGCCGGAGGTGATTGTCAATCTGGGTGATTTGATGGAACGCTGGACAAACGGACGTTGGCTTTCTACACTGCATCGAGTAAATATTCCAGAATCTGAAACAGCTCAAAATCAATCCAGAATGTCATTGGTGTTTTTTCAGCAACCGGACTGGGATGCCAGAATCGAGTGTCTGCCCACTTGCCTCGACCCTGATGGAACAGCAAAATACCCGGTGCTAACTTCCGGAAGGCACTTGATGGAGCGTTTTCACAGCACGGTACTGAATGAAACTTAATCCATTATTAAAAGAGAAAAAAGGATAACATAATAAAAATAAGAGAAAAAAATGGACTTAATCATTAGAAACGCAAATCTTCCGGACGGAAGAAGTGGCATCGATATTGGCATCAAAAACGGAAAAATAGTGGTGCTCGAATCCTCTTTGTCAGCAAAAGCCACGGAAGAAATCGATGCATCAGGAAAACTGGTCAGCCCTCCGTTTGTTGATGCGCATTTTCACATGGATGCAACACTCAGTTTGGGGCTGCCCCGTTTAAATCAGTCCGGGACTTTGCTGGAAGGCATAGCATTGTGGGGCGAATTAAAACCGCACTTAACGGTTGAAGCAATCAAGGAGCGAGCCCTCAGATATTGTGATTTAGCGGTAGCACGAGGGTTACTGGCCATCCGGAGTCATGTGGATATTTGTGACCCACGTTTATTGGCAGTGGACGCCCTCCTGGAAGTCAGGAAGGAAGTTGCCCCATATCTTGATTTACAACTGGTAGCTTTTCCACAAGATGGTTTTTTTCGTACACCAATGGCATCTGAACTTCTTGAAACCGCTCTTGATCGCGGAGTGGATGTGGTTGGCGGGATTCCACATTTTGAACGGACGATGGATGAAGGGAAAAAATCAGTTGAGGTCTTGTGCCGCATTGCAGCCGAGCGCGGTTTGCGGGTTGATATGCATTGTGACGAAAGCGATGATCCGCTTTCACGACACATCGAAACTTTGACTGCAGAAACTGTGCGGCACGGTTTGCAGGGCAGGGTTACAGGATCGCACCTGACTTCAATGCATTCCATGGATAATTATTATGTTAGTAAATTGCTTCCATTGATGGCAGAAGCCGAGATGAATGTAGTATCCAATCCATTGATCAACATCACTCTTCAGGGACGCCACGATACTTATCCCAAACGCAGAGGGATGACCCGAGTTCCGGAACTGCTGAATGCCGGCGTAAAAGTAGCGTTTGGACACGACTGCGTGATGGATCCGTGGTATTCACTTGGTTCTGCAGATATGTTGGAAGTTGCCAGTATGGGGCTGCATGTTACGCAAATGACAGGTGTTGAACAGATGAAATCCTGTTTTCGTGCAGTCACGGAAATTCCAGCCGCAATTCTCGGCTTGGAAGGTTACGGCCTTGAAAAAGGGTGCAATGCCGATCTGGTTATTTTACAGGCCGCTGATCCTGTCGAAGCTCTGCGTTTAAAAGCAAACAGGCTTTTTGTGATCCGTCGGGGAAACATTATATCGAGTTCCCAACCGGTTGAGGCAAAGCTAGATCTGCCCGGCCGTCCTAAAATCCAAAATTATTTGTTTAAATAGACTTGCTTGTACTTCAATTTTTTTCTGAAATTTACAACACTGTATCTTGACTGTTTTGACTTTGATTATCCGGTATAACAACCCTTTTAGTACAAATTTTGCATATCAAAACGAAGCGGTCAGGATACCAAGAAAGTGTTGCAAACTACTTTTAAGAGGAATATAATCTTTGTGGAAACTACCCGGAAGCATTTCTAATCTATTCCGGAGAAAATCTGTAGGTTTCAATCTGGACGCTGTAGTTTTTTAGCCGGACA
>ERZ1048872.1949-NODE-1949-length-15949-cov-5.461998_pt1 | contig 15949 bp, 2 predicted proteins | sample MGYA00383100_ERZ1048872 | MGnify/ENA primary metagenome ERZ1048872 (study PRJEB29581, sample SAMEA5548370) | metagenome | biome: marine; feature: coastal; material: water | depth 50 m | study: Short-term variability in the microbial, nano- and picoplankton... | reverse complement strand
GCCCACGAAGACTGGATCATATGGTATATTCAACAGCCATTTTTCACAGAGGCTAGACGTGCAATGATTGAAGAGTGGATGATGCCCCAACAGGAGCCGAACCCATACTTATACGAACCAAAGCAACGCCTATACTCATACGGTCGTCGTAATAATAGGGCATACTGACTCAATATAACCTAACTAAATGGACTCCTATTCCGCAGCCGAACAGCAACAGTTTAACTCGGACGTTAAAAACACATTCTTTGGAGGACTATTGGGGATGATATTTTATATCCTTCCCTTTATCATACTTTTATAAAAAAGTCAAGTTTTTTCTGGCTGTATAAATAACTTTAAGAAGATTATGTGTCTCACTATTTTCTTTGTTAGTTCAGCCTGAATCGACAGTAGCAATGATTTCAACAGCGACTAGAATTAAGTTAAAGCGTTCTGGTGTAGCCGGACGTAAGCCAACCTTAGCTGACCTACAGCTAGGTGAGATTGGTATTAACTACAACGACGGTAAACTCTTCTACAGACAGGAGAATTCCGTAGTTGGAGCCCGTATTATCGAGCCCGGTCAGGGTAGTGTAGTCGGTAAGACTATCTTCGTGACCGTAGAAGGCAACGATAATAACTCCGGTCTCAACGTTAATGATGCCGTAAGAACCATCAAGAAAGCCGCAGAGCTTGCCTTGTATGGTGACGGTATTAAGGTGTACCCAGGACAGTACATTGAGGACAACCCCATTGTATTCCGCGACCTAGTTGCCGTGGAGGGGATGGACCTACGTAACGTCCTAGTTACTCCTGCAAACCCAGATAAGGACTTGTACTTGGTTGGAGATGGCTTCCACGCCACTAACCACTCGTTCGTATCTAACGTAGACTCCAAAGACGGGTCTGCTATCATTTCATTCCGCCCATTAGAAGGCACCGCATCAGACCGCTACTTTGATGCTGCTCGTCTAATCCGCGACAACCTAGACTTTATTGCACAGGAAGCCGTCGGCTTCTTGACCAGTGGCTATTCAGGCTTTGCTGCTGGTCAAAGATCTCAGGATGGCTCACGTGCCATTGAACTAAACACAAAGTTTATTGTAGAAGAAGCATTCCAGTTCATCAATAGTCTTGACTATACTGGACCTGCATACGTTAACCCAGACCTTAACCAGTGTCGCAGCGACCTTAAGGACATCCTTGCTGGTTGGAGATATGACCTTATCTCTGATGGTAATAGCGAGACAACTGGCGTTGGCTTAACATACTACGCACCGATCAAGTTCATCAATACTGCTAAGGTTACTGACTTAGAGTATGATAACAGGTCTGGTATCGTTGTTATTGAAACTAATATTGATACACAGTCTCAAATTGGAGACGAGATTAAGCTATCTAATATCCGTTTAGACTGCGAACCTTACAACAATGAGTTCCTCATCCAGAACTTCATTTATGATAATGAAACTGGTATCGGAACAGTAACTCTACCATTCATCCACGACATTGAAGTCGGTGATACTATTAAGTTGGATGGTCTAAAGTTTGACTGCCCAGCATATGGTGCTCAAGAGTTTGACGTTGCTGACTTTGACTATGACCAGCTCACTGGTTCTAGTAAGATCCGCATCAAAGGTGAGGCTCATAACCTAAACGTTGGCGATACTATTGAGCTTCGCAACCTACAGTTTGACTGCCCTGCTTACGGTGGTCTATTTGCTAATGTTTCTAACCTTAACTACAACAACATCAGTGGTCAAGGCATCATTACTTTTGATGAGAATGTAAACCTAATTCCAGGCGACAGCATTCTTCTTTATAATATCAAGATGACTTGCCCATCATACGGCAATGACATCTCGATCACAAACTTTAACTATGATAATATCTCTGGTCAGTCCAGAGTAACTACGGCACAGCCACACAACTCTAAGCCAGGAGACTTGGTTAAGCTAGAGGACCTACAGTTCTCTTGTCAGAGCTACCTTGACCAGGCTTATACAGTCAAAGAGTTCCTATACGACAACAATACTGGTGAAAGTTTAATCACCTTTAAGAACGACCACAGCATCACCCCAGGTGAAGTTGTAACAATGAACGGGCTAGTCTTCCAGTGCTCTAGCTATGTTCCAAACAGAACTCCTGTACTAGGTTTCCGTTACAATGAAACAACTGGTATCTCCACTGTTACTACAGACGGTGCCCATAACCTAAGCCTAGGAGAGAGAATTCTTCTAGAGGACTTGGTATTCTCCTGTAACAGCTACAGCTTTACTGATATTGCTGTTACTGCTGCACCTTACGATAACATCACTGGCTTCCTAACTCTCAACCTAGCTTCACCACACGGTAGTGAAGTTGGTCAGATTGTTAAGCTAGAAGGTCTAGAGTATTCCTGCATTAACTCAGGCATCACTACTAACTTCTTCCCTGATGGAACCATCGGTGATGAGTTTGAGATTCTAGACACACCAACATCAACACGTCTCATCATCAACGTTGGTCCTTCCGACATTGAGCATACTTATGTTGGTGGTGGTACTGCTACTGTTGGTATTACAACTACTGTATTCCCTGATGGAACACAAGGCTTCGAGTTTGAAGTAGCGAACATCCTATCAGCTTCTAGGTTTGAGGTAAACGTTGGTGTCTCTACCATCGCTCACACCTATACAAGTGGTGGTAGAGTTCTAAGTGGCTTCACTACTTCAGTCTTCCCTGACGGAACACAAGGCTTTGACTATACTGTTCAGTCTGTTCCTGACTCTGACCAGATCATCGTCAACGTTGGTGTCTCCACCATCGCTCACACATATGTAAACAGTGGTGATGTTTCCGTTGCTTCATTCAATGCTGTTACTGGTTTCGATTACGACAACGTAGCGGGCTCAGGCTTAGTCACATTAGACTCTGCTCATAACCTACTACCTGGTGATAGTTTCATCCTAGAAGATCTCCAGTTCACTTGTGACTCATACCGTGTTGGTGCTGCTAGCACGCTCAAGGTCAACCGCTTTGACTACAACAACCTAAGCGGTATCTCAGTAGTCACCACATCAACTCTACACAGACTAAACATCGGCGATGTTGTAGGCTTTGATGGACTACGTTTTGCCTGCCCAGGTGGTTCTGGTATCACCACGAACATCTTCCCTGATGGCACACGTCCAAACTTCTACACCATTCTTTCCATTCCAACTCCTAACAAGATCATTGTTAATGTTGGCGTCTCTTCTATTGAGCACGAGTATGTTAACTCTGGTGCTATTCAAGTTGGTCTAACGACAAACATCTTCCCTGATGGTACTCGTCCTTCAGAGAACTTCTTCAAAGTCATCTCTGTTCCTAACGAAAACCAAGTAGTAACTAACGTTGGTGTCTCCACCATCAGTCACACCTATGCAACTGGTGGTAGGTTCTACACTGGCATCACAACCAACATCTTCCCACAAATATTCCAAGACCCCAACGTACAAGTAACTAACGCTGACTATCAGAACACAACTGGTCAGGTCATTATCACAACCGGTAGTCCACACGACTTAAGCAACGGCGACCCAGTTCTCCTAGAAGGCTTACAGTTTGAGTGTAACTCTGGTGGTGTTGGTGGTTCAGGTGGGTCATTGATCTTCCCAAGAAACCAGGAAGTCTATACTGTATCTACTGTATTGGATGCGTTCCGTTATACCTGTAACATCGGTGTATCAGACTTCGTTCATACCTACATTCAGGGTGGTACTTCTTCAGCACAAAACGTAGATAACGCAGTCTATGATGAGCGTACTGGTGCCCTAACAGTCACACTAGACAGAGAGCACAACCTAAGCATTGGTGATAAGGCTTCCCTAGTTGACCTAATATTCTCCTGTGCTTCAGGTGGTACTAACAATGCTCCAGGAACGTTGGTATTCCCACGTCCTACAGACCAGTTTGAACTCGCTTCTATCTCTGGTACAGAGCTAACCATTGACGTTGGAACTTTCCCAAGTCTACCACATACTTATGTTACTGGCGGCTCTATTAGCTGGTCTGGAACAACTGTACAGGTAGTCAATGCATCTTACGATGAGCTAACTGGTATTCTATCCGTCACTACATCCCAGGCATTGGGTGCTCCTAATGGTGCTACCGTTGTTATGCAGGGTCTAGACTTTACCTGTAACTCAGGTGGTACTAATAACTCACCTGGTCGTATTGTATTCCCTCGCCTAGAAGCTCCTAAGTTCTTTGTAACTCAGGTCATTAATAAGCTAACCTACATTGTTAACGTCGGCGCTTTCCCAAGCCTAGCACACAACTATGTAAGTGGTGGCTTCTCCTCACTCAAGGTTCGCGACAGTGACCCCAACCTATTCTTGGTTGAGTCTGTTCCTACCCCAACACAGTTGATCCTCAACGTTGGTAAGAGTGATATTCAGCACGAGTATGTTGCTGGTGGAAACCTATCAGTAGGCATCACCACGAACATCTTCCCTGACGGAACTCGTGAGCTTGGTAACAAGTTTGAAGTTCTTTCTACACTTGGTTCTGATACCGCCATTATCAACATCGGCATCTCTACTATCCAGCACATTTATGAGTCTGGTGGTTATGCACAGTATGGTGCAACCAACGAAAGAGACGTCATCAACTTCCTATATGACTTTAGAACTGGTATTTCTACGGTTACAGTTCGTGGTGCTCACAACTTGAACGTTGGTGAGTCAGTCAAGCTAGCCGATATGAAGTTTGCTTGTAACAGCAACGTCGGTCTAACCACTAACATCTTCCCTGATGGAACTGCACCTAGCCTCAACGTCTATGAAGTTAAGAGAGTCCTATCCAGCAGCCAGTTTGAAACAAACGTAGGCAACGTTGGCTTCGCTCACACATATGTTTCTGGTGGTTCAGTATTCACTGGTATTACTACTAACTTCTTCCCTGACGGTACTTCTGGCTACAGCTACACCGTTGACTCTGTTCCTACAGACAATGAGGTTGTAGTAAACGTAGGCATCAGCAGCATTGAGCACAACTACGTTCGTGGTGGTTCACTATTTGCTGGTCGTACAAACGAGAGAGACATTGCTAACTTCAAGTATAACTTTGAAAATGGCTATGCTATTCTAACATTCAAGCAGCCAGAAGAGAACCTCTTCACTGGTGACCTTGTTAAGCTTAAGAACCTTGAGTTTACTTGTGCAAATAGCACAGGTATTACTACAACTATCTTCCCTGATACAGACAATGTTCTATTCCCTGTAACACAGAAGCTAAACCCAACACAGTTCCAGCTATTCATTGGTGAGTCCGACTTTGATCACACCTATGTTCGTGGAACAGGTGCTGCTTTCGTTGGCATCACTACTGATATCTTCCCTGAAGCTGAAACGGGTAAGTTGTTTGAGGTTGTTGCTACACCTTCACCAACCCAAGTCACTGCTCGTATCGGTGTCTCATCTATCCAACACAACTATGTTAAGGGTGGTTCAATCTTCGTTGGTATTAATACAGACATCTTCCCAGGTGACCCTGAAGTTTCCCCACTAGGAGACACCTACACCATCGAAAGCATCACACCTGATGGTGAGTTGGTTATCAACGTAGGTACTAGTTCCATCACCCACTTCTATGTTTCTGGTGGTGAACTTCAGTACGGAGAGACTTCTGGTGGTCAGCTACAGCACATCACTGGTCCTGGTGTATCCGAAGCAACCGTTGCTGCTATTGACTTTGAGCGTCAGATCGCTGGTTATGCAGTCAACAACCGCCCTTGGGGTTCATTCATCGTAGCAGAGACTGCTCGTATTACTGACTTCGAGTACGACAACATCACAGGTTTCGCTACTGTATTTGCTGCCGGTATCAATGTACAGAACGGAGACACAGTTCGCTTGAGCGACATTGAGTTCCGCTGCTCTGATGAGTACGCTGGTCTAACTACTACCTTCTTCCCAGACAATACACGTCCAGGTGGTCAGTACTTCGTTGTAGACACCCGCATTGACGAGAACGCATTCATTGCTTTCGTTGGTGTATCCTCTATCAACCACGCATACGCACGTAACGGAAACGTATATCGCTACTCACAGAACGTCATTGGCGTTGACTATGAGAAGCAGACTGGCTTGGCTAGGATCACCTCACCAAACCATGGCTATAGCACGAATGACTACATTGAGCTACGCGACCTTAAGTTTGCTTGCCCAGTATTCACCCCTGACTATCAAATCGAGAACTTCCAGTATGACAACCTATCTGGACTAACAACAGTAACAACAACTCTAGACAACACCATTGAAGTTGGCGACCTCGTCAAGCTAGATGGTATTGAGCTTGAGTGTCCTCCGTACGGAAACAACATTGCTGTTGCTGGTTTCACTTACGATAACAGCACTGGTCTATCAGTTGTCGAGACCCAGAAGCCACACGGTCTAACCGCAACTCCTAGAGGAACTGCTGGTATCACTACTGCCGTCTACGACAACGTAGCTGGTATCCTAACTGTAACTACAGCCAACCCACAGAACTGGAACAAGAGTGTAGAAGGTGCTGAGTTTGATGGTCTAACTTTCAACCCATCCATCGCAGGCATCCTCAAGGAAGACTACATCTATCCTATCAATGAGGTCATTAAGCCTACTGAGATCAGCGTCTACGTTGGTACTTCACTCACGGCAACTAATGTTGATGACCTAGGAACTGTTACTCGTTACAACCGTAATGACATCAAGCTAGTTGACCTACAGTTTGACTGCCCTCCATACGGCAACGAACTAGAAGTCATTGACTTCATCTACGATAACAAGACTGGTAACTCACTCATCACCGTTGATGAAAACCACGGTCTTAAGATCGGTCAGAGCGTTAAGCTCTCCGACATTAAGTTCCAATGTCCTCCTTACAACAATGACTTCACTGTTATTGATGCTGACTACGACGGTCCTACCGGTATCATCACTGTAACCACGTCAAGACCACTAACCAATATCTCTATTGGTTCAACTCTACGTGTTCAAAACCTACAGTTTGACTGTACTGACTCTGGTCCTGAGTTTGAGATCATCATCTTTGACTTCAATGAGCCTAGTTCACGAGCAACTATCCACATTGGTGTTGAGAGAAACAACCTACCACTAAACCCAGGTCAGGCTATCAAGCTTTCTGGCACTTCATACGTTATTGATAACGGTGCTGGTGGTGTTATTGTGGTTCCTTACCCCGATGGTAGAGACCCAAGCTTCAACATCTACACAGTAAGAGATGTTAGAGATAGTAACCTAGTAGCCAATGGTACTGCCATTGATGTTCTCTTCCCTAACTTGAGAGAGCCACTAGCTGTCTTCCAGAACCAAGGTCAAGTAACTATTGGTATCACAACGAACATCTATCCAGAGAACGTTGGACCTGAAGGTGGTTTCTATGAAGTTCTAGCATTACCTGAGAACAACCAAGCGGTATTCAACGTTGGTGTTTCCAGTATTGCTCACTCATACATCCGTAACGGCACCGTATTCACTGGTGTAACAACTAACTTCTTCCCTGGTAACGCACAAAACTCACCGAAGGGTAACCTCTATAGCGTTATTGACGTACCATCTGCGAACCAGATCCGCGTCAACGTCGGTGTTTCAAGTATCATCCACGTCTATGATGATGGTGGTCTAATGCAAGTCGGCATCACAACCAACATCTTCCCAGACGGAACACAAGGAAGCATCTTTGCTGTTGTTGGTGTAGCTGACTCAACCAGTCTAGTTCTTAACGTAGGTACTTCTACTATCCCACATACTTATGTCGGTGGTGGTGACTTACTAGTTGGTATTACAACTACATTCTTCCCTGGAAACATCCAGAACTCCCCACGCGGTAGTATCTTCACTGTTCTAGGTAAGGATAATGAGTGCGGTGCTGATAGGTTCACTGTTAATGTCGGTCCTTCTACTATCCCTCACGCATATGTTGACGGTGGTACAGTAACCACAGGCGTAACAACAGACAGGTTCCCTGATGGAACTAACGGTTTCGTATTCAAGATCGTCGAGACAGAAACTGATGATGACTTTGTAGTCAACGTCGGACCTTCTACCATCTCACACACGTACCTTGAAGGTGGTTACCTACGCCGCATCAAGACAGACATCCTAGACTTTGACTACGACAGCTCCTCAGGTCTTGCTACTGTTCGTTCAGTAGGACACAGACTAAACGTAGGCGACCTAGTTAAGCTCGCAGACATCAAGTTTGACTGCCCATCATACGGTAACGACAGAGGCATCACTGACTTTGTATACGACAACGTAACAGGCAGAGCATTCGTAACAACCGATAACGACCATCTACTAGCCATCAATGACTTGGTTAAGCTATCTAACATTCAGTTAGAGTGTCCTCCATATAGTCAAGGCAAGAACGTTGTAGGCGCAACCTATGACCGCATCAGCGGCATCGTAACTATCTCCACCCAGACCCCACACGGTCTAGCTATTGGTGAAGCTGCGAAGCTAGTTGACTTACAGTTCACTTGTCCTCAAGGTTCTGGTATTACTACTACCTTCTTCCCAGACGGTACGCTACCTAGTAACAACCTATTCCGCGTTGATAGCACTATATCACTCAACACATTCTCGGTTCAGGTTGGTCCTTCTACCATCCAGCACCAGTACGTTAACAGTGGTCAGGTCTTCAGTGGAATCACAACGAACATCTTCCCAGGCAACGCACAGAACTCCCCAAGAGGAAGCATCCTTCGCGTTACTGACACCCCATCATCCAATACATTCTCTGTAGAGGTTGGTGTTTCTTCCATCGCTCACCAGTACTATCGCGGAGGCACGGTTCAGACCGGCATCACGACTGACCTATTCCCCGATGGAACACAAGGTGACTACTTCGAGGTTACTAAAGTTGAGAACGCAAACCGTTATCAAATCAACGCAGGTGTCTCAAGTATCCAGCACACATATAACAGTGGTGGTTTCTCCTCCAAGTACGCAACATACCAGTCCAAGTACCCACAGGTACTAGACACTTCCGTCATCCGCACAAGTGGCGACTGTAAGGCTGTTGTAGACCGCGTAGACCAGCTCGCGGGTATTGTGACCTCTATCATCATCGGCGGTCCTGGAGAGGCTCCTGGTAGCGTACCATTGAATATCACTGACGCTATCTACAACAACTCCAACGGTGACCTATCAGTTACGACTGACCTACCACAGACCATTCGCGTTGATGACCTAGTTAAGATCGAGAACCTCATCTTCTCCTGCCAGAAGTCAGCTCTAGTCCACACTGCTGTATACGATAACGTAAGCGGCAACATCCGCGTCACAACTTCAACTCCACACGGTCTAGAAGTTGCTGGTAAGGTTATGTTAGAAGGACTTGAGTTCTCCTGCCCAGGTGGTTCACTTATCTATCCTGAGAACCCAGAGAAGCAGTTCAACGTAGCTGAAGTCTATGATGAGCACAACTTCGGTCTCATCCTAAACCCATCAACGAAGGTTCACACCTACGTTAAGGGCGGTTCAACCAAGTCAGTTCCTACCAGTCGCATCTTCCCAGACAATAAGCTCTTCACATACACAGTAAAGAACATCCTATCACCAACAACATTCATTGTTAATGTAGGACCTACTGCACTATCACACACCTACAAGAGTGGTGGTACTGTTGAGCCTGGTCTAAGAAGAACTATTGCAGACGCAAGGTACGACACCACTACTGGTTTGTTCCTAGTTACAACCAACGAAGATCACTATTTCGTTGAGAACACAGGCGTTAAGTTGAATGACTTAGCATTCTCCTGTCAGTCTGGCGGTCCTAACAACCAACCAGGTACTCTCAACTTCCCAGATAACAGACCAGCAAACGTAGTTGGCTCCACTTACAACAATGTAACTGGACTCCTAAGCGTCGTTACAGAGAAGCCTCATCAGCTATACCGTGACGCTAAGGTTCGCCTAGAAGGTCTTGAGTTCTCCTGCCCAGGCGGTTCACTCATCTATCCTTCTAACCCAGAGAAGCTACTACGTGTAAGCAAAGTCATAGATGACTATCGCTACGACATTCAGTTGAAGCCTTCAACTAAGGTTCATACTTATGTTCAGGGTGGTGTATCTGATGGCGGCGCTGGCGACTATCGCATCCAACGCATCGTCAACTCCAAGCAGTTTACTATTAGACTTGCTCCTTTCGACCTAAACCACACATATGTTGGTGGCGGTACTGCATCTAGCGTGTTCACACAGCTAGAACTAGACGGAGTCAACCTACGCACCGAGAGATGTGCCGAGGATGTAAGAAGTATCTACCTAGCAGTCGCTCACGATATTACTCGCGGCGGCAACTGGAAGTGCGTTGAGGCAGCTAAGAAGTACTACGATGCAGTTGGACAGTATCAGTTCATCTCAGGCGGTGAGGTTAACCAAACCGTTGATGCTCTTGACTTCTCACTAAACGTAGTAAGATGTGTCATCAATAACGTAACTTGGGGTGCAGTACCTCGCGGTTACTACACATCACTCGCACAGAAGACCCAGTCTATTCTACCTTCTACACAGACGTCTGTTGTTAAGTTCGCTAAGCCCGTACAGGTTGGACAAGATACTTGGGAGAAGAAGACTATTACAGACCTTGACTACGACAGGTTCAGTGGTATTGCTACCATCACCACAAGTCTAGCTCACGAGTTCGGTAAGTACTTCGCCATTAAGCTCGCAGACATCGATATGCGTTGTGCAAACAGCCCTATCGTAACTACGAACCTCTTCCCAGACGGAACACAAGGAGACATCTTCGAGGTCCTAGAAGTCATCGATGACCAGCCAGAGTACACCGTAACCGAGGCACTATACGACCGCAAGACTGGTAAGATGGAAATCTTTACCGCTGGTGTCCGTATCGACATCCCAGTCGGCTCCAAGGTTAACCTAAGTGGACTCGTCTTCCAGTGCTCATCTTCTGGACTACCTGGAGAACTAACTTACCCAGCAGATCCTAACATCGCATTTGATGTTATTGCTCGCCCAGGCAACTCTAGACTCGTGGTTCAGGCTGGTGTTTCTACCATCCGTCACACGTTTGTTCCTGGCTTACGCCAAGGCGTTCCTCCTATTATGAAGGAGCTACCCACCAAGTTCAGCACACACGTAGGAACAGTTGGTTTCGACCACACCTACTTCGCTGGCGGAACAGCTTGGAGACAGTCACCGTTCAGTGTACCTGTACAGGCAACACAGATCAGAGACGTCAGCATCCAGTTTGACCCGCTACAGAATACAAACGCAACGCCTAACGCTTGTAAGAATGTATTCTCAGCTATCGAAAACTGTGTTGGTGTTGTTACTACCATCGTTGATGTAGGTATTAATGCTTCCGGCATCTCTACCACGTACCCAGGTAACGATGGTAAGGGTGTTCCTACCATGGCTCAGATTCCTTCACAGGGCGTCGGCAACATCATCAAGGGTCCATACATCAGAAACTGCACCAACTTCGTTCCTAAGTCAATCGGAATGAGAATGGACGGCTTCGATGCTGAACCAGGCGATGAGATCTCCAACGGTGTCCAAGGTTCATCTAACGTTGACTCCTTCACCCAGTTCAACCCAGGCGGTATTGGTTGTTCCGTATCAAACGGCACCTACCAACAGCTCGTTTCTATCTTCACCATCTGTTGTGACCAGGCTATTGTAGCTGACTCAGGCGCACAGCTTGACCTTACGAACTCTAACAGTTCCTTCGGTCGCTTAGGTCTAGTCGCTCGCGGCATTGGTGATGCTAAGTCCAAGTGTATCGACCGCTATACAGGCGTCGTTGCTGAGGAAGCAGAGATCGAAGACGACACCGTCATCGTAGCTGGTGTTGGCAACAAGCGTCCTTATGACGGTCAAGGCATCTTCTTCGGCGAACTCTTCCGCGAGGTTGTCCGTATCGATGTTACTGACGGTGGTTCTGGTTACATTGACGAGAACCCACCTAACGCTTTCGTTGCTGAACCAACCGGACCTGCTGGTATTAAGGCTGAAGTTTCACCTACTGTTCGTGACGGCAAGATCGTTTCTATCGAAGTCATCGCAAACGGCAACCAGTACAGAGCTAAAAACCCAACGGTCTTCATCGCGGCTCCACGCGATCCAGACGGTAGACAGGCTGAAGCTATTGCTATCACAGAGCCTCTCTACTTCGACGTTGACTCCTCTACCCAGCCTAAAGAAGGTACTACAACTATCATCTTCAAGCAGCGACTAAATAATACGGTCTCTGTAGGCACAACAGTCTACTTCTCTCGCTTGAGTCTCCAGATCGCTTCATCTCACTCCTTTGAATACATCGGAGCGGGTAACAGCATCGACGGAGCACGACCTTCACAGGGCGGCGTTCCTATCAAGCAGAACGAGGTTGTTAAAGAGGACGGCGGTTCTATCGTTTATACCTCCACAGACCAGGCTGGTAACTTTAACATTGGTGATGACCTAGTCATTAACCAGTTCACAGGTACTATCTCTGGAAGATCGTTCGATCAGTCTGTGCTAAATAAAGTAACGCCACTCATCATCGCATTGGACAGCTAACATGGCAGCAGTAGCACTGAATACGTTTAAGACCGTAAGGCATCTATTGACGGACGCCAATGTGGGCATTTATACAGCCCCCATTGGTGTTGCCGCCATTATCCTTTACGCTCAAGCAACGCACGTCTCAAACGACGACGAAGTAAAGTTCGTGACATTTAGTCACGACAGACCCGGCGCAGACATTCCCGACTTTGAGATTGTCAAGCGTGGAGCGGTCATCCCTAACGACAGTTTAGACCTCTTAACAGGCAGACTTGTTTTAGAAACTAATGACATTTTAAAGTTTAGAGGAAATACGACCGGAGATGTGAAGGTTGTTGTTTCTATCCTAGAAACGGCTAAGAGCTAATAACACCCAAACACATTAAGTTAGGTCAATGACGAGAAATTATCTTACTGGCAGAGTAAATAGAGCTAGTTTTGGTGTTCCAGGACTATCTACGGCAGGTGATCTTGTAGTAGATGTTTCTGGAGCTATTGGTGTAGAAACCAGTGAACCGAGAGCACATATCGACACCCCCGATATTAGTATCAGGGGTGACATCATTGACGCTGATAAATTTGAAGGTGGTTTAGGTTATTTCTTAAGTAAAGACGACGTTGGTGTCAAGTGGGTAGCTGCCTCTCCCATTGACCTAACGTTTGTTCGTGTGTTTGATGACGGTGTACAGGTTGGTCCTAGCTCATTCAGTGGACTAAACTTTGCTGCTGGTGTTGATGAGTCATTCGTCACCATTACACCCAACGCAACCGATCCTTTCATCGCAGACATCGAGTTTGATGTTAGGTGGATCAAGTTTGGCTATGGTCCAAACTCAGGTATTGCAACTGGCTTCGGTCCAGACGGTACATATGCTTCCCTCCCAGGTTATGGAACCTCAGAAGCATCTGGTATCACGTCTGTCGGTGTCGGTACTATCCAACCACAGGATGACTTCCAGGTTGGTATTGGTTCAACTGGTGTTACCATCAATGGTAAGCTCGGTCTAGTTGACGCAGAAAGAATTAAAGCGAAGAGTATTGAGGTTGAAGGTAACCTAGAGGTTGAATCTCTAGTCGTTCGACCGGGTATTGCTACGCTCACGAACCTGGACGTCTTTGAGACTGCTAGTATACCGATAGAATATGTCGGCTTCTCAAGTATCCAGGAGGCTAGAGTAGGTTCACTCTATGCTGACCAGATCCTGGCTGGTGTAACTACATTAGGTATCAATGGCACCGATGTATTCATCCTGAATGACCTGTATGTACAGGGTGGTCTTGGTACATTCTCGGGTGACGTTTATGTTGGTGGTGACCTAACGGTTGCTGGTGATACATTCTTCAAACAGTTAAACGCAGAAAATATTGTCGTAACTGGTATTGCTACCATCCGACAAGGTGAGTTTGCCGGTATTGCGGTAACTGATCTACAAGCAACTGGCTTTACTACACTTACATTCTATAGTTTTGATACTGGTTTTGGTACTAGTCTCTTCTTGGATGAAGGTATTGTAGGTGTTGCTACCATTGGTAACGCACAGATAACCAACCTAACAGCGACTGATGCCATCATTGAAGATGCGCGTATTGGTTTCGCTAGTGTCGGCTTTGTTACTGCTACAGAAGCATTCATCTCTACAGCTACGGTTGGTTTCTTAACAACCAGAGGCGACCTATATGTATCTGGTCTATCCACATTCATTGGTATTGGTACTTTTGCTGATGACCTATATGTAGGACAAGACCTCTTTGTTAACGGCGACGTTACCTTCAAGACTATTAAAGGTGACCAACTATTCATCTCTGGTGTTGGTACTATTGTCCAGCTAGAGTCTGACGTTGGTATTGTTACTTCACTATTCAACGAGTTCCAGCAGACCACAGGTGTTGCTACTATTCGTAGAATTGAGTCACAGTTCTTACAAGTTCTTGACATTGAGTCAAGGAATATTGACAACAGTGGCATCATCACCTCCAATGGGTTCGACCTAAACGTAGGTACTATCAGTACAGTAACTGGTAATAGTGCTACGTTTGGTATTGGTACTTTCACGAACCTTAAGAGTGACGTTGGTGTCATTGGGTTCCTAACAGGTACTAACCTAATCTATTATAACCAGTCAGTTATTGACGGTACTATCTTCAGAAGTAATGATGTTGAGATCACAAGGAACCTTGAGGTTATTGGTCTAACAACCTTCCGTGGTATTGGTACTTTCGGTGATGACCTATACGTAGGTAATGACCTATTCGTTAACGGTAAGATCTTCTTCGAGCAGATCGAGGGTGAGAACATTCTCATCACTGGTATTGGTACGTTCAACAACCTAGACTTCACTGCTGGTATTGGTGCTTCTCTATCAGTTCGTGACCTAGATGTAACTGGTATCGCTACTATCCAGGCAACTGATGGTATCGCTGCTACGTTTACACGTCTATCTGTAGAGCAGTTGATCGTTGAGCCTCTAGGAAGAGGCGCACCTTTCCCTGGCTTCGCACAGATCGACCAGCAACAGTCACGTCTAGTAGATATTACAGACACCCTGTTCGTCAATAAGATTTCAGGTGCTGCTGCTACTTTCAGTACTCAACTAACATCAGAGAACGACACGACTCTCAACAGAGTCAATATCCAAGAGTCTATTAGTGGTGTCGCCACCATTACTGACGCGACTATTGGGTTTGCTACTGTTGGTTTCCAGACAACTAACGTATCATACACTGGTCTAGGTACCTTTAAGTTCCTAACAGTCGAAACAACTGGTACTTACGAGCAAGACCTTATCGTTGAAGGAACTGCCTTCATCAACGATGGTATTATCATTGGTGTTTCTACCATCCAGGACCTTGAGTTTAACTCAGGTATTGGTACAAACCTCGTCCTAGAGACTGCTACAACAGGCATCTCCACGATCGGTCTAGCATCCATCACAAGAGCTGAAATAACATCAGTTGATGTGTATGAGACAAACGTTGCGTTCAGCACCGTAGGCTTCGCCACAGTAGGCACAGGCATCAATAAGAGCGCACTGTATGTTGTTGGCGTCAATACCTTCGTTGGCTTCACTACATTCACTGGTGACATCTACGTTGAGGGTGACCTAACTGTAACCGGCGTTACTTCATTCCGTCAGCTTGACTCCGCACAGTCACAGATTGGTATTCTAACAGTCTTTGACCGCCTAGACTCACAAGGTTTCACCACTGCTAGAGACCTAACAGCAACCGAGGGCTTCAGAAGTCTCGGTGTTTCTACCATTGGACTATCAACCTTCAAGAATGGTGACCTAAACGTCAACCGTAACTTGACTATCGGTGGCATCACAACCTTCAAGGGCACTGTGGTCATCGAAGAGACCTCGTTTGTCAACGCAGAAGTCACTGGTGTTGCTTCTATCACCACACTATTCGTCAACACAGGAGTC
>ERZ1048872.1948-NODE-1948-length-15953-cov-6.472512_pt1 | contig 15953 bp, 16 predicted proteins | sample MGYA00383100_ERZ1048872 | MGnify/ENA primary metagenome ERZ1048872 (study PRJEB29581, sample SAMEA5548370) | metagenome | biome: marine; feature: coastal; material: water | depth 50 m | study: Short-term variability in the microbial, nano- and picoplankton... | reverse complement strand
TCTTGAGCATTTACACTCGTAAAAGCAAATACTGCTAATGCAGCACATAAAAATAATTTTTTCATAATATTTAAGTTTTAAAATTGATTAGTACAAACTAAAGCCTTTTTTTTCACTTATTAAAGAAATTTAGTACAGTTATTAACAATTTTGTAAACACAATCATCTTATTTACTGATATTAAGTTAATTACGACATTTGTTATTAACAATTTTTTAAAAATATACGACGAATTGCGTAGTTATTTCCGTGAATTTTAGAGTTTAAATCGCTATTTTTAGCCATGAAATGGCAGCAGGCACTAATAGATTACAAGCATTATCTTCAAATTGAACGAGGATTATCAGAAAATTCTATTGAAAATTATAGCTATGATATTAAAAAACTAATTAATTATTTAGAAGAACACTCTATTTCCGTTTCTCCCATTTCTGTCGATAACGACGTTGTAAAACAATTTATATATTCAATTTCAAAATCAATAAATCCAAGATCTCAAGCACGATTGATTTCTGGTCTTCGTAATTTTTTTGATTATTTAATTTTTGAAAACTATAGAAAAACCAATCCTTTGGACTTAATTGAGTCTCCTAAAATTGGAAGAAAATTACCAGACACACTTTCAATAAAAGATATTGACAACCTAATCCATACAATAGACCTAAGCTATCAATACATGGGTATTAACCTTGGTGAGCGTAATAGAGCTATTATAGAAACTTTATACAGTTGTGGGTTAAGAGTTAGTGAACTTATTGAACTTAAAATTTCGGACTTATATTTTGACGAAGGTTTTATCAAGGTTACAGGTAAAGGAGATAAGCAACGTTTTGTTCCCATTGGTTCAACGACACAAAAGTACATCGAAATTTGGCGGGAAATAAGAAATCACATCGATGTACAAGACAATTCTAAAGACATCCTTTTTTTAAATTATAAGGGGAAAAAACTGACACGTGCTATGATTTTCACTATCATTAAAAAATTAGTTAAAACCTCTGGATTAAAGAAAAATGTTTCCCCTCATACCTTTAGACATTCTTTTGCGACCCATCTCTTAGAAAATGGAGCAGATCTGAGAGCTATACAAATGATGCTTGGACATGAGAGTATAACTACTACTGAAATTTATATGCATGTAGATCGCTCTCATCTTAGCGATGTTCTTAACAAATTCCACCCAAGGAAATAGTCGTGTAATTTTGAGTGACTTATCGACTTTAATAGTGTCTTATAAGAAACCCCCTAATTAATATGAATATCTTCGGACTTAAAATAAGTCAAAAAATCCCATCTACTCCATACTCTTCATTAAACGAGAATTATAAGATTGCTCTTAATATATCTAAAATAGGACTTTGGGATTGGGATATTAATACCAATAAGGTTTTTTACTCTAAGGAGTCTAAACAGATAATTGGTATTAATACTAAAGAATTAAATAAGAAAGCTCATATTTGGGGTGACCGCGTACATGCTGAAGATAAGGAATCTTACATAAAGTTATTTGATCAACACCTAAAAGGAGAATTAAATATATACGAACATGAATATCGTATACTTTGTGAGAATGGTAAATATAAATGGATTTTAGATAAGGGGAAAGTTGTAGAAAAAGATGATAGCGGTAAACCTGTAAGAATTATTGGTACGCATACAGACATTACAGCAAACAAAAAAGATCAAGAGAAATTAAAAGAAAATTTGCAGCTTATTACTAATCAAAATAAGAGGTTGCAAAATTACACACACATTGTCTCTCATAATCTAAAAACTCATATTGGTAATCTAAAGAATATTTTGGAATTTTATGATGACTCCACGAGTAACAAAGAAAAAGAAGATTTGGTCAGTCATTTAAAAACTATTTCAGAATCATTAACGACTACAATAGTAGATTTAGATGATATTATAAGTATTAAGTCTAAAACTAATATTAAACAACTTAACGAACGTATTAATCTATTTGATTGTGCTAATAAAGTTATTGAGAGTCTAGATATTGAAAGCACTAAGAACGATGTTGCCATATACAATGCGTTTAGAATGGATGACACGCTAATAACCAACAGGTCATACTTTGAGAGTATACTTCATAATTTGATATCAAATGGAATAAAATATTCAGATTCGAGTAAAAAATCTCAAATCATTATACAAACGATTCATACAAAAGACCATTTACAAATTCTTATTGCAGATAATGGCATTGGAATAGATACAAATAAATATAAAAACCAGTTGTTTGAAATGTATCAGACATTCCATGGTACAGATAGGAATGACTCTAGAGGAATTGGACTATATATTACTAAAACACAAGTAGAAGCACTGAATGCTGAAATTGAATTAAACAGTGAACTAAATAAAGGCAGCACATTTTGTTTGACCTTTAAAAAGGAAAAAGCACTTTAAAAAAAGTGCGCTTTCACTACGTAAATAGCTATTAATCTACTTTGCAATATTAACTGCTCTTGTTTCTCTAATTACAGTAACTTTAACTTGACCTGGATAGGTCATATCCGTCTGAATTTTTTGTGAAATTTCAAATGACAAACTAGCTGCTCTATCATCAGATACTTTTTCACTTTCTACGATAACGCGTAATTCTCTTCCGGCTTGTATCGCATATGCTTTCTTTACACCAGTAAACCCAAAGGCAACATCTTCTAAATCTTTTAGACGTTGTATGTATGAATCTAAAACTTGGCGTCTTGCTCCTGGTCTTGCTCCTGAGATAGCATCACATACTTGAATTATGGGCGACAACAATGTCGTCATTTCTATTTCATCATGGTGTGCACCAATGGCATTACAAACCTCTGGTTTTTCACCATGTTTTTCTGCCCATTGCATACCTAATATAGCATGAGGTGTTTCAATATCTGCCTCAGAAGATGGGACTTTACCAATATCATGCAAGAGTCCTGCACGCTTAGCTAATTTTGGATTCAATCCTAATTCAGCTGCCATCACACCACAAAGTTTTGCAACCTCGCGCGAATGTTGTAACAGGTTTTGTCCGTAAGATGAACGGTATTTCATTCGACCTATCATTTTAATCAATTCAGGATTTAATCCATGAATTCCTAAATCAATAACCGTACGTTTACCAACTTCTATTATTTCTTGTTCAATTTGTCTTTCGGTCTTTTTTACAACCTCTTCTATACGTGCCGGGTGAATTCTACCATCAGTTACTAATTTATGTAATGATAAACGCGCTATCTCACGACGGACAGAATCAAAACACGATAAAATTATTGCTTCCGGTGTATCATCAACAATAATCTCTACACCAGTAGCAGCTTCAATTGCTCTAATGTTTCGACCTTCTCTACCAATAATTCTACCTTTTACGTCATCGGATTCTATATTAAACACAGATACACAGTTGTCTACTGTCTCTTCTGTCCCAATACGCTGAATTGTATTTATTATAATTTTCTTGGCCTCTTGCTGTGCAGTTAATTTAGCTTCTTCTACTCTATCCTGTATAAATGCCATAGCATCCGTCTTAGCTTCTTCTTTAAGAGACTCTACTAATCGCTCTTTGGCTTCTTCTGCAGATAATGAAGAAATGACTTCTAACTGTTTTATTTGACTTTTATGAGTCTTTTCAACTTCATCTTTTTTCTTTTCTAAAAACTCTAGTCTAAAGTCATAGTCCTTTATTTTACTATCTAAAGACTGATTTGATTTTTTGGCTTTAGATAGTTCATTAGAAACTTGAGACTCCTTATCTCTAGTGCGCTTTTCAGCTTCAGCCATTTTCTTATCTCGAGTAAGAATTACCTTTTCGTGTTCTGCTTTAAGCTCAATAAATCGTTCTTTTGCTTGAAGTATTTTATCTTTTTTTAAGGATTCTGCATCAGACTTCCCTTGTTTTAAAATGGTTTTTGCTTCTCTTTCCGCATTTGCAATTAATTTTGAAGCTTTTCCTTTCTCTAAAGATTTTGCTATTATATATCCTAGTATTAATCCTAATACTACTCCTCCAACAATATATAGAATTGTGTTAGTGTCCATGTTATTTTTTTTGTTTTGGTGAAGCTCTTTTGAACATTTTCTATTAATTAGAAAAGCTCAAATCACTTCAATGTATAAAAAAAGCCTACATCAGTTATCGGTTTTGTAAAAACTCCTTAAAAACAAGTTTAGGGCTAACAAGCTGATCAAAAATCCGCCTGAGATACTGAAACAAGTTCAGCTCTAGCGGCACGATTTTACAACTTCAACTCACCCTTTTTAAAGAATTAACGTTGAGTTTTTCAAAAAATGTAACTAATGTAGGCAGTAACCTTTATTTATTTTAAAGAACGTACGAGTTAAATATGCTGATTTAAAAGGTCATTTAAAGCTTCTAACTTTTCTTGAACTTCTTCATTAACATATTCTTTATCTATTGTCTTTTGCTCTACTTGAGCAGCAAATTGTAATGCGCACATCGCTAATACATCTTGCTTATCTCTTACAGAGTAATTTTGCTCAAATTGTCCAATCATGGATTCAATTTTCTTAGTGGCCTTACGTAAACCTTCTTCCTGACTCGGATTAATCGTTAATGGATAAACCCGATTAGCGATTGAAAGTTTAATTTTTAATTGTTCTGGCATCTCGTCTAATTTACAACTTTATTCAGAGAGTTGACCAATACAATGGTCAATATCCCTAATAAGTGCATTTATTTTGAGCTTTGTTTCTCGTTTATTTTCGTCACTACCAAGCATTGAATTTGCAATTTTGAGTGTGTCGTATTTTTCTACCCAGGCCCCTATTTCTTCTTGCTGCTCGAGTACCTTTTGTTGTTGCTCTTCTAATTGTTCAGAGAGTTTAGCGTTGGTTTGTTTTAAAACTTCTTGCTTATGTAAAATCTTACTGATTTTATTCTCCAAAGCATCAACAATGTCTTCTATTTTACTCATTAAAGTAATTCAATACTATTAAAACAAAGTTAACATACCTATTGAAAAAATACAATTCTTTTGCGATTATTTTTAATTAGAATAACATCGTTAAAACTAAACCGTTAAGAAGATCAAAGCAAAAATATAATCAATAGTTAAAGTTAATAAGAAAATTTTACGTCTTAGTAGAATTAAATTTCGATTTAAACATGTAAGATTTGTAATATTAAAAATAATACTGTTTTTACATTTGTTTATAGTTGCCAAATTAATATTTTAGCTAGAATTGTAATTTTTATGAAAAAATTTGTTGTCCTATTTTTAATAACCTGTTCGGTATATTCGCAATCAGAATACCCTCAAGATTATTTTAGGAATCCATTAGATATTACCTTGGTTCTTTCTGGTACTTTTGCCGAATTACGCTCATCGCATTTTCATGGTGGTCTCGACATTAAAACACAATTAAAACAAGGCTTAAAAGTTTATGGATCCGCTGAAGGTTATGTGAGTAGAATCAAAATTTCTCATTTTGGCTACGGAAAAGCAATATATATAACACATCCTAACGGTTACACTACGGTTTATGGACATCTTCAAAAATTTTCGAAACGTTTAGAACAGTATATTAAAGAATGTCAATATGATAAAGAGAGTTTTGAAGTTGAAGTATTTCCGAACTCAGAAGAACTTATAATAGCAACTGATGAAGTAATAGGTTATTCTGGTAATACTGGAGGTTCTGGCGGACCTCATTTGCATTTCGAAATTAGAGATAATCAAGAAAGACCAATGAACCCAATGCTGTTTGGAATAGATATTAAAGATACTAAAGCACCTTTTGTCTCTGCAATTTATGCATATCCTAAAGACGATAAGGCCTTAATAAATGGCAAGAATGAACGTGTTCCTCTGCGATTAATCCCAAAAAAAACAGGTGATTATGAAGTTGAAAAAATTGAAGCTTATGGTAATATTGGATTTGGAGTTACGACCTACGATAAGCAAGATTTAGCTCCAAACAATAATGGTGTCAGTAATATTCAGACCTTTTTTAATGGTAACAAAAGTCTTGAAATAGATTTTAAACGGTTTAGTTTTTCTGAAACCAAACACATTAAGCGTCTCATCGATTACGCATATTTTAAAAGTAAAAAATCAAGAATACAAAAACTGTTTATTCAAAAAAACAATCCTTTAAGTCTTTATAAATATTCTAATGACAATGGTTATGTCATTATAGAAGATAGTACTGCTTCCGTCTATAAAATCAGAATAAGAGACTATAAGCAAAATGAAACCTGGGTGACTATTCCTGTAAAAGGAAAATATAAAACCATAGAAAAAGAAGTTAGAGACCTAACAGACAAATCTTTAGTATATAGTAACAAATCCACCACATTAAATTCTGGTAACATTACAGTAAATTTTTACAGCAATACCTTATATGACGATACTTATATTGATTTTAAAGTGAATTCAGATACCTTACATTTACACGAAGATAAAATACCGCTGCAAAAGAACTTTTATATTAATTACGATTTAAGTAATTATAAAAGCGAACATCAAGATAAAATCTACATTGCCAGATTATATGGATACTATAAAAAACCTTACTATGTAAGCACAAAAAGAAAAGGCAATATATTAAGTGCAGGAAGTAAAGTATTTGGTACTTACACTTTAGCCATAGATACAGTAGCACCAACCATTAAACCTATAAATTTTCAAGATAAAAAGTGGTTAAGTAAATATCGCTATTTAAAGGTGGAAATCGAAGATGACTTATCTGGAATAAGCAAATACAGGGCTACTGTAAATGGAAAATGGATATTAATGGAATACGATTATAAAACAAACACATTAGTGCACGATTTTAATGATAATGTCGTTAAAGACACTAAGAATGAATTAAAAATAATAATTACGGATAATGTTGGAAATAGTTCTACATTTGAAGCAATATTTTTTAGAAAATAAAACTAAACTATTTGAAACGCTTACATTTTATAGTTCTAATTGGCTTGCTTTTTAGCTTGTTAACCTTTTCGCAAACTTCAATTATTAGAGGTGTCATTTTAGATGAAAGTAATAAACCTATTAATGATGTAAATATAATAACCAATTCTGGGGAAGGAATAGCGAGTAATGAAAACGGGTTTTATGAATTAAAAATTCCTTCTGGAGTTGAAGTTACTGTTGAGTTTTCTCATCTAGGTCATAAACGTATTGTTGCAAAGTTCAAACTTAAAAATGGACAGGAATTAGAATATAATCCTGTGATGAAAATTGAAGTAGAACAAATAGCAACTGTTGTTATTAATACCAATACAAGACAATCTGTCGACGGTGTTACTTCCATTACTCCAAATGTTATTAGAACAATAAAAGGTGCCCAGCCTGGTGTTGAGAATATTCTAAAAACCTTACCCGGAGTTAATATTTCAAATGAACTTAGTACTCAATATTCTGTTAGAGGTGGTAATTTTGACGAAAACTTAGTTTATGTAAACGAAATTGAAGTTTACAGACCATTTCTAATTCGCTCAGGTAACCAGGAAGGACTCAGTTTTGTAAATACAGATTTGGTTCAAAATGTAGATTTTTCTGCAGGTGGTTTTCAGTCAAAATATGGAGACAAGCTATCTTCAGTATTAGACATAACTTATAGAAACCCAATTTCGTTTGGAATAAGAACAGATTTAAGCTTATTAGGTGGTAGTATTGCTGCAGAAACGGTTTCCAAGGATGGCAAATTCTCAGGCATTGTAGGCGTTCGCTATAGAGATAATAGTTTAATATTAAATAATCTAGAAACAGAAGGTAATGTAGAGCCCGTTTTTGCAGATGCACAAACGTATTTAACTTATCGATTTTCGAGTAAATTTCATCTTAATTTTCTTGGAAATATTTCATTGAATAAATACAATTTTCAACCAGAAAATAGACAAACCAATTTTGGTACCTTGCAAGAACCTGTTGCACTTTTAGTATTTTACGACGGACAAGAAAAAGATAAATATCAAACTTATTTTGGAGCATTTAAAGCGAATTACTTTGTTAATGATGATTTAACTTTAAAAGTCATTGCTTCAGCATACCATACAGCAGAACAAGAGTATTTTGACATTTTAGCACAATACCGTTTGGGTGAAGTCAATACAAATATTGGAGATGAAAGCTTAGGTGAAGTAGAATTTAGTGAAGGTATTGGATCTCAATTAACACATGCACGTAACGATTTAGATGCTTTTATCGTAAATATTGAACAAAGAGGTGATTATAAAATTGATGAAGAAAGTACCGTTGAATGGTCTGTAAAATATACACACGAAGATATTAGAGACCGTTTGGTAGAATATGAAGTAATTGATTCTGCCGGGTTTTCAATTCGTTCACCAAACTTTAGTCAGCCAAATTCACAGCCTTATGAACCCTTTTCTGGTCCACTAACTTCATTTGAAAATATTAGAGCTTTGAACAAAGTTCAAATAGACCGTTTGCAAGCTTTTGCTCAGTATAGTAAACGCACTGATTGGGGAGAGAATGAAGTATTTTATAATGCTGGTGTAAGAGCACATAGTTGGACAGTTAATGGAGACGCTATAGAAAGTTCTTCTCAAACTGTATTTAGTCCGAGAGCGCAATTTGCTATAAAACCTAATTGGGATAAAGACATGCTCTTTAGAATTGCTGGAGGTTTATACTACCAGCCACCTTTCTACAGAGAATTAAGAGATTCTTCTGGCGTTGTGCAACCAAAAGTAAAAGCACAAAACTCGTTTCATATTGTATTAGGAAATGAATATAGTTTTGAGATTTGGGACCGACCATTTAAATTAGTAACGGAAGCCTATTACAAAGGTTTATCGGAAGTAAACCCTTACACACTCGAAAATGTTAGAATACGTTACAGCGCTAAAAATAATGCAGAAGCCTACGCTTATGGTCTAGATATGAGGCTAAATGGTGAATTTGTTCCAGGAACCGAATCCTGGTTTAGTTTTGGCTATTTAAAGACTGAAGAAAACATAGATAATCGCGGCTATATAGCAAGACCAACGGATCAACGCTTAAAATTTGGAGCTTTATTTCAGGACTATGTTCCTAATATGCCAGATTTAAAAATGTATTTAAACTTGGTGTATAATACAGGTGTCCCGGGAGGTTCACCAAGTTATGCAGATCCTTACGATTTTCAAATTCGTTTGCGAGACTATAGACGTGCAGATTTAGGTGTTTCTTTCGAAATTGTCAACCCAGAAAAAAAGTACAATTCAAAGTGGAAAGAGGCGTTTAGAGAACTGTCTATTGGTTTTGAAATCTATAACATGTTTAATAATCAAAACTCTATTACCAATACTTGGGTCAGAGATGTTTATACAAAGCGTCAATTTGCAATTCCTAACTATTTAACTCCTCGTGTGTTTAATTTAAGATTGTCGGCTAGATTTTAATTATTTCTTGACTATTTATTGCATCGCTTCGTTTTTTGAAAAAAGTACCATATTCAACGATTATCAAACTTATAATTGTTTGTTTATTTATTACATTTCTAACAAACTAACGCACATTAGGTTACCCTATTAAGTTACGATATAAACATTACAAACATGAAATTTTCCGTAGTTACGAGCCTGATGCTATGTTTTATTTTTCCTTCTGCACTGCTCAGTGTTCAGAATGATGTTTATCTTTTTGTTAGTAATCAATTTGTTTACAACAGGATATAATCGAAATGCAAGTCCATTGACTATTTCAGATCGTTGGTTATGGACGTATCAAACATCAGATCAGTATTTAGATTGGGTTTATGTAGGTTCTACTGGAAATATTGGTCCTGGTTTAGGCTTTACTATAAAAGGCAACGGAATAGGATTAAAAGCTAGCCAAGTATACGATTTTAGAGGAAAGCCAAACAACGGTACCATTGAGAATGATGTTGCAAATGGATTAAATACTTTGATTGGTAACCCTTATCCTAGCGCTATGGATTCTGCATTATTTATTCATGATCGTTGCACACAGGCTTCAACAACAGAAAATCTTCTATATCGGGAGCAAGATGGGTCAGTAGGTTCTTATACTTTACAAGATTACATTGGTGGCTATTAGACCTTTACTAATAATCTCGCAGGAACAGTAATTACAGATGTCGCAGCACCTTTTATGACGTATGATGAACAAGATAGTTCATACCCTCAAGCAGTACCTGCTTTTGGCGTTAAATCTGCAGGTCGATATATTCCTATTGGACAAGGCTTTCTGGTTAAAGGAACTGCTGGCACTGTTGTAAGTCTAGCTCAAATTTATACCAGAAATTCTCATCGTGTGTTTGCAAAAGAATCTGATGAAAATAACTTCTTCTTCAGAAATAATATGAATGAAGATTCTGAAGCTGATACTGAAGTACCTTCAGACAATCAGTATCAAGAAAATGGATTTTCATTAGTACCCGACGATTTTAAACGATTTAGAATTAATGTAGATTTTACAGTTAACGCAACACAATACACAAGACAACGTGTTCTAAATTTTCATGATTCTGCCACAGCAGAATTTGATTATGGATTGGAGTTAATCCGGTCAGAAAATTCAGATTCTGACGCGTATTTCACCTTAGATGAAAAAATATATCCTGGTCAAGCTTTTCCTTTTGAAGAATCTCTGGTAATTCCATTGGCAACAGCTATTAAACCGTTACGCGCGTTCTACCCTAAATTTAAGTGATGGCGTGTATGTTGTAAATGTAATTTCTAATGCAAAAAACGAAGTAAAATCTCAAAACATAATTGTTAAGAATTAACAAACTCTGTTAATACATTAATTGCGTAATCGAGTTCTTCTTTAGTATTAAAAATACTGAAAGAAAATCGCACGGAAGGTCGTTTTAGTTGGTCTTCATCTAATAGTGCGGAAAGCACATGAGACTGCTGATTACTTCCGCTCTGGCAAGCACTCCCTTTAGAACAAGCAATGCCTTTTAAATCGAGTTGAAATTGTAACATTGGTGCTTTCTCTGGTGCAATAGGTAAACATACATTAACTAAAGTATATGTGCTTTGTCCCAAGTTTTCACATCCACCATTAAAATGCACAGCTGGTATTTTGTTTTTTAATTCTTTAATAAAGTATGCCTTCAATCCAGAGACATAAGCTTTCTCTTTTTCTAAATTTGAATATGCCATTTTAAGTGCTTCATCCATACCAACAATATTGTGTATCGATTCAGTACCAGCTCTATAACCTCTCTCCTGCTCGCCTCCAAAGATGAGTGGTTTTAGACCAGATTCCTTTCTTACAAAACAAAATCCTACACCTTTTGGTCCGTGAAATTTATGTGCACTTGCAGCCAAAAAATCAATAGTAATTTCCTTTAAATCAATATTATAATGGCCTACAGATTGTACACTATCTGTATGAAATAACGCATTATTAGTATTACAAAGTTTTGCTACACTTTCTATATCTAAAATATTTCCAACTTCATTATTTACGTGCATTAAACTCACAACAGCTTTTTTAGAAGATTTTAATAGTTCCTCTAAATGCTGGTAATTCACCAAACCAAATTCGTTTAAATCTACATACTTTATTTCTACACCATATTCTTTCTGTAATTGATCTGCTGTATGTAAAACAGCATGATGTTCTATTTTAGAAGTAATTATTTCCGTAACTCCTAAATCTCTCACCACACTTCTTAACGCTAGGTTATCAGCTTCTGTTCCTCCAGAAGTAAAAATAATTTCGGCTGCAGACACATTAAAGTAAGAAGCAATATTTTTTCGACATTGCTCTAATAATGCCTTAGACGAGCGTCCAAAACTGTGCGTAGACGACGCATTTCCAAAATTATCTTGTAACACTTGAGTCATACGCGCTATTACTTCTGGTCGTATTGCCGTAGTTGCCGCATTATCTAAGTAAATCTGTTTCATGCTGTAAAAATATTGTAAATAAAATTATTTAGATAATGAAGCGTTATAATTTTACAAATCCTTTATTTTTGTTCAAAATTGAATCTATGAAACGTCATTTTTATTTCCTTTTTTGTTTAGTCTTTATTGTCGCATGTGATGATGGTGATATTTTGACTGTAGATTTAGTTTTTGACCAGGAATTAGAACGTTGTGATGATTTTGAGGATTCTTATTTAGTTTTTGATACACGAGACAATCCTGATGAAGCTCTTATTCTAATTTTTCCAAGAGATGAAGTCAATGATGCTTTGTTTACTTCTGCTACACCTGTTGATAGTCCTACAGAAATGACTATTAATATGAGTACAATTCGGTTTATTTACAGAACCTATAACAGATCTGTAAATGCTCAAGATATGTGCGCCATAATTCCACCTGGAGATTTAAATATTGTTGACGACTATGAGGCAGATACTGGTACTGTTGATATTACCGTTACTATCGAAGATGATGACAATGATGGTATACCAAGTATAGATGAAGGTAGAGACCCAAATGGTGATGGTGATTTTTCGGATGCACAGGACTCTGACCTCGATGGTATTCCAGATTATTTAGATGAAGACGATGATAACGACAATGTAAAAACCATTAATGAGCTCGATGAAGAAAATGCTGATGGAGATGATAACCCACTGACAGATCCTTTAAATACAGACGGAGATGAACATCCAAATTACCTCGATGCCGATGACGATGGCGATGGAGTATTAACGCGTTTTGAGGATGAGAATGGTGATATGAACCCTATTAACGATACCGTTTTTGAAAATGATATATTAATAGCTCATTTTCTTAATAATATGGAAACCATGGATTATGGTGATCCTGGTTTAACTGACGATAATGAATATACAAGAACGGTTAACACTCATTTTCTTGTAAAAGGAATTGATTTAGATATTTTAAGAGCTACAGACATAGACCTTGGCACTTATATTAATGTAATATCAGACTATACACCAGTAGATTAAGGAGCAATATTTTGTAAAATCCTAACTTCAGTAGCTCCTATTCCATAAGTTTTATAATCCGCATCGTAAAACTTCACATTATTATAGCGACCAAAAAGGGTTTCTAATTCTTGTCGAAGTATACCTTCACCTACTCCATGTATAAATACAATTTTTGGAATGCGTTTTTTAATAGCAAATTCTAATTGCCGTCTCGCAGTATCTAATTGAAGATTTAGCATATCAAAATTAGTCATATGCTTAGTGGAATCAGTTAAATGATGAATGTGCAAATCGACAGTAAACTTTGGAGCATGTCGCTCTTTCGGTTTTATTGCAGGAGTATTTCTTCGTTTTTTAGTCTCTTTTTCTTTTATTACAGCTTCTATATCAGAATCATAAATAGCATTAGCTATGGTATTCTCATTATTAGATAACATCAATTCTTTAGCTTCAAACTGAAACTCAAAACCATCAGTATCTTCAATAGTAATTGTATTATCAGAAACTTTTGTTACAATACCAGAAATATCATCATCAATGGTTTCAACGGTATCACCAATCTTAATCTTCATCTTCTGATTTTATAAAAGTCTCTTCTTCATTTTTATCGTACTTACTGGGAATATTTCGAGATATTCTATAAATACCAAACATCAGTAATACTAAACCTCCCATAAGCAAATACATGTTTTGCTTTTCTTCAGCTTGCGCATAAATGGCAATTGCTCCACCTGCAACAATACATATAAAATTTATAATTCTTGAAATATTCATAATCGATAATTGAAATTCAATACAAAAATACAGTTTAGAATAATTAATAGTTCTTTTATTAAAAGTATTTACCATTTTCTTATTTTAGCCATATGTACTTACTCGTAAAAGGTCTAAATGACTATATGTTGCCATGTATGTGGAAAAAGACATTCAATATAGATTGTATGGGTTGTGGTATGCAGAGATCAGTTGCACTCATTTTTAAAGGGGATTTTGTCGCTGCATTATATATGTATCCTGCAATTTATACGCTCATACTCCTTTTTATATTTGCGATGCTTCACATAAAGTTTCAATTTAAAAATGGTCATAGAGTTATATTAGGTCTATTTATTTTAAATATTAGTATTATTGTAGTAAGTTTCTTAATCAAAACATTTTAATTTAAAAATCAACACACATGGAAAAACAAACGTTACCAAATGCAACACTGGCACTAGTGATGGGTATTTTATCAATAGTAGGATGCTGTTGTTATGGTTTACCGGGAATAATTTTTGGTATTGTAGCTATTATTATTTCAGTAAAATCTGAAAATTTATACAAAGAAAATCCTGAAAACTATCTTGGCTATGGGAATGTAAAGGCTGGTAAAATTATGGGGATTATCGGAGTAGTTCTTGGTGTTTTATTTGCGGCTTACATGCTTTGGGTAATTTCTATGATAGGATGGGATGCTATGGGTAATCCTGAATTAATGATGGAACGCGCAAGGGAAATGCAAAATCAATAGCTTACACATTTCTTATTTTATGATATAAAAAAAGCGACCGATTTGGTCGCTTTTTTACTTTAATATAATTTTCAATTAATCTTCAAACTCTTTTAAAGTCTTAATGATAATTGAAACACAATCTAATAATTGCTCTTCCGTCATAACTAAAGGTGGTGCAAAACGAATGATATTGCCATGAGTAGGTTTTGCAAGTAAACCATTGTCTCTCAATCTTAGACACATGTTCCAAGCCGTATCACTTTCTTCATCGTCATTAATTAGAATGGCATTTAATAATCCTTTACCTCTAACTAATCTTACAATAGAACTCGTTTCAATATACTTATTCAACTCTGCTCTAAAAAGCTCACCAAGATACTGTGCGTTTTCCGCTAATTTTTCGTCTCTTACAACTTCTAAAGCTGCAATAGCCACAGCTGCAGCAATTGGGTTCCCTCCAAATGTACTACCGTGGTTTCCTGGTTGAATAACACTCATTATATCATTATCTGCTAAAACCGCAGATACAGGATACAACCCACCACTTAATGCTTTACCAAGAATTAAAATATCTGGTTTTACATCTGGTGTACCAGAACAAATTTTATCTACACAATCACAATTTCCACAACTGGCCAATAGACGTCCTGTTCTTGCAATTCCGGTTTGTACTTCATCAGCTATAAATAAGACATTATATTTTTCACATAATGCTTTAGCCTTAACCAAATAACCGTCACTAGGCACAAACACTCCTGCTTCACCCTGTATAGGTTCTACTAAAAAACCTGCAATATTAGGGTTTGTACTTAAAACATCTTCTAGAGCTTGTAAATTATCATACTCTATTTTAATAAAACCATCGGTATAAGGTCCGAAATTTTTACGTGCTACTGGATCATTTGAAAACGATATAATCGTAGTCGTTCTCCCATGAAAATTACCATCACAAACAATTATTTCTGCTTTGTTAATATCTAATCCTTTTACTTCATAAGCCCATTTTCTGCATACTTTTAACGCCGTTTCAACGGCTTCTGCACCAGAATTAATTGGTAATAATTTGTCGAAGCCAAAAAATTCGCAAGCAAATTTTTCATATTTACCTAGCATATCGTTATAAAATGCACGAGATGTCAATGATAATCGTTCTGCTTGTGTTGTCATTGCACTGACAATTTTAGGATGACAATGTCCTTGGTTTAAAGAAGAATACGCTGATAAAAAGTCGTAATACTTTTTACCTTCTACATCCCAAACAAAAACACCTTCGCCTTTGCTTAATACCACTGGAAGTGGATGATAATTTTGCGCACCATACTTGTTTTCTAATGCCATCGCCTCTTGCGATGAAATGTTGTCTAAAACAGCCATTTTAAAAATAATTTAATAAATGAATAAAATATCCATTCCTTATCTACCTTTATCCTTTCGAAGACTCGAAAATTCAGCGTGGGAAAGAAATCATCCCTAGAGGTTTGCAAATTACTAAATATTCCTTCAGATTTAAAACTTAGTCAGAGATTTTTGCTGATAAGGATGATACTTGAAGCTCTAGCCGTTTAATTTCTCTAATAATAGCTTTCTTATCCATTTGTATCCAAGAGAATAA
>ERZ1048872.1940-NODE-1940-length-15998-cov-6.502415_pt1 | contig 15998 bp, 9 predicted proteins | sample MGYA00383100_ERZ1048872 | MGnify/ENA primary metagenome ERZ1048872 (study PRJEB29581, sample SAMEA5548370) | metagenome | biome: marine; feature: coastal; material: water | depth 50 m | study: Short-term variability in the microbial, nano- and picoplankton... | reverse complement strand
TTCTTTGCTTAGGGCTTCCGCCCTATATTTTTCTTCTTCGATTAGGCTTATCAGCCTTCTGATTTTCTTCCATTAGGCTTATCAGCCTATAACCGATTTTCATTTTTGAGACCAAAAACGAAACAAAAAGTCTTCCCAAAAATATGCTCCCTAACACAGGCCATCGCGTCCCCCGCATTTTTGGTGGGCCAAGGCTCATTGATTCATGCATTATTTAAGATGACCTTTGAAGTATTCTGTAGAAATCAAGAAAGGCTTATGTGGGAAGGCCATGTGGTAAGCAGGCAGGAAAGCGCAGCGGCTTTGGCTGCGAGGAAGAAAAAGGACTTAGTAGAGTTCAAGGGGAAATGAAAATCACGTTGTAAGGCGGAAGCCCTAATTATGTAAATCAACATTCAGCAATTAAAAATTAAAAATCAAACATTTAAAATTAAGCCCAGCGCCTACTTCTTCTCCGGATACAATACAGAAATCACCACATTTTCGCCGATGTATTTGTTTGCGGCAGTTTTGATGTCTTCGGCAGTAACCGCTTCAATAGCATCACCAGTATTTAGCATATCGGTTAAAGGTTGATCGTAATAAATCAAGTTGTGTATTTGGTTGATCCAATACCGGTTCTTCTTCATGTTCTCTTTTAGCTCAAGCTTTTGCGCCTCTTTGATTTTGTCCAATTCTTTTTGATCTGGACCATTGGCCAACAACTTGTCCAATTCTTCTAAAGCCGCTTTTTTTAGTTTGTCTACGTTTTCTGGACCGCAAGGGAATGATATTCTAAATAAATACGATCCATTTGGATATTTAGACGCATAGCCTGAAGCCCCAACGCCATATACACCGCTTTCTCCTTCACGTAAATTTTCAACCAGTTTGATGGTTAGTATTTCACCCGCACACTTTAAGTAATACGCTTGTTTTGCATCATATGGTGCATCTGTTCTGTACGAAATCTCTACAGAACTCTTGGGGTCTGCTCCTTGGTAAAAGTTTAGCTCTTGCTTCCCATCCAATTTCTCGTAGTCATGTTTTACAAATTTTTCAGTTTCTCCTGTCGAGGGTAAACCGGCCAAGTATTTGGTACACATTTGCTCAAGTTGCGCTTCGTCAATTGACCCAACAAAAATGAATGTAAAGTCACCGGCATTTGCAAACCGTTGAGTGAACAGTGAATATGCCTTGTCAAAATCCTGAGTAGCATATTCATCAGCCGTAGGGAAGGTGTTGGTATACCTTGGATTGTTTTTGGAAAGCACTTTAATCTTTTCGTTCATATACCAATATTGCGGCGTGTTTAACAGATTGCCATAAAACGCTACCTGTTTGTCGACATATGCTTTATACGCCTCTTCGTCTTTGTTTAACGCCGTAAAGTTTAGGTAAATCAGCTGGAACATTTCTTCCACGTCGCTGTTTACCGTTCGGCCGTTGAAACCTTCATAATTGCTGCCAACAAATGGAGTCACTGAAGCACGTTTGCCTGCCATAACCTTGGCCATGTCGTTTTTGCTAAAGCCATTTAGTCCTCCTTGGGTGATACCACCCATAGCCAGCTTTACACTGTTGTATTGGTCGTGTGATGTAATAAGCGATGAGCCACCTGGGCTATATGCTTTCATCATGATTTGATTGTCTTTAAAGTCCGTTTTTTTGTAGTACACGGTAATCCCGTTAGACAAAACGAGCTTTGTCATGTCCATGGCTTCCAGTTTCTCTGTAGACTTTATAGAACCCATTTTCGGCGAGTTGGTCATAAGAGATTTAGCCGTAATGCCTTCTGAGTACGGCTCAAGTTTTAGGGCTTTTACGTCTTTTAGGATGTCCAATATCTCCTTTTTAGAGGCGTATGTATTGTCTTCACTTTCTGGACTTGTGAAAATCACTACACGATTGTCGTCATGAATAAACTGCTTGATTAAAGCGTTTACTTCATCAACGGTTATGCCATCAGCTAGGGCATTGTAGGCTTCGTATTCCCACGAGATGCCTGGTATTGATTCACCTTCCAAAAAGTGACTCACGTATTCCCAAACGATTCTACCCGATTCGGTTTTGTCTCGGTCTTTGTATTGTTGGTTAATCATAGACTTGAGCTTCATTTTGGCGCGTTCAAACTCTGATTCTAAAAAGCCAAACCGTAGCACACGTTCATTTTCTATGACTAGTGTTTCAAATGCCCGCACCTGATTTTTAGTGTCGGTCATGGCAAAAGACTGGTAAGATTGCTTGTTTCGGCTATAGCCACTTCCATGATACGAATAACCATAGTTGTATGGTGGATTTGGGTTGTTGGCAATTTCGCTAAGCCTTGCGTTTATCATATTGTTAAACAACGCTTTTATCAAGCCCTTGCGGTAATCCCCAATCGTATTGCCTTTTTTAGGATTTCCTTTGTCTTTGTATATGAGTTGAACCTGGGTAAATGAGGCTTCTTTGTCGTGCTCAACAGCTACAAAGGTTTCCTCATGATCGGGTACAAAATACTCTTGACGCATTTTGTAATTTTTCGGGTTTACATAGCTGCCAAAATGGTCTTTAATTTTTTGCTCCATTTCAGCCACATCAATATCGCCTACTACAATAACAGACATCAAGTTTGGTCGGTACCATTGGGTATAGAAGTCTTTTAGTTCTGAATGATCAAAATTTTCTAATACAGATTTCAGCCCGATGGGTAAACGATCGGCATAATGCGAATTGTACATCAATAACGGAAGATAATTGTCCATCATGCGCTTATCGGCACCAAGGCCAAGGCGTAACTCTTCTAATACCACACCACGTTCTTTGTCTACTTCTTCAGGCGTTAGTAAGTTGTTAAAGGCCCAATCCTCCAAAATGTCAAAACCCTTTTCTACTTTTTCACTGTCATCGCTAGGGATGGGTAATATGTATACGGTTTCGTCAAAACTTGTATAGGCGTTTAAATGCTGTCCAAACTTTACCCCAATGCTTTGTAGGTAATCCACCAATTCGTTGTGCTGAAAATTTTTGGTGCCATTAAAATTCATGTGCTCCATAAAATGCGCTAGCCCACGTTGTTTATCTGTTTCTAGAATCGAACCAGCGTTTACCACCAATCGCAACTCTACCTTGTTTTCTGGTTTCTTGTTGTGTTGGATGTAATAGGTCAATCCATTCTCGAGCTTGCCAATTTTAACGTCTTTGTTGACAGGCACTTTGGCAGTCAAGTCTTTAAAATCTTGAGCATTTGATAAAAGACTCGAAACAAGGAATAAGAATATTGCGGTATACTTCATATTGATTTTGTTAGATGAGATTGTTTGGTTTAGCCAAAGATAATTGATTAAGTCGAAGTTGAAGTTTAGGCTTAGTCGAAGTATAAGGAATTGTCTGTGAACTGTGCTTTTGGCGGTTGGCTGTTGGTTGTTGGCAAATCGTTGAGCCAGGCCCAACAGAAATGCGGGCCGGCGGCGGGGTGAATCAAGAATGCCTTAGAAAATCAATAAAAGTGCTTGCATTTGTCTGCCGAAGGTCGACACTCTTTTATTAGATTTTCTTGGAATTCGAGAGAGCGGGTGGAAGCATATTTCTGTTAAGACTTTTTGTTTCGTTTTTGGTCTCAAAAATGAAAATCGGTTATAGGCTGATAAGCCTAAGCGACAAAAAACTGAAAATTTCAAAATGAAAATCCTGTAAGAAGGTAAAGATTCTAAGCTTTGTCGTACCTCCAAACCTCTGAATTACGTTCTGGTGGAGACCCGCTAACGCCTAATGGCTAAAAGCTAACTGCTAATAGCTAATAATCCGAGTCCAATTCATTCTCTCTGTTGGTATCTAAACGCAACAACAAGAAAAGTAGTACGGTAAACGAAATCAAACTAGAACCACCATAACTAAAGAAGGGGAGGGGAATACCAATAACTGGCGCCAGGTTGATGGTCATGGCGATGTTGATTAGAAAGTGGAAGAAGAGCACGCTTAACACGCAATAGGCATACACCCGGCTATACTTGCTTCTTTGACGCTCTGCGAGCATCGATATCCTTAAAAAGAGCAGAACGAAGATGATAATAACCACGGTGCTACCAACCCAACCAAACTCTTCACCAATAGAGGTAAAAATAAAATCGGTGTGTTGTTCTGGCACAAAATCACCTTTGGTTTGTGTGCCTTGCAAATATCCTTTACCCCAAAACCCACCAGACCCAATGGCAATTTTGGATTGATTTACGTTATAACCCAATCCTTGCGGATCTTCCAGCAAACCTAACATCACCAAGATTCGCTTTTGCTGATGCTCTTGTAATACGTTCGAAAAGCCAAAGTCTACGGCTTTGGTAAAACCGATACAGGCCAATATCACCAGCCAAAATATTTTAAGCTGCCGTGTGTTGGTATAAATAAACGCGGTGATGATGCCACCCAAAATGATGAGTGCGGCAATCATGGCAATGAAGCCAAAGGCGAAGGTCAATACACTCAATATGACCGCTATGATGCCTATCACCAAAATGCTGCCCGACAGTCCTTCGCGGTACAACACCATGATAAAAGAAAAGAAAACCAATCCTGAACCTGCATCACCTTGTAAAACGATAAGCGCGATAGGCAGTAAAATGATACCGGCTGTAATCAACTGATAGCGCAAGCTCTTCATGTCGGTATCGATGTCACTCACATAACGTGATAGGGCAAGTGCTACACCCAGTTTGGCAAACTCCGCGGGTTGTAGCCTAAAGCTACCAATGGCAAACCACGAACGGGCCCCATTTACTTCTTTGCCAAAAAATATGACCAGAAATAGCAGTAACATCCAGGCAATAAAAAAGGCGTACGAGAAAGCCTCAAAGAAGCGCACATCCATAAGAAATAACACGGCGCCAAGGGTGATAGAGATGGCAATCCAAATAATTTGTTTTCCGTACTTGGTCGAAAAATCGAAGCTAAAATTGTCGGAGCCATGCGAGGAAGAGTAAATGGCCAGAAAACCACAGAATACGAGTAACAGGTATAACAAAACTGTTATCCCATCTACCCGTGATTGTCCGTATATCTTCTCGCTCATTCTATTTTTTAGGTATTTCGGTTTCCATCATCTTTTTTTCCAACTCTGGTCTTTGGCTCACCGTATCGCGGTTGATGTATTTTTCAATCATCAAGGTGCAAATGGGTGCTGCCCAGGTCGATCCATATCCTGCATTTTCCACAACCGTTGCAATGGCAATTTTAGGATTGTCCTTCGGTGCAAAAGCAATAAAGATACTGTGGTTTTCGCCATGTGGGTTTTGAACCGTTCCTGTTTTACCACAAATGTCGATGCCTGGTATTTGCACATAAGCACCGGTTCCGTTGGTCAGTACGTTGCGCATACCATCTACTACTGTAGTAAAGTGTTGGTTGTCGATACCCACTTCATGTTTTGTGGTAAAAGCTTCTGGCACGTTATCGCTTCGGATAAAGTGCGGCGTGTAAAAGTAACCGCGATTGGCCACCATGGCCGAAATGTTGGCCATCTGCATTGGCGTAAGTAATAGCTCACCTTGCCCTATCGACATGGAAATGATCCGGACATAGTTCCATTTGTTTTGACCATGAATTTTATGGAAGTAATTCGCGTTTGGCACGTTTCCAGCTTTCTCGCCACTAATATCCGTTCCGAGTTTGTTGCCCAATCCCATTCGGTTTAAATAACCTTTCCAATTGTTATAGCCTTCTTCAATATTTTCGAATCGGTCTTGGTGTAATATCTCTCGGTAGGTATTACAGTAAAAGGCATTACACGATGTTTGAATCGCATAGGTCACATTTGGCCGCGGTGCATGCGCATGGCAACGTACCGTTAAACCACCGATATGAAATCCGCCGTTACACGAATACCTTGTGTTTGGCGTAATGGCACCTTCTTGTAAACCAATAAGCGACATCACCACTTTAAAGGTACTTCCCGGCGGGTACATCGATGTGGTTGCCCGATTTATTAATGGCTTGTCGGGGTGTGTTGCCAGCTTCGAGTAGTTTTTGCCAAGGTTTTTTATGGCAAACATATCTGGCCTGTAACCCGGTGAAGTCACCATGGCCAATATCTCGCCTGTGGCTGGTTCGATGGCAACAATGCTGCCCGTTTTACCGGCGATAAGTTTTTCGCCATATTCTTGGATTAATACATCCAAACTTACTTTAAGCTCGGTACCTACGGTTGCTTTGGTGTCGTCGGCTCCATCATTGTAATGTTCCTTAAGCTTGCCGGTATTGTCTTTTAGGTAAAACTGTTTGCCTTTTGCACCGCGAAGCAATGATTCGTAATATCGCTCCAGGCCACTCTTGCCAATGTTTTCTCCAATGTCGTAATATTCTTCATCGTCGCGCTCCAATTCGTATCGCGATATCTCGGCAACATACCCAAGTGTGTGTGCGGCAATGTTGTGTTTGTATTTTCTATCGGACCGAGCCTCCATCGAAAACTGCGGAAATTTGAAAAGTCCTTCTTGTATGCGGGCAAAGTCTTGCGTAGAAATGTTTTTGATGAACAACCCTTTTTGGTTGAATCGAGAAGCACGTGCCGTTTTAAGTTTTTCGGTCACTTCTTCTGGTGTCATTTTTACCAACCTACAAAAGTCATCCATCTCGAACTCCTTTTTGTTAAAAGGGAAATGCACCACCAAATCGTGCGCATCTTCATTAAACACAATGATTTCTCCGTTTCGATCGGTTATTAATCCGCGGTCAGGAAATTCGATAACGGCACGTATAGATAACCGGGCCGATTTTTCTGCGTATTTGTCGCTAAGTACTTGAAGGTAAAACAGCTTGGAGATCAAAATCAGGGCAAATACCACAATCGCAAAACGAATTATGGCACTACGGTTCTGATTATGAGTCATTTGCGGTCTCTCGATTAAACGTAAATAGGAATAGCAAAATTAAGAAAATCGCCAAGCTTGAGCTGTAGGCAATCTTAAATAATGTGCTACCAAAGTTACTAAAACTGAAGTTTTCCATCAGAAATAATATTGTATGGAAAACGGTTGTAAATATGGAAACGTAAATAACGAACCATCCCGTATCTGCGGTGCTAAAATTTGGTCGAATTCCGGTACTTAACCATTCTTTATCCACTACCGTATTGAAATAGGCGTAACGCAAAAACATAATAAACACGGCCGTAAACGATTGAAGGCCTGGTGTATACGAAAAACTATCGATCACAAACCCCAGGGCAAAGGCAAGCAAATAGCCAATCCAATGTTTCAGGTTAATGGGTAAGGTGAGCAACAGAATAATGTACAGTTGCGGAAACATGTACTGATTCAGGTTTAAGTTATTAATCACCAAAACCTGTATCGCCAAAATGACAATAGCCGAAAGCACAAAACGTATCCAATCTCTAGTTTGCATCTATATAGGGTGCTTCGAGTGTTTTGAGTTCTTTGCCAAATTTATTCTTGATGATATATACCTCACTAAGCTGCGACATATCTGTAGCCAAATCAACCTCAATTTCTAAATATTTTCCTTCATCGGATTGTTCTACCGATTCAATATTCCCAATTTTTATATGCTCAGGAAAGTAATGCCCATACTCGGTGGTGGTTACCTCTTGGCCTACTTTTATGGGGTACTGGTCCGAAATCTTTTCTAACTGTACCATGTCTTCGTTTTTCCCATTCCAGCGCACCTGTCCAGAGTGTGTTCTGCCATTGATTTTTGGCGTTAACACAAAGTTCGAGTTGAGGATAGACATGGCCACACAGAAGTTTTCCGATACATCCACAATAATACCGGCCACACCCAAAGGGCTAATAACACCCATGTCTTTAGCTACGCCATGTTTAAAGCCACGATCCATCGTAAAATAGTTCTTCTCTTTACGGATGTTGTTATAAATCACCTTGGCTGGTAGGTACGAGTATTGTACCACACGGTTACTGTCGCGCACCACGCTGGTGTCGGAATTAATAAAGATATAGTTTTCCGTTCCACGGGTCCGTAGTAAGATGTTTTCTTCTTTAAGTTTCTGATTTTCAGACTTTAAAAGGAAGTAATTGATTACGTTTTTGCGTGAGGTGAGGATGTTTCCGTTCACCGTACTTGCCGTACTAAAAAACACAGATTGATGGTAGGTATTAAACCGCACCAATGCAAAAATGGAAATACCTTGAAGAATGAGAAATAGGAAATAATGAAAATTCGTCCGTAAGAATTGGAGAAGATTCTGCATGTATCCTATTGCATGATCGTTTTATAACTTGGTAAGTTCTTTAACGCGATACCTGTTCCTTTCACAACTGCCTGAAGTGGATCTTCTGCCACGTATACAGGTAACTTCGACTTACTACTAATTCTTTTATCTAAACCACGTAAAAGCGCTCCTCCACCTGTTAGGTATAAACCTGTTTGGTAAATATCAGCACTCAATTCTGGTGGTGTATGCTCTAAGGCTTTTAATACCGCCTCTTCAATTTTTGCAATCGACTTATCTAACGACAAGGCAATTTCGCTATACGAAACCAAGATTTGCTTTGGAATACCCGTCATCAAGTCACGTCCGTTAACGGCGTAATCTTCTGGTGGATTTTCAAGCTCTGGCAATGCCGCCCCAACTTCAATTTTGATTTGCTCAGCCGTGCGTTCACCAATCATCAAGTTGTGTTGACGACGCATGTATTCAATAATGTCTTCGGTAAAGTTATCTCCAGCAACACGGATAGATTCGTCAGAAACAATACCCGACAATGCGATTACCGCAATCTCTGTAGTACCACCTCCTATATCGATAATCATGTTACCCATTGGTTCCGAAATGTCGATACCAATACCGATAGCCGCAGCCATAGGTTCCGGAATCATGTACACTTCTTTAGCACCCGCTTTTTCGGCAGATTGACGTACGGCTCTTTTCTCCACTTCAGTAATGCCCGACGGAATACAAATTACCATCCGAATTTGTGGCGTCATAAAGTTGCCTTTTCGGTTGATCATTTTAATGAACCCACGAATCATGTGCTCGGCAGCCTTAAAATCTGCAATTACACCGTCTTTCAGCGGACGAATCGTTTTGATGTCCTCATGGGTTTTACCATGCATCATTTGGGCGCCTTTACCAATCGCAATGATTTCTCCAGTACTGCGTTTCATCGCAATAATTGAAGGTTCATTCACCACTACTTTGTCTTTATGGATGATTAGCGTGTTGGCCGTTCCAAGGTCAATGGCTATCTCTTGGGTGAGGAAATTAAAAATGCCCATTTATTCGTTTAAAAGCTGAAATTTACGTCTGTTTAGTACTCATTAAAGTACAATTCTGCAATATTAGTTGAATATCCTGTCAATTGGTAGTTAATCCACAGAAAACTCAGCAACAAAATTTGTCGGAAACTCCTGTTTCTGAGAACCTTAATGTTTGAAGTGTCGATGACCTGTAATCACCATAGCCATGTTGTGTTCATCGCAATAGTCAATCGATAACTGATCCTTAATACTTCCACCTGGTTGAATCACGGCTTTCACCCCAGCCTTGTCGGCTATTTCAACACAATCAGGGAAAGGGAAAAAGGCATCACTGGCCATTACACAACCGTCCAAATCGAAGTTGAATTTGCGGGCTTTTTCAATGGCTTGGTTCAACGCATCTATTCTTGATGTTTGCCCTGTACCACTGGCCAACAACTGGTTGCCTTTGGCTAGTACAATGGCGTTACTCTTGGTATGTTTACACAGGATATTGGCAAAGCGTAAATCTGCAATTTCTTGCGCTGATGGTTTTGCTTTTGATGCGGTGTTGTAATCCGCTGTGGGTACCACAATAGAATCTCTATCTTGTACCAAGGTACCATTCAGTGCTGAACGCACAGAGGTCTGTTCCCATTCAAAATCACTCAATTGAAGCAGGATTCGGTTTTTCTTGGTTTGTAAAATGTCTAATGCGTCTTGATCAAAACTTGGGGCAATTAACACTTCAAAAAACAACGAATGCATTTCTTCGGCAGTGGCTTTGTCGATGTTCGATAGCGTAACCAACACCCCACCAAAGGCAGAGGTTGGGTCGCCTGCTAAGGCATCTACGTACGCTTGGTGCACTGATTCGCGAATGGCAAAACCACACGCATTGTTGTGTTTTAAAATACCAAACACAGGTTGTGACTCGTCTTTAAAATCACTGATTAAGGAAATTGCCGCGTCAATATCCAATAGGTTGTTGTACGACAATGCTTTACCGTGTATTTGGGTAAAGATGTTTTCTAAGTCACCCACATATTGTGCTTTTTGGTGTGGGTTTTCGCCGTAGCGCAATTCTTTTGAAGGCACGCCTGCAAAGTAGTTGGCAATATGCTGATCGTATTCGGTTGTGGTAGCAAAGGCTTCAAAAGCCAGTTGCTTGCGGTAAGCGTTGGTCGATTGTCCGTCGTTGGTTTTAAGATGTTCGAGCAAACCAGTTGCCTGGCTTTTATCGCTCAAAATCACTTTGTCTTTGTAGTTTTTGGCTGCGGCTCTGATTAAGGAAACACCACCAATGTCAATCTTCTCGATGATTTGTTGTTCGTCGTCAGTGCTTGCTACCGTTTCTTCAAAAGGATACAAGTCTACCCAAATCAGGTCGATGTTTTCAATCTTAAATTCTTTGAGTTGCTCTTGATCTTGCGGGTTGTCGCCACGGTTTAAGATACCACCAAACACAGCTGGGTGAAGCGTTTTGACTCTGCCACCAAGGATGCTAGGGTAGGAGGTGATTTCTTCTACTGGCACCACAGGTATACCCATGGCTTCTAAATATTTTTGTGTTCCACCAGTACTGAGGATGGTTGTTCCGTTTTGGTGTAAATACGTTGCGAGAGCGTCAATGCCGTCTTTATAAAAAACGGAGATTAATGCGGTTTTGATTGACTTCAATGGACTAATGTTTGTGCAAAGGTACTTTACCTTTTTTTGCAGGCATCACAACGCGATATGACTTTTGTACAGGTTGTGCACAGGAGGGAATTAACAATTAACAATGAATGATTAACGATGAATGATTTGAATTAAACATTTAAAATCTCAAATTAAAAAATGAGAATTGAGAATTGAAAATTGAGAACGTGGGGACTTGCTAGGTTGCAGGTTTACCCTGCGGTCGTCATCAAGCGTACTTTGTCGATTTCTACTTTAAAGTATAAAGATTGTCACCGCTTTTTTAGTGGTGCGAGTAACAAATAGAATATCCATGCAAACCAAGAGATGAACAAGACTGCAAGAATCCAAGCTATTTTCTCTCCTCCTCGTGTTTTACTCGAAAGCAATATAGATAACAATGGGATTAACCAAACAAAACCCATTATCAATAATACCAGTAACGGAAATGTGCCAGAATTGTCCATAGCGTAAAAACTAGTTTGTGTTCACCAAATTTAGTGAATTAAGGATTTATGCAAATTACCGTTGTACAATTTGATTGATTCTACGCCCTGTTTTAGAGATTAGTCCGAGGCGCGCTTTGCGCTGTTGCTGAATTAACTTATGTCGTTATTCAGAGCGATTGATGGTAGGAGAGGGTGGAGAATCATTTTGAATTAAAAATTAAGAATTAAAAATTAAGAATTGATTACGTGTCGCTTAGGCTTATCAGCCTATAACCGATTTTCATTTTTGAGACCAAAAACGAAACAAAAAGTCTTCCCAAAAATATGCTCCCCAACACAGCCCATCGCCTCCCCCGCATTTTTGGAGGTCCAAGGCTTGGTTTGTGGTGTTTTTGAATTAACTGCTAAGGTGATTCTGAGTGAGTGACGAATATTTTTTAATTATGGCTAGAATGTTATTATCGATTTACTTTTTTTATCTATTAAAAATGTCTTAGGCTCTGAAATACCGATGAGCACAACTGGTGTTGTAATAATGTTATTGTACGGTTTAAAATACTCCTGAAAGGATTCAAACGTCCCAACTGCACCATCAAAATTCCCTACTTTTTTCATGGATTTTGTTACGACCACTATAACGCCGAGCGACGTTTGAACTTCTTTGCGTACATGATTTAGTTCACTAGCTAGAACTGGTTTCATAATATTATGAGCTGTAGCTTCTTGGTGATTGAAAGCTACCTCAACGGATATTTCGTTTTTAGCGAAATCTAGTCGCCATCTACTTTTGTTCTCAGTTGAGTAAGGGGGTTCTTTAAACATTCCTACTTCGCTTAACCATTCATTACTTTCTAGTCTTATTTTAAGAAGTAGATTAATAGTGTTAGCAACAGTTTATTTTTTAATTAGAGTAAATATTCCACAACCATAATGACATCCGAAGTTGGAATCCATATAATCCTCTGATAATTTAACATCTTCATAGAAATCTCCTTTATCATCAACATACGAAAAAGAGTGAATTGTAAAATTCTGAGACAGTATACTTATCAAGTATTTCAATGAAAATACTCTATGCGCATTAAATTCGATTCTTTGAGGACCGATAGGCACAGAAAAATAAAAATTTCCACCGCTTTTTAGAATTTTAGCAATATTATTTATTGCTTTTAAATAACCAAAATAATCTATAGGGTCTCCATATCTCCCAAGACCAAAATGTTCGATAGCATGTAATGAAGAAATTGAGTCACAGTAATTAATTAAATCAGGTGGTAATATCATTAAGTCAGCTTGTCTAAAGACAATATTCTTGACATTGCTCTTAATGTCACGAATGTCAATTAACTCTATTTCTCTGTAAGAAGCTACATGTGCTACAAAACCATCTGTCCTTGAACCAATATCTATATGTTTCTTAGGGTTGGCTATGTTAATCAATTTTGCAACATATAAATCTTGATGGAAATAATGCCCTTTCATAACACCGCCCTCATCATTTTTATCTTTCAAAATAGGATACATGTAACCAAATTTAAAAGTATCGTCTGTTCCTTTTTGTTTTTTTAATTCTTTTAAATCTTTATCAAACCAGTCATTACTTTTCGGCTTGATGGCTTTCAGAAACTTCTTACTATCAAAACCATAAAACAGTAGTCTCATATAAATTTTCCTTACTATTGATTTCATTTTATGTCGTTTTAATTGTTGCTAACTAGTGAATATCCGCAATAAACCTTCCAATAATGGCAAATATTAAGGATAAGACTAATCACCCAAAACTACATATAGTCCTCCAAATACTATGTATCTAATTAGATACTAAATGCCCAATCGGTGAAATGTCATGCATTGAATTAATAATTGAAATTTGAGAATTGAAAACGTGACCAGTGGTTTAAAAGTGTAAATGATACTTAGTACCGTTGTACAACACCCACCAATTAAAAATTAAACAGTAACCATTAAAAATTAAAAACTCCTTCCAAGACTCACCCTACTCACATTCGACTTCAGTACATTATTGTCATACGTCCATGCCAGGTCGTAGCGCACGAAGTAACCAAAGATGGAAGTGCGCAAGCCAAAGCCGCCAGAATAGACGATTGGGTTACGGGCATTGAAAATGGTGATGGTTAATCGGCCATCTTCTAACGTGGTGATGTTCGATACGTTGGTTTTTTCTTTGGGTGATTTGCCATACCATGCAGTACCCACATCGGCAAAGCCAATTACCCAAAGGTTTTGTAACAAGGCGTTTTTTATCGGGCGCTTGCCGAAGTACGAATACATCGGTACCCATAATTCTGTATTTACAAAGCCAAAGGTGTTGCCTGATCGGGTGTTTAAGTTGAAGTTGCGTACGCCGTAAACGGGTTGTACAAACGAGGCATTTTCTATATTAATGCGGCTGTCTGTTACCGTTGGTCGATATTGATTGCGGTTGCCACCCAAAACAAATATGGTGTTGGCACCTCCGGTAGAATTACCAAGCGACACTTGGCTGTTCCACAAGATATCGCGTTGTAGTTTTTTACCATATTGCGCATGTAAGGTGTTTATAAAACTCGACTTGCCGGTCGATACATTTTGTCGGAATGCGGTGTTAACGTCTATCAGTAAACCTCTCTGCAACACCTTACGGTGCGCCATTTGGGTAGAGTACCTTAGCCGTAACCCTTGCTCCAAATTCAATTGCTTTCTGTCGCGCAACACCAAGAAGCTTTCATCTTGTATAATAGGAGTGAAGTGATCGTATTGGCTGTGCTGGTTAAACTGCAACGATAAGTTGGAGTTAAACTGCTTGGTAATTTCAGTGCGCAATGCACGCATCCTACGTTTACCCAAGTCTAGGTTTTGGTTATACCGCGTTTGCTCGGCCATCAACGTAAAACTCTTGCGCAGTTTGCCAAGTCGGTTTACATACTTCAATTGATATTGGAACACACTGAAGTTAAAAGTCGTTCGCATTTTACCTTCAATCAAGTGGTTTTTAAATTGATCTTCCAATTGCACACCGCCAACCAGTCCCATTCTATTGGTTAACTGATTGATAGGGTCATACTCTGCGCCAAAGGCATCGGTCAAAAAGTTGTCGTTGTTAATTTGGCTTATCAGTTTGGTGGCCCTTAAATTATTGGCATGCTTGGGCACCTTGCTAAAGGTATAGTCTATCGTTTTTAACTTCTGTTCCGATATGGCATCTAACGAATCTACATTGTCGGGCACCGGAAATGGCGATTGGAAATAGACTTTTTGTGCTTGATTTTGATATGCACTGTCCAGCAGTATCGGATTGTTTTTTGAGGCATTGATCACCTTTTCGGCAATGTTTTGAAGAATCTTCGTTTTTGACGGATACAACACCGCACCAAAATTCTCGCTACTATCGATAGCCGTGATATGGGTAAACAAGTATCCATTGTGCAATACCATTTCCATTACATGCGTTCTGTCGGCATTAATTTGTTGCTCGATGATGCTGGTTTGGTAATTACTTAAGGCAAAAGTTTGTTGGTCGAGTTTGTAGGCATAGGCATTGCGTATACCGTTTTCGGTAGATAGATAGCTGAGGTATTTGGCGTTAAGCTTTACCGGGTTTTCTTCATTTTTATCGGCACTGTTGGTTACATTATTGATGCTAAGCACTTCTGCGCCATTCCGAAACAAATAGAAAATATCGGTTTGCCACTCCTTCATTAAAGGTTGGGTGGTATTTTGGTATAGGGTACGGGTGAAGTAGATGTTGCCATTGGCATCAAAATGTGGATGTTTGTCATCGCTTTTCGACTGTGTTAATGCCGTGGTGCTCGATTGGTTTTGGTTGATTAAGTATAGCGACGATTTACCTGATATGGTTGCCGACACGATGATTTCGCCCGTTTTTGGGTAATAGTCAAAACCAGATACAAAGTCAAAACTATCAAACTCATGAACGGTGTGCAGGTCTGCCTTTTTGTTGTACAACAGTAGCGTCGGGGTTTGGTCGTTAGACAACACAAAAAGGGCGTCTTGGTTTTTCCATTTCAGTAAAAATTCATGATCATAATGGAGCTGACCATCGTACGCGCTGTAGTGGTCGTAAATCAGTGTGCGTTCGCGTGTTTCACGATTGTACAGTTCAATTTTATTCTTTCCAGCTTGCCAATACGCGGTGGCAACCACCTGGGCGTTGGGCGACAAGGCAGAACCAAAATAATAGGCAACGGTAGGGTTAATCGCATTAAGCTCTGGGTCTTGGGGAATGCGTCGTTTTAACTCCAGACTATACACGGCCTGGTTGGCCGTAAACCATTCGGTATACAGTTGTTTGGATGTTTTGCCAACCACAAAGTACAAGGCCGTTTCAACCTTTCTGGTTAACCGCACCAAATACAATATGCGCTGTATGGCATCCGAGTTTTTGGTGTCGTCGATATACAACCACATGTTTTGGCCTACCAAGCGTTGTTTGTTGTACGACAATTTATTGTACGACTTAAAGCGCTGGTTGTTAAACGCGTCGCGCAGTAGATTGTCGGTGTCGGTATCCCATCCAACGGCTAAGTATTGTACTAGTCCGTCGTGAAACCAAACCGGCAAATGCAGCATGGCTGCGTATTTGATGCGTTCTTGCACCGTTCCGCCATATAACATTTCTAATAGCAAGTTCTCTGCTATGCCAACAGATATCTGGTTCATCAAATCTGGTATTTCGCCATT
>ERZ1048872.1930-NODE-1930-length-16050-cov-7.269959_pt1 | contig 16050 bp, 13 predicted proteins | sample MGYA00383100_ERZ1048872 | MGnify/ENA primary metagenome ERZ1048872 (study PRJEB29581, sample SAMEA5548370) | metagenome | biome: marine; feature: coastal; material: water | depth 50 m | study: Short-term variability in the microbial, nano- and picoplankton... | reverse complement strand
AAACATTAGCGCAGGCATTGAGCATCTTCGTACGAATCCTTCAGCAAAACTTTTAATTGAAGCCGATGAACTGCCCGATCTCCTGCCCCACATTCCTGCTGGATTTGGAATACTTTGCGAAAAACCGCGATCCATTGATATGGGACTCGCAATCATCGGAAGAATCGACACTGAAAACACGCATTCACTCGCTCAAAGTCCGCCTTCTTACTAATTAGACTACTGTCCTGCTTGGAGCCATGTTCATGAACCGGTTCATTTTTTTTATAACACGCCACTCCCAGATTTTTGTTTCTGTGATGGCAGTCGTTGTACTTGCTTCTGGGTTTATTGGAATGCCTTTCTGGGATGAGGATGAACCACGATTCGCTGCAATCGCTCAAACCATGGTTGAGACTGGTAATTGGACAGTTCCAATATTCAATGGTGACCTCGCAGTTGACAAGCCAGTGCTGATGCATTGGTGCATGGCGGCATGCTTTTCAATATTCGGAACAAATGAACTCGCTGCCCGTCTACCAGCCGCCATCGCAGCTCTGTTGACATCTCTTGCTCTTCTTCGGTTCGGGACACGCTGCTTTAACCCCTCAACAGGCATTGTCGCAGCACTTGCCTACCTCGGCTGCTTACTCGTTGCAATTGAATCTCATGCGGCAACGCCAGACTCTATTCTTACGGCCCTTGCTACGTGGGCGACTCTCCTGCTAGTCGAACCATTCCTCCCAGACAGACAGGAAACCGAGGGAAATAAAGAGTCCGCAGCTAACCTGATTGCCAAATCTTCTGTCGGTACGTGGCACGCTGTCCTTGCAGGTGGATTACTCGGCCTCGGGGTCCTCTGCAAAGGACCAATTGGCTACATTGGGCCACTCGTGGTAGTTCTCAGTTGGGTCTGGCTTGCAAAATGTTTAACTGCTGAAAAAGAACAGCAAAGCGATCAAGACCTCAAAGAACAGTTGTTTTCAACAGTCCGGCAGGTATTACACAATGGAATTCCAGCTGCTTTTCGCACGCTACAGCAGACTCGTTTTCTCATTGTTACCGCCGCAGCAATACTTATTGCTGCTCCTTGGTATGTAAGTGTCGGAATCCAGACCGATTGGGAATGGACGAAGGGATTCTTTTTTGTTCATAACGTCGGTCGATTTGTTGCCCCTATGGAGAAGCATTCGGGTGGTTTTCTGTTTCATCCACTCACAATGCTTATCGGCTTTTATCCATGGAGTTGCTTTCTACCTCTCGCCCTCTTTGCCGCACTTCGTCAACTCTGGAAAGCTTGGCGTAGCGGACCAAAAGTACCAACAGAAAATTCACATGTGCTTGTATTGAGCCTTATTCTTCTCTGGATGAGTGTGTGGGTAGGTGGTTTCTCCATCGCCGCGACCAAGCTTCCGAACTATATAATGCCAGCCTACCCTGCGGCGTCTCTCCTTGTTGCGGCACTTGCTCTTGAAGCTGTCAAACGAAAAACATGGCTTTACCCACGATGGATGAGCATCGGTGTTGCAGGAATCGCTTTTGGAGGAATCGCAACGAGTGCAACAATTTTAGTTGCATCGTTCTACGGATTAACAGGAAGCGAACCTGCCGCAATTATCGGGCTCATTCCCCTAGCTGGTGCTGTGTGGCTCGTGTGGGGCTCAAGAGATCGGCCAGCGTACGCTGTAAGCACAATGGTTGTTCTTGGGCTTCTCTATTCCGCCCTGGCCATTGGTCCCACGGCAGCATGGATTAGTCGTGCCAACACGCTCCCAGGCTTAATTCGGCAGGCTCATGTACACGCTGGGGGACATGCACGAATAGGTGCCTATTCTCAGATCACACCTAATCTCGTGTATTACGCCAAGGGTATTGTTCAACGTTGGCCTACTGATACTGCGACACAAGCTGTTGCCTTTTTATCGACGGGGGCTGATGCAGTAATTGTGATTCCAGAAGACCAATTTGACGAATTATCTTCTTTGCTACCAGAAACAACCGAGGTCATCGGCCGTGCTCGACCACTATTTAAAAATCAAGACTTTCTTTTAGTCGGTAACTCACAAGAAACCGTATCGACACCTGCAAAACGAACTGCCTCAGTTCGGAGCATGACAAAATGAGTGATCTGAAATGCCGAGACTCAGCAACCCATGCCGAATCGACTGAGCGTCCGTCACCTGGCCTCCTGTCGATTGTGATCCCTTGCTACAACGAAGAGGCTGTGATTGAAGCAACTCACACCAGAATCTGTAGCATTGCACCAAGACTTGGCATGCAAATAGAAATTATTTACATCGATGACGGAAGTAAAGATAGCACTCTTAAGAAACTCAAACACCTTGCAGCTGGTGACTCACGTATTGTCGTACTCGAATTATCTCGAAACTTTGGACAGCAAGCTGCCATGTCCGCAGGCCTCGAAACGGCACACGGAGATGCCGTAGTTATTATTGATGCCGATCTCCAAGATCCTCCAGAAGTCATACTTGAAATGGTCGCTAAATGGCGAACTGGCATTGATGTTGCCTACGGACGACGAAAGTCACGTGACGGCGAGAGTGTCTTTAAACTTGTTTCTGCTAGCATTTTCTACAGATTTTTTGCTGCAATGATGCCATACTCGGTGCCCGTGGATACAGGCGATTTCAAGTTGTGTGATCGGGCAGTAGTTGACACTGTCTGCGCACTTCCTGAAAAACGGCGATATCTACGGAGCCTCATTCCGTGGGCAGGATTCCACCATGCCCCAGTGGACTATGACCGAGATGCGCGAACTGCCGGGGAAACTAAATACTCTGTTTTCAGCCTACTGTCTCTCGCAGCAGATGCTTTGCTTTTGTCTTCTGACAAGCCCGTACGAATCATTTGGTTGTTGGCGATTCTATTCGCTTGCATAGGTTCATCTGGACTAGCTGTAAGCCTAGCCTCTTCGACACAAGGACAAGCTGGGGTTTCTGCAATTATTGCTGTTATTGGTTTATTCTCAGCAGCACAAACAGCCGGAATTGCAATTATTGGTGAGTATGTCGTGCGATGTTACCGAGAAGCTCAAGGCCGACCACCGTTTGTTATCAGAAGAAAAATAAACTGAGAACTTCGAGAAAATAACATGTTCTTGACAAGCAGAAACTCGTTACCAACTCGTTAAACGGTTATCACATTCTTTTACACCTGCAAACACTCCGTGTTTTCTCGGCGTGCTCAGAGTGCTTCCTTAATCGCGTCTGTTAACACTGCGTCTTGTGGCGACACACCAGATTTAAATCGACCGACCACTTCACCGTTACGATTAATCAAAAACTTCTCGAAGTTCCAACCCACCTCACCCGATGGGCTGGCTGTCTCCGTGAGTGTCTTATAAAGAGCTGATTTCCCGGAACCCTTGACTGTTATCTTTGAAAACATGTCGAATGTGACACCATAATTCTTTGAACAAAATGATGCGATTTCACTATCACTCCCTGGCTCTTGAGCACCGAAATCATTTGCCGGAAAACCCAGAATAACAAAGCCTTTATCTCTAAAAGAATCATAGAGCTTTTGCAAGCCTGCATATTGCGAGGTGTAACCGCACTGACTAGCCACGTTCACGACCAGCACCACCTTGCCGTCGTACTCACTTAAGTCTTTATTCGTGCCATCGATTTTTTTCATCGAACCAACTAATGGAGATGCAGCATTGCCCATTGAAGACATGGCAACCATTCCGACCACCACTAGTAAACCCAAGGCGAATCTTATTAATGACAAAGAAATCATGCTTCACTCCTTACAGGATCAATGTTTTTTTACTACACAAGCAATGCAAGGCATCGAACTCAACGACATACCCTTTTCTATGACAACTGCTTCTAGCAACCATAATAGCGAATGCTTTGAATCTGGCACCTCTTAAAACAAGTTTAAGAAGCCGGCCCAGCCTGCACAACTGCCTCACCAGCTTCATTCGCATACGGCAGAAAATTCTGGCGGAACTTTCCTGATAGCGCGCGTGCGGCATCTTCCCATTCGCTCGGGTGAGGCCATGCGTTTCGAGGCACGAGTATTCGGTCTGAAACACCTGGCACCCGACAAACTGCTTCAAGCCCAAACACTGAATCACGTTCGGTCGGCACATCCTGTAGCGATTCCGCGTGAATGGCATCAATAATGCAACGCGTACTTGCCAAATCAATCCGTCTTCCCAAACCGATCCCACCTCCAGTCCAACCGGTATTTACTAACCAAGCCTGCGCTCTGTGTTGTCGGATTTTCTCTGACAATAGACGTGCATAGACTACCGGGTGGCGAACAAGAAAAGCTGCGCTGTAGCATGGCGAGAAGGCCAATTGCGGTTGGAGCACACCCATTTCTGTCCCGGCTACCCGGGCTGTGTATCCTGAAAGAAATTGATACATCGCTTGTTCAGGCGTAAGACGACTTATTGGTGGCAACACCCCGGAAGCATCACAGGTCAAAAATATTACATTGCTTGGATGGCCTGCGAGAGATGGCATTTGAGTATTTTCAATATACTCAAGCGGGTACGCTGCTCGAGTATTCTCTGTTATCGCATTTGAGTCATAATCCACCTCCCGAGTTATTTCATCATAAACCACATTTTCTAAAACCGTACCGAAGCGAATTGCTTGAAAAATCTCAGGCTCCTTATTCATCGCAAGCCCAATACACTTTGCGTAACATCCTCCCTCAACATTAAAGACTCCGTCGTCACTCCAACCATGCTCATCATCACCGAGGAGCCTACGATTCGGGTCAGCCGACAACGTGGTTTTACCAGTTCCAGATAATCCAAAAAAAAGTGATACATCTTTCGATGCTCCCTCATTCGCCGCACAATGCATGGAGAGCACGCCTTTGGGTGGCAACAACCAGTGCATGAGTGTGAATACTCCTTTTTTCATTTCACCGGCATATTCAGTACCCAGAATAACTTGTTCCTTCCGCTCAAGTGAAATATCCACACTAGTACGACTAGTCATCTGCACTGTAAGTGAATTTGCAGGGAATTGCCCTGCGTTATAGATAACACAGTCTGGAGTACCGAAGTTCTCCAACTCCTCTTGCGTTGGACGAATCAGCATGTTGTGCATAAAGAGAGCATGGTACGCGCGGGCGCAAATCACCCGAACTTTGATCCGGTGAATAGGGTCCCATCCGGCAAACCCATCAAAGACATAAATCTGATCTCGTGTATTGAGATAATCTATTGCACGCTGGCGATTCAGAAGAAAAGTATGTTCATCGATTGGATGATTTGTACTACCCCACCAAACATCTTTCTCTGATTCTCTATGACGAACAACGTGCTTATCCTTGGGACTCCTGCCGGTTTTAGCTCCTGAGCGTATCGCTATTGCACCGCTTGAAACAACACCAGCCCGCTCCCGCGTAAGTGCATCCTCATACAGCCTCGCTGGCGAAGCATTTCGCACCACTACTGGTACGGTTATTTCTTGAGGACTTAGATCGACATAAATTGGCACACTTCACTCCAGCTACAATTTGTTTAGGGGAACTAACAAGCTGGCATCTTTTCAGGACCAAACCAGCAAACATACCTATCTACATAACGCCAGACGCTAGAACGAAAGCAGTTAAAAGAAGGCCGCACCCAACAATTAGCATTACCATCCCAACCGGGCTCGGCTGCACACGTAAACGCCGACACATTCTTCTCAAACGCCGGCTCAAATCAACCCACGCTTCACCAGCCTCACATGACTGAAGGACCACAATACTCACGGTACGCAAAGAGCCATTTCCCTCCACATGTGCTTGAAGGCCAAGGGTCGGTAAAGCAACACTCTCACCCGCCCATCGAACTACTGGATCAACTGCAGCTGCATTCTGTACTACTAGAGGTCGAATCTGCTCAACTGTTGCGTTGTAAATAAGAAGACGGGGCCTCGCAAAAAGAATGCACACTGCGACGACTAAAGCGTACAGGAGAAGCAGAATGACTTCTCCCCATGGTGACCCGCCTAATAACGGCTGAATTGCAGCAAGTGGACCTACCGCTACAAGTCCCGAAAGTGCCAAGCCGAGCAATACACTATCCCAAGCCGCAGATATCACAAGTGGCCGGTGACGAAGCTGAAGCCCACCCATGATGCAGCAGTAGAGCCCCAAAGGTACGAGCGCTATCCAGAACGGAAGGCTATCAAGCCAGAAACTCATGACTCGTCCTCGCTCGAAGCGGGAAATTGTATTTCATATTACTGAAGAAAAGCTAGTGTGGACATTACAAGCAACCAGCCAGCCTCAACAACTATCATAACTACCAAGCAGACATAATCACGCTTCCACAGCAGCACCAATTTTGCTCCTCAATCAAAGTGATTCCGGCAAGGCAAAGACAATGTCTTTCATAAATGCATCTTCAAAATGATACACATCATGAAAATCATCACGACTATCGTCACTTGTCTTTCTCATTTGGCCGATATCTATCATATTAAAAACAATTTCACCGAAGTCTGCTGTAGCACATACACCCCATGATCCCAATACTTTAGTGGCGAGGTATCCATACTGTTGCTGGGCATATTGCCGGGCTGCCTCACACAACTCCTGACCACTGACATGTTTTTCACTTTTCTTTTTCCCCCGACTTAGTTGCGCATCGTTATTTTTTTCTTGGTCGCCCATACCGAGAGATTCTTGAGCAAAAGAAAGAGCTTCGAGAATAAACAAGTATGCGTCCAACGAATATCGTTGGTCTCGTTGGAGCAGGTCTGCCAAGGGATGGTTCGGATCAACAAGAGGCATGCGTTTCTCACAAAAATAGTGGTCAGAAATAACATACCACATCCACCGGCAAATATTGCAAAAGCTGTTCTTGATAAATCAGCTGCCGGGAGCCTGCTCTTCAATAAACGTGTATCCCAACGGAGTCAGCGGCCTCGAAAAATCACGAATCAGGTCGAGACCACGATCGATCAGGCTTGTTCGAGGGTCAAACTGGTACACATCTCGATCTTGGCCACCTGGTTTAAATATCTGTATAGCAAACGGCATCAGATCTGTTGCCCGAAGAATAAGTTCTACTTTTGAGAAGTTTGCCGCGTCTACTTGGAATTTAGGCAATGCTTCAAGCCATATTTGATCAGTCACTGTTGCTGGTGTGATAATCCGCATCGAGTATCGTTTTTTCAGAGTATCCGCCTTGGCTCCAAAGACAAAGGGAAGGGGTCCTTCACTAATTGCTCGACCTCGCATCTCGGGTGGCAGTTTTGTTTCTCTAAGTTGACGCTCACTATGCCGAAACTCATAAATGCTTGTGCCATTGCAAACCCAGTGTTCACCAGAATTTGAGGGCCTTGCATCATAAATTCTTTTTTCAGGATTCCATTGCTTGGACGACTTGACATGAAAAAGCCCTTTATCAGGAGCAGCGTATTTAATTTCCCCTGAACTTTCAGAAAAGGCTAATCGCTCACCCGAAGTATCCGCAGGGCTCCAGGCGTTGTACTGCCACTTATAAAAAGTACACGACCATGTTGTCACCTTTGCATTTCGTGCTTCCCACGCAACCAACAATTGCTCAAGTGCCGCTTGCTGCTCAGGACTCAGCGAGGGAGCCTGATTCGGACCCGCAGGCTGCGGACCACCTTGCTGAGAGAAACCTTCAGGACAACCAATACCTAAAAAAACAACCACAAGCATCCAGCGATACAGCGTGCCAGACAACACCCTGCTCGGAAAATCAACTCGTCTCACGGAATGACCGTTGCAATCTAAAGGCACATCAATCTCCTCAGTTATTTCCCGGACTTTAGCAGCCCGACAAAGTAATCGCGAGCCCTTTTTAAGCTACAAACAGTACCGTTCTTAGGAATTTACCAATGAATCCCACGGGCAGATGCGCTCACTCGTAACTCTTCTAATTCACGAGAATAACCACCGGAAAGAATTGGAAAACGGCACCATGTTTTTGGATCGAGACTTTCGTCATCCAGATGAAACGAAGGTGCTAGCCGCTCACGCTTCCATTGGTTTCTTGACCACAACAGAAAAAAATGTTCTGTCCAGTGACCCAACCTTGCAGCATCGTACTGAGGAAATTCACAAACCAACTGCTCCCAAATAACGACTGGCATTTGTTTATCACGAATCGCGAATCTCTCAATTTGATCCAACACTTCATAGGGCATAAGATCAGCCTCATCGGTCTGTCCTTCAGAAACAGGCCGCAACTCTGCAGTTGGCTGCTGAATGTTGACTGCTTTCATGGCGGAAAGTGGCCCAATTCCCTGCGGACCCTCTCGCTCAATCCAAACAAGCCAGTCTCGAAGGAACGCTTTGTCAATTCCTGCAATTGGTGCTATTCCACCAGCAGTGTCTCCGTCCATAGTCGCGTAGCCAACTGCAACTTCCGAACGATTACTTGTTGCAACCAACATTGCATTGTAAATATTGGCCAAAAGCCAAACGCTAGGAGCGCGAACCCGGGCCTGAATATTTTGTCGAGCAAGGTCATCATGTTCCCAACTTAGTTTCCTTCCAATAGCTGACTCAGCGAGCTCCTCATACTTCTGCACTATAGGCTCGACATCAAACTCATGAAATCTTGCTCCAACAAAAGAGGCAAGAGTTCTCGCAGCTTCTTTCGTTAATTCACTAGAGTTTACGGTCGACTGATACACGCAAGTGAGCACCTCGGCAACTAACTCCTGAACAAACTGGTCTTTGTAAGAACCGCTTGACGGTGCCTGGAGACTACTAGGTAAAAGATTAAGGCCAAGTCTCACTGCAGCATCAGACTTGTGTTCCTGAAAAACTAAGGCAATCCCAATGGCAATGAGACAAATCACCGCCGATGAATCCGCGCCGCCACTCGCACTTACCACAAAACCATGGCTTTTACTTTTCCTTAAACTATCCATCAGCCCAAGTGCTACCGCCCGGGTGAATTCTTCTTTCTTACGAAGACCGGCCTCTTCGCAACGCTCCCAGCCACCACGACGGTCTTCGCCTCGCAATGTGTCACGCGAGGAAAGAGGACGAAAAGAAAAATCATGAGATATCACGTCGCAATGATCAGAAAGGCTGCTGTGGGAATTCCTTCTCGATTGCATCGAACGTATGGCATCGATATCAACATCACCATCAACAACAGAAACATCAGCGAATGAGAACCTCTCACCACTTGATATCACCCCAGAAGGATCGGCAATCAACGTGCTGCCGTCGTAGACAATTCGTCCAGACTCATTCCCAAGCAGGTTGGCCAACACGTACGCAGAGGCAAAGGCACGAGCACCCTCTAGAACAAGACTTTTACGAATATCGTCTTTGGAAAAAGCGAAATGGCTAGCCGATGGATTTAAAATAACATCAATTCCTCGAGTTGCGAGACGTGCCCCGGGGCGATTAGCAACCCATGCGTCTTCACAGATCTCAAAACCGATTCGAACTCCACCACAATTAAAACGTACATCTCCAAAAGGCACTTGACGCCCAGCCACCGACACGACTTCCTGTTGCCCCGACGGCCAATGACGAAACCAGCGAGGCTCATAGTGAAGACCGTCACCAGCCAAATGCTGCTTTGCGGCGATACCTAGAATGTCACCATCAGCAATCAAAGCAGCTCCGTTATAAATACCTCCCGCCCATTGCACAGGCAAACCAACAGCTACAACAAGTCCGCGACTGTGCTGCTTAAGTTCAAGCAGCATTTCCATTGCCGTTACGAGAACCCCCGATGCATGAAATGCGTCCTCACAGCCATAGCCGGTGATGCACAATTCCGGGCAACAAAGAATAGAGACCTGACGGTAACGAGCTTCTTCGCACGCTGAGGCGATACGGCTCAGGTTACCATCCCAGTCCAGTGGTGTTTGATTGAGGGCAGCTGCCCCAAGACGAATCCGTTGCACGTTTTGCTCAACTGCTCTCTGGCACAGTCGACTCCTCAAGATAGGTATAGCCACCAAGGCCATCTTCATAAAAACGAATAAACCGACCTGCTTGCCCGTCACTAATTAAGCCATCACGGACGGCTCCTTCAATTGCACATCGGAGGTTTTTCATGAGTTCTGCAGGATCAAACTCGACGTACTGAAGCACCTGACTCACAGTATCTCCCTTCACAACTGTATCCACAGCCACCCGACCATGCTCATCCGAACTTATATGAATGGCATGAGTGTCCCCGAAAAGATTATGCAGATCACCAAGAATCTCTTGGTATGCGCCGACAAGAAAAGCACCAAGATAGTATCGTTCGTTCTTTAGCGAGTGCAACGGAAGAGATCGCTTCACATCACGGCGATCGATAAACTGTTCAATTTTCCCATCTGAATCACAAGTCACATCTCCAAGTACAGCTGAGCAATCGGGGCGTTCATTAAGGCGGTGTATAGGCATCAGTGGAAAAAGCTGCTTGATCGCCCAGGAGTCCGGAATCGACTGAAACAAGGAAAAATTACAGAAATACGTATCACAAAGACTCGAGGAAATTGCCTCAAGCTCTTCTGGAATATATTCGAGCTGCTTTGCAAGAGTATTGATCTTCTGGCAAATTGATAAATACACCTGCTCCACAACCGCTCGTTGATCAAGTGGCAAATAGCCACTCGCAAACAAATTCAATGCAGTATCAAGAGACTGCTGTGCATCGTGGTATGACTCAAGTAAATTTTTAACATTCAGTTCTTGAAAAGTCTCAAATAAATCCTGAACCGGCTTCTCTGCATTTGAAGGTGGATCACCAATACTTTCCTCATTTGTTTGTTCAGAAACCCCTAGAACACTGAACACAAGCATGCTGTGATAGGCAACCACAGCCCGTCCGCTTTCTGTCATTATCGTGGGGTGTTGAACACCCGCATCATCACAAACATTTTGCACATGGCAAACAACATCATTTGCATATTCTTGCAGGGTATAATTTACGCTTGATTCAAAATTTGTCTGTGACCCATCGTAGTCAACACCTAATCCACCACCCACATCAAGAAACTTCAGGCCTGCACCACGTTTTACAAGCTCCACATACACGCGAGCAGACTCATTCAATGCTGCCTTGATGTGTCGAATATTTGTAATCTGACTTCCTTGATGAAAATGCAATAACTGAAAACAGTCACTCATATTTCTCTCAGCTAAAAAATCGACTCCTTTCATCAACTCAGAAACACTAAGTCCAAATTTACTACGAAATCCAGCTGATGCGTGCCATCGACCACTCCCTTTGGCAGCTAATTTCATACGCATTCCAATATTTGGCCGCACGCCAATCTTGCTAGCGCAGTCGACAAGTTGAGCAAGCTCAGAATACCTTTCTACAACTGGGATAATATTTCGTCCAATTTTTTGGGCAAGCATAACCATCTCTATGAACTCAACATCTTTGAAACCATTACAAATAATTGGCGTGTCGTTATCGGCTAAGGCGATAACTGCGAGAAGCTCTGGCTTACTACCTGCTTCAAGCCCGAATTGATATGGTCTCCCGAACCGTAGAACTTCTTCCACTACCTGGCGTTGTTGATTTACTTTTATTGGATAAATACAACAATAATCCCCCAGATACCCACTGTCTTTCATTGCAGAGGAAAAAGCCCTATTAATCTCCTGAAGCCTATGCTGAAGAATTTCTCCAAAACGAAGCAGGACAGGCAATCCAATACCTCGCACCTCGAGTCGATCAATCAGCTTTTTTAAATCAACATATCGCTTAGGGCTTCGATCTGGATGAACAAGTAAATTCCCATCGTCCGCAATGGAGAAATACCCATTCCCCCATCGCGCAACCTCGTAGAGATCAGCGGAATCGGCTACAGACCAACTCTCATGATCGAGACCAGCAGTCATAGAGTTCTCACAGTGTTCCAAAAAAGAGTTCGGAGTCTCAAGTTTAGCCTGCCGAGAACCTGTAGCCACGGAATGAGGCTGTCACAGGAATTTTTACACTTTTTAGCTGCAAAGACCGGGAATAACCTGCCCACCGTTTGCAATCTTCATTGGCCGACCATTTTTCGAGCGAAATGTGGTGTCTAAAGGAATATCAAGTGACTTCAAAACACTCGCCATCAAGTCCTGTGAAGAATATGGCTCACTGATAACTTCTCGACCATCCAAACTTGTCTCACCAATCACAGCACCGCGACTGAAACCTGCCCCGCCGACAACGGCGCTCCAACTTCGAGCCCAGTGGTCACGACCACCATTCCCATTGATTGTTGGTGTTCTTCCAAATTCACCCATCCAGATTACAGCGGTATTGTCTAGAACACCTCGATCAGCAAGGTCTTCGATCAACGCACTCATCGCTCTATCAAGATCTGGCAGTTTTTGGTCGGCAAGCGTCGAAAAAATATTGCTGTGATTATCCCAACCACCGAGATTGACTTCAACGAAAGGCACTCCGACTTCCACCAACCGGCGAGCCATCAAACAGCCCCTTCCAAAATTTGTTTCTCCATATCTCTCACGCACAGACGTCGGCTCCTCTGAGACGTTGAACGCGGCCAGTTGACTGCTTGTCATCAACTGGACTGATTTACCAATAATTTCTCGATGATCTTTTGGTAACTGGCCTCTCTTTTCCCCAATAAATCGATTCTCAATAGCACCAAGCATCTGAAGCCGATTTGCAAGTCGCTCCTGAGGCACTAGTGACTCAAGGTTTTTAACATTCCCCTGGGGACTCACAACAAACGGCGCCCAAGTAGTACCAAGAAACCCTGGAGCAACACTGCCACCACCAACTGATATAAACGGGGGGATTTCAAGTGATTCGATTGTGTCTGCCAACTCGTGGGCAATCAACGACCCATAGCCCGGATGTTCTACATTTGGATTTGGCACGAAGCCAGTATGCATGTAGTAACGACCCCTTTGGTGATCAGCCTCTCGAGTACTCATTGAACGAACAATTGCGAGATGATGCATCTGCCGGGCTGTCATTGGCATATGTTCACTGATTGCAATGCCGTCAACCGATGTTGAGATTTGTTTGAAAGGTCCGCCTGTTGCCTGACCTGGCTTGAGGTCCCAAATATCCATTGTACTTGGACCTCCACCCATCCAAAGAAGTATGGCGGACTTCTGCCGTTTCTTAAGACCCTCGGCGTTAGCAAGTAAAGAATTTGCAAATGATGCAAAAGGAGTTGAAAGAGCTGCTAGACCACCAAGATGTGACAGGAAATGCCTGCGACTACTCTCGCTACATGCCGGACCACGACACTTTCTTCCATTCATACAGCACCTGCATCTGTTAGTGATTCAAAATAAATTCATTGGAATTGAGTAATGCCCACCATATATCCTGCAATGCCTCCTTCACTCGCCCCTGTCGGGCAAGTAGCAGTTGATTTGCATAACGTAATTCAATTGACGATGGCCACCTTGAAAGCGATGCTACGTAAAGAGCATTTATCTTGTCTTGATTTTTATGATTTGCCACCATTACTTGATCAAGAAATCCATCTCGATCAAGCGACGTAGCCTCTTGCACTAAATCACCATTGAACAGCATCAGTATCTGCGGAATTGTTCCGTTGAAAGTCGTGCTGGAGTCACCCTCATCTGTACCAAATGCCATTACAAACTGCGACAGCCAGCGGTCTTGGCGTTCGATATCCTCGACACGATTTGTTTTGGTGGCCACCATCAACGAATCATACAGTTGCTCTGGCTCCATTTGCCTGATATAGAATCGGCTAAAGTATGGTGGCTCACCAGAGTCAGGCGCATCTTTCTCACTTCCAGGCGTCATACGACTGGAAAGACCATACGGCTTTGACAAGACGATCCAACGCATCAGTGACTTCAAGTCATAACTATATTCAGTAAAACGTTGGGCAAGTCCGTCAAGCAATGCCGGAGGCGATGGTGGATTGTGGCCACCAAAATCATCGATCGGTCTCGTGAATCCATAGCCAAGAAAATATGCCCAGATACGGTTCACAAGAGCCTTTGGAAAAAGTGGGTCCGACCGAATGAGAGAAGCCAATTCTCTACGGCGATGAACACCATAAGGAGTTCCGTCACCGAGTGAACCCGGCAAAAGTCCACTTTTTGAGATCTCCGTGCCATCAATGAAAACAGGGTAAGCGACTTTGATTAACCCGTTTCTTAACTCGTAAAAGATTTCCGCTTCATTTGGATCACCACCTTGCCCCGCAAAGTCTTCGTCAACAAGCTCGACCCAGGCGACGCGACGCCCTCCGTCAAATCTTCGCAGGGCTCGAGTTTGTCTAAAAAATGCATTCAACTCCCAAAACTGATTCTGCTTCACGCCACTATTAAATGGATGGTTATGGCACTGTGTGCATTGCACCTGGAGCCCCAGGAAAATCTGCGCTGTCTTAGCCGTAGCCTGTAGCGCCCCGTCGCCAAGCTTTCCACTCAGAAAATTAGTAGCCCCGTTAAACTCTACCGCTTCGCTCCTATCAGCGTTGTCCCCGGTAGCTGTGAGCAATTCCTCAACAAATTGATCGTATGGAACGTTTGATTCCCATGCAGTTTGTAAATACTTCCGCATACCGGATCGATCAATCATCCGATTGTTAGTATCACGGCCAATAAGCACTGTTGTCCATACATTTGACCAATGTTTTGCATATTCTCTGACATATTCGTCACTGAGGAGACGATCGACAAGCACTGACTGCTTGTCGCGACTGTGATCATTTTTGTAACGCAACACCTCATCAACCGTCGGGATTCTCCCAATAAGGTCCAGATAGACTCGACGGCACCATTCAAGGTCAGTGGCTCGCTCAACTGGTTCCACACCCGCATCCGCCCAAACTGATTCAATCTGGCTATTAATGAAAGCAATTTGCGGAACTGTTGATTCTTCTTCGGCCTGAAGAGTCGTGCACCGACAAACCATTAATACCGCAAGCAAAACTGTAAACAGTTTGCCCGTTTGAACCCACCAGGTGTACCTGCTGTAGTACGTCAGGCATTTCCACGGCACCGTCTGCATTAGAAGCCTCGCAGTCATCCCGGAAATCAAATAATAGGACGAGTGTATGTTTTCCGACCAGCACGCAAGAGTCAAATATGCAAGCAGACTACAACGTTACAGACTTTAGAAAAACCCTGTCCTGCTCGCAAAAGAAACAGTAATTAACTTACCGATTCAAGTTGAGGAGCCACTGACGCGGCTGAGACAGGCTCATTCACAAACTCGAGAATCGCCCGAGGACCCGCATCACCGAGGCGAGGCATCGCCAGCCTCAAAATCCGTGTATATCCACCAGGACGATCAGTAAAGCGAGGGGCAACTGTGCTGAAAAGAATTCGTGTTGCCTGCTTGTCACCAAGAAGCCGCAGTACCCGGCGTCGAGAAGTCACCGCAGGAGCCATGGCTTGTGCCCATTTCTGCCACTGCTCACCCTGCCGCCACTTCTTCCACTCAGCTGTATCTCGATCCGCAGGTGCCGAAAATGCTTCAGCAGCTTTCTCCGCAAGTAAGCCTCGTTTCGCAATTGTAATACATTTTTCAACTAACGGACGGACCTCTTTTGCCTTCGCGACTGTCGTCACAACACGTCCAGCAACCTTTGGCGCACCCGTTTCACCTGGCTCGAATTCACGTTCCGTGAGAACAAGAGACGATGCAAGATTACGAAGCATAGCTCGCTGATGAGAGGGACTTCTACCGAGCACCCTGCCCTTGCGACGATGACGCATTGATTCACCCTTTTCTACTTCTACTGTGACTTAAATTTGCTTTTCGAATACTCAGGAATGCGTATCCATGGACTCCATACCAAACGACACACCAAGCTCTTTAAGCTTATCCTCTATTTCCTGCAGCGTTTGCTCGCCAGCACTCTGCAAATTCGCAACCTCGTCGCGAGTTTTCTTTACCAACTGGCCAAGGGTCTCGATACCATTTCGAACCAAGCTATTCTCAGCCCGGTGCGAAAGATTCAATTGTGATACCAACATGCCGAGGCGACTGTCGAGAGGGGCCTCCAGTTTCTCAAGATCGAGAACTCCTGCTGACCCTGCTGAACTAGCATCACCCGCAGCCGCATGAATCGATGCACCAGGAGAGGTGTACCCAACAAACGGATTAAGGTGCTTCCGAAGGATCTT
>ERZ1048872.1929-NODE-1929-length-16055-cov-14.905125_pt1 | contig 16055 bp, 17 predicted proteins | sample MGYA00383100_ERZ1048872 | MGnify/ENA primary metagenome ERZ1048872 (study PRJEB29581, sample SAMEA5548370) | metagenome | biome: marine; feature: coastal; material: water | depth 50 m | study: Short-term variability in the microbial, nano- and picoplankton... | reverse complement strand
TCGAGGATTAAATTATGACTGTAAAAATTACAAAACCGGCTCTAAATTTACGTGAAGAGCTGGCCGATCTTCGCAAGCCCAGCGGTATCGCTGGTGAAGCAATGCTCCGTGCTAGTACGGTACAGGAGCAACGCAACCTGATTAATGCTGGGCGGAAGAACCTGATTATTAATGGTGGGTTTGATGTTTGGCAGCGTGGTGACAAACCTGACCGTTGGCACAGTGCAGGAAATGTAACCTATGATAACTCTGTTACCTCCCACGCAAAGTTTACCTCTACAACTACTGACCCTCATGTTTGGTACAAATTAGAGGATATTGGCCACAGACTGCTTAATAAGACAGTCACCATGTCTTTGTGGGCAAAGCATGATACCAGTGCAACGTCTGCTATTCAGTATTTCGCCTATGATGGTCACGCTCACCAAAACCCTACACCTACAGGTGAGGTGGATTCCGATGGTTTTGAGCGATACGAATTCTCGTTTGTATTGAGTAGTTCAACCCAGACTGACAAGCATGTGTTTAGATTCGAGTGGTCTGGCGTGTCAGGGGCGACTTTTGAAGTGAAAGAGGTTCAACTAGAACTCGGCTCAGTAGCCACAGAGTTTGAGCATCGTTCATATGGTGAAGAACTGGCGCTGTGTCAGAGGTATTATTGGAGATGGGAGCATGATTCAGGTACTAGTAATGGGGTCTATGCTTCAGCTCCTTACGAGACAGGTAATAATAGAATCACGATTACGTTTCCTGTAACCCTTAGAGCTAGCCCCACGGTGACTTTCTTGATCGGGACAGGGAGCTGTATTGTTGATTACCGCTCTCCTTCAAATATTGGCTTTTATGGTACTGTACCGTTCAGGTGGGATGACACAACAGCTGGCCACATTACAGCAGATGCGGAGCTATAACTATGACTATTGAAACAGTAAAACTACAAACCTCTGGCTACCTAGTCAACGGCACTATGAGCGTACCTAACGACCCAGCTAACCGCCACTACCAACAAATCCTTGATTGGATTAATGAGGGCAATACACCTATCGGCCCAGACGTTATCGAACCTGATTATGTTGCACTACGCACTGGCCCAGAGGGTTATGCACCGACAGGTGAGCAGTTAGGTATGATCGCAGATGGTATTCAAGCAGCACACGTAGCTGAAGTCAAAGCGAAGTTCCCTAAGACCATCACAGGTGGCGTGACCATTGGTGAGGTTCCACAGGAGCTATTGGACGCAGCCGCTACTAAGCTATTCAACCAGCAACTAGCAGCCTTTACCCAAGCAACCGCCCGACTAGCTCAGTACATTGTAGCCGATGGCCGTGAAGAAGTAACAGAAATGCAGCCTACGGGTGAGCAAGTGTTCAACGAGGAAACAATGGAATCAGAGGACGTAATGCACGAAGTTGTTGTGCAGACAGCCATTGAACCACTGGAACCTACAGTTGAACAAACCGTTTACTCTGATGACATTGACGCAGAGCCGACTGTTGAGACTGTGACTAATCCATTGATCGTCACTGATGAGGCTGAACGAGCTGCTGCACAGGCTGTAGTTGATGCTACGCCTGATGAAGTGAAACAAGAGGTATAAGCACTATGTCAGAAATGACTGATTTTGAAGCCGGCAAACTGGTAATGCCGTGGGTAGTTGAAAGCTAATGCTTGACCCAGTGTCCATAATAGCCGCTATTTCTGCGGCTAATGGCGCTTATAAAACCCTTAAAACAGCCGCTAGTAACGCCTCAGAAGCATGGGGCGCTGCTAGCAAGTTCTTAGAGGCTAAGGCCGAAGTAGACTTACAGGCTAAGACAGACAAAGCAGAAGGCAAACAGACCACACAGGCTTTCCTTGCTAGTATAGACCTCAAACGTAAACAGATGGAGCTAGATAGTTTCATCATACAGCAATGTGAGGGTTGGGTCATAGCTGAATGGCAGGCCCATAAGAAAGCTCTTGAGGATCAGGTCTGGCAGAGGGCGCAAGAAGCTAAACTTAAACGTAAGAAACCAGTAGAGGTAGATAACGATTTGAAGTACGCAATATACGCTTTCACATTTTTAGCAGCCCTCGTTGCTTTCGGCTCTTTAGGTTTGATTTTAACAGGGACAGTATAGATACAAAGGAATTATTAAAATGTCTGAACAACGGTTCGATAGATTAGAGGGCAGCATTGATCGTTTAGCTCTTAAAGTCGATCAAATGTCCGAAGTAGTAACAGCTTTAGCAAGGATAGAAGAAAAACATGTAGCCGTATCGCAACGCTTAGACCACCATGATAACCGTCTGAATAAACATTCGGACGCTTTGGACGAACTGTACGTTTCTGCGGCTAGGACACAAAAAACAAGCGGTACCAATGAATGGTTTGTACGTTTATTGATAGCCAGTATGGTAGGCACTGTGGCTTATCTAATGAGAGGTTAATACACATGAAATTATTTTCAGTAGTTGATATGGTTCAGGGTATTTTTAAACCAGCCGCAAAACTTGTGGACGAACTACATACCTCAGAAGAAGAACGTATGGATAATAAGCTGCGTATGCTTGAACTACAGGCTGCTGCGGTTGACAAAGCTACTGAGTACCATCAAGCACTATTTGAGTCACAAGCTAAGATAGTTAATTCTGAGGCTTCCAGTAGTAATCTATTGACTTCAAGCTGGAGGCCCATAGTTATGCTGACGTTCACAGGTTTAGTCGTAGCTCGTTACTTAGGGTTTGAGGCTCCAAACATGACCCCTGAAGATCATGAGAATCTTTGGACTTTAATACAATTAGGTCTGGGTGGTTATGTCATGGGACGTAGCGTAGAGAAAACAGTTAACACTTGGAAAAAGTAGAATGAAAACATACTTAGAACTTATAAATCAAATACTCATACGCTTGAGAGAACGACAGGTTTCTTCCGTTGACGCCAATGACTATTCCTTGCTCATAGGTTCCTTTGTGAACCAAGCTAAAGAGATAGTAGAAAACTCATGGGAATGGTCAGGTCTACGGGCTACTTTAACTGCGGATACGAGTGCTAATGTTTTTAACTATGTACTCACTGGTTCCGGTAATCGTATGACATTATTGGACGCTATAAATGATACGTCAAATACTTTTATGTTGTATCGTACAGCAAAAGACTTTGATAACTTATTTTTAAATGGAACACCGGCAGAGGGTTCCCCAGTGTACTATAGTTTTAACGGTGTAGACAGTAACGGGGACACAAGGGTTGATGTTTATCCTATCCCTGACGGTGCCTATGCATTACGTTTTAACTTAGTTAGACGCACTGCGGAATTAGAAACGTCCACGGACGAGCTATTTGTTCCCCACGCACCTGTAGTGGCTCTGGCCTACGCCATGGCTGTAGAGGAACGTGGGGAGGACGGAGGTATGTCCTCTACAAATGCCCACGTACTGGCCAACAGGCTCTTAAGTGACGCAATAGCTTTTGATGCCGGTAAGCACCCTGAGGAATTAATCTGGGAGGCTGTCTAACATGGCTAAACAACTAATGTCGGCTTCCATAGCGGCTCCTGCTTATCTTGGCTTAAATACCCAAGAGTCGGGGACTACCTTAGAGCAGGGGTTTGCTGTTGAGGCCAACAACTGTATCATTGATGAATCAGGTCGCCTAGGTTCACGTAAAGGCTATAAGTACAAAACAACCTCAGGTGGAACAGGTGTCGAACTAAGGGGTATCCATAACTACATAGGCAACGCAGGACACGTAGGTTACGTTTCTTGGGGCAACGGTGCAATATACAAAGGTGACGCAACCCTCACAGCTTTAACCAGTACTATATCCAGTATTGACGATAATGATTGGAAAGCTACTAACTACATGGGTAATGTTTATTTGTCTCAGGACGGATACGACATACAAAAAATTGACTCAAGTTTCAATGTAACTACGATAACAGGGACACATGGGGCACAACAATGGGGTGTTCTAAATGCTGCCTATGGTCGCCTATGGGGCGCAAGGACTACTTCCGATAAACACACAGTATACTTCACGGCTATAGGTACTGAGAAGTTCACGGCTCAGGCTGGCTCAGGTGAAATAGACCTACGACACGTATGGACTTCCGGTGGGGACGAAGTAGTACATGTAGCTGGGTTTAACGGTTATATTGTCATCTTTTGTAAAAACTCTATTGTTATTTATGGGGACGCTAATAGTGGTGACATAACGATTGAAACAGCTTCCTTAGGTCTTGTTGAAGTTATAGAAAACGTGGGTTGTATTGCACGTGGTTCTATACAGGACACAGGTACTGATATATTATTTTTAACTACATCAGGTCTGCGTAGCTTAAACCGAGTCATACAGGAAAAATCAAACCCCATTAGTGACCTATCCGCTAACGTTAGGGATGACTTAATAAAACAAGCCAGCTTTGAGGACTTAGAGCATGTCACAGGTATTTATTCGCCTGTGGACAGTTTGTATCTTTTAGTTCTCCCAGCTACTGATATTATATACTGTTTTGACACCAGAGGGCGCTTAGAGGACGGTACGTTCCGTGTGACACTTTGGAATGGCATGGGCGTCCTTAGTGGTTGTATTTCAAATAACAATGAACTATTCTTTGGTATGCTTAATGGTGTCTCAAGGTACGGTGGTTATTTAGACAATGGTTCTTCTTCCTATTATATGTCATACTATACTAACTACTTTGACTTTGGGCAACCAACGGTTAATAAAATCCTTAAACATTTAGGTGTTACTTTAATAGGTGGTAGTGGTCAAGGTTTTAAAATAAAAACTGCTGTGGACTATACTGACGTACATCACACCTACATAGCTAATGTTAAGAAAACGTCAGTATCGGAGTACGGTACTAAAATTCCTCCTGAGTTAGCGTTACAGGCTATTGCTGAAGAACTACTCGCAGATCTGGTTGGCTCAGTAATAGAACAACCATTACATGATCTACTGAACCAAACCGTTTCTGGCTATAAGCGAGGCGATATAGACAACAGTGGGTCTATTTCTATGGGTGATGCGCGTGACGTGCTAGATTACATTCAAGGAATTGGAAGTACAACAAGTAATGCTTGGATTGACGACAATATCCTTGCTCCTATGCAAGCCGATATGGAAACATATGGGTCTTATTTCTTTTCGTCAGGCGGTAGCAGTGGTACTCTCTCGTTGCGTGAATATAATGACCCCGATACGTACTCTGTAGGGAACACAGCTAATTCCGATACGAACACTGATGACTTTTTTGAGGCCGCAGAATATGGGGCTGGTAATAATACTGATAAAGTAAAAATAGCTATTGGAGGCCAAGGAACTGTGGTACAGTTAGGTTTTGAGGCTGAAATACAGGGTGACCCTCTATCCCTACAAAAATTAGATATATACGTTAAACAAGGCAGGTCTTACTAATGACTCATACTACTTTTACACGGCTGACCAATTTTGAGACAAAGGACGCATTGCCCTCTGGTTCAGCTTTAAAACGCGTCAAAGGTGTGGAAATTGAGGAGGAGCTTGAACAGATTGAATTGGCAGTGAATGCTAAGGCTGATCTGAACTCCCCCGCACTTTCCGGTACTCCCACGGCTCCTACTGCCACAGCAGGGACTTCTACTACTCAGGTAGCTACTACGGCTTTCACAACAACAGCCATTGCAAACATACCTGCACCCTCTGCTATCACGGCTGCTGAGGTTAACGCCCTTGCCTATCCCGTAGGTTCTATCTATACGTCCATCAGCCCTACTAATCCAAGCACTCTTTTGGGCGTAGGCACTTGGGTAGCTTTTGGTTCAGGTAAGGTACTATTAGGTGTTCAAAGCGCTACTCATGACAGTACGGCTACTGGTGAGGATGTTGATTTTAACGCTGTTAGAGCAACTGGCGGTGCTAAGACACATCCGTTGACTGAAGATGAGATGCCGGTTCACGACCATGCTAGCAACCTCCGTGTAGAGTCTAACTCTGTTGTGGTTGATTCATCCAAGCTCTCCCAAGTTACTTCTGGTTACGAGCTTGACCAAATAAATTCATACAGCACTGTCTCAACCTCTACAGGTGACGCTGGCTCCGGTGACGCACATAACAACCTACAACCATACATCACCGTGTACTTCTGGGAGAGGACTGTCTAATGGCTAATTTAAGTGATATTACGAATGGGTCGGGTCAGTCTTATAACTCTAATACAAAAGACCCAAGAGATATACCATCAAACCAATGGCGTTCTAACAGTGGCTCCCAACCTGCTGGTGACGCTGTGGGCCTGATGGGTAATGCTTATTCCACGGTTGTCTCGCCCACAGGTGCCTATTACCCCGAAATGCAAGCCCCTCAGTCTACTGGTTATGATGGTTTACTTGGGTACATGGGCGGTATACCTTTAGAGGTTGGTTCTAAGTTTTTTAATCAAGCTCAGTACGGGATGAATGAAGCCGCACAGCAAGAGTACTTAAGATTAGCTGGTACAATGGAGGGCTGGGATAATCTTTCTGAGGTAGACCGAGTGCGTGAAGCACGTGCGCCACAAATGGAGAATCAATTACCACATGCGTACACACAGCATGATGTTAATATGAACAACTTAACGGAATCCCAGAAAGCGCACTATGCAGCAAATCCTAATTACTTAAATGATTCTTCTGGCTCCGGTGGTGCTTTACAACAGGACGGAGGAAGCGTACCAAGCAGCCCTACTTACGGGGAAACAGGGACAACAGGTGAATTTAAGCCCTACACAGTAACTACAGGCGCTACATCGACAACCTATGGCCCTGACGGTCTTAGCTCAGAACTTACGGGTACTGCGGCTGACTTAAGCCAACAGGCAGGACAAGATACTGTGGACTATGCAACCCGTATGCGTGGTTTGTTTGATCAGGACGTATCAGGTAGAGCCTCGGAGATTATGTCCCGTCAACAAGCTCTTTTAGACCCTACACTTGCTGCCCAACGGAACGCTATGGAAGAAAGCATTTATGGCGCTGGTCGGAGTGGCCTTGGTTTAGCTGCTGAAACTTTTGGTCACAGTGGCGGCATGGTACAACCAGAACGCTTGGAGGAATCCATAGGTCGTCAACAGGCTTATGCTACCCTAGCCTCTAATGCTGACCAACAAGCTATGGGCGAGAGAGCGCAAGAGATTGCCATGGCCCAAGCAGCGCAATCCGGTATGTTCAGTCAGTACGGTACTTTGGCTGGTTTGGAACTTGAGGCTCTTGACCCTGCACTGAAAGCTGAAATAGCTCGTCAGAATTATGAGGTTACTAAGCAGAACCAACCGTACCAACAACAGCTCTGGCAAGCACAGGTAAACAGGGAAAACTACCAACCTGACCCTTGGTTAAACGCAGCCATTGGTTTAGGTACTTCTTATCTAGGAACTGAAGCTGGCTCCGGTTGGTTATCTGGTTCGCTTGGTTCGCTGAAAAGCTTGTGGTCATAATTCAAAGAGATTAAAGAGAGAAATATTATGTCAAACGGTTTATTTACCTCAGGTTCTCAGTTAACAGTACAACAGTTACTACAACAAAGAGCCAAAAGAGATACGGACTTACAACGTCAATTAATGGCTAGTGCGGCACAAGGGGCCAGAGACCCAATGAGAGCTAAGGCGGCTAGTTTCCTTGGTTCTGCTTTAGGTCGTGCCTTAGCTGGTGTACATGATGACCCTCAACTGGAGAAAGTTAAGGCTGCTGAGGAGAAACAAGCTGGCCTACAGGGTCAGTATGCTGACGTTGTTACGCACAATGACCCTAAGCGTATGTTAGCTTTAGGTAACCAATTAATTAAAGCTGGTTATGCAGCAGAGGGTGTTAACTTAATACAGCAAGGTAAAACTTTAATGGCTGATGCTCAGGATAAAGCTGAGGAAGAACTAGCAGCTTCAATTACTAAAGAAGATAATTATCAACTAGCAGAGCAAATACGTACAGAGAATCCTCGGTTAGCCGCCATGGTCGAAGCAGGGCGTCCTGAGGCTATTAAGTTAGCTGTTAAAAGTCTGTCCGGTGGTGATGAAGCTACAGTTAAGAACCACGGTATTTATAGGATCGGTGATAAAATGGTATCTGGTTTCACTCAAGGTACTAGTCGTTATACTTATGGCCCTAACAACGAATTAGTTCTACTACCTCCCTCTGCTTTGTACATAGGTGACAACCTCGCAGACGTAAAGAGCAACACAAGCCTCACCGCTGCTGAACAGAACCAAGCGGCTCTGATGGTTCGTTATAAAGAAATTGAGGATTCTGAAGCTCAAGGGCTACTTTCTAGCGAAGAAGCAGCGACTCAGAAAGCTGTGGCTAACAAACTGTTTGCTGGTTATACTAATCCGGCTGTCGCTGCGGTGGCTAAAGAACGTGTAGCAAACTTAACTAAGTTTTCTGATGAAATTCACGCAGACGCTAAAGGTGCTTCAGAGAAAGAAGCAACCTTACGTCAGTCTTTACATATTGTTAACTCTGGTTTATACACAGGCGTTGGTGAGGAGTTTGTTGCCTTTTCACGTAAGACCGCTATTGCTTTTGGTCTAGCCGACAAGGACACTGTAGTTAACCAAGCTAACGCAGAACAACTCTATGCTAACTCTATTCAAGAGGTACTAGGTCTAATTGAACAAACTAAAGGTGCTATCACAGAACGTGAAAACACTATGTTCATGCAAGCTTCCCACGGTTTATCTAAGACAGTCGAGGGTAACCGTATTATCTTAGAGACAGCTCTTAAGGTTGTTGATTGGAAGCGCAGACGTTCTGATGCCCTTAACCATTGGGTTTTAGACCAACAGGATGCTCAGGCATTAAGTGGGGCTGGTGCGCGTGATTTCATCCATCGTTGGGAAGAACAAAACAAGATAAACCTACGGACTTCCGAGGATATAAAGACCGCTCAAGAGGGTAAGCAAATGTTTACTACGGCTGGTAACACAAAAGAACCTGCGGTAACGGCTAATATGTCAAATTATGAGGATACACATTTAGGCCGATTGCTAAAAGATAGGCCACAATAAGGAGCTATTATGTTTTTCACAGCACAACAAGAGGCTGATAATCAGTTAAAACAAGTAGATGTTTTTAACGATACAGCCGTATCTTATTATGACAAAGCCATGACATATGACCCGCAAGACCCTCGTCGTTTTGATAATCTGAATAAAGCTAACGAGTTAGCCACGGAGGGCGCTCGTTTGTCTTTTGTAACTTATAGTCCTAAAGATCGTGCGTCTTTACATCAGATTCTACCGGAAATGCAACAGGATGTTGACGAAGCTACGGCTGTGTTGTCTCAGAACTTAGGAGATTACCAATACACACCACCCTCGCATGGTGGGTTTGTAGGTACTAAGAACGCACGTACTTTCTTAGCGGAAGTTGTCGAACCTGCCGTTGGGCAATATGGTTTAGCTGGTCTTAAAGCTGCCGGTAAAGCTATTGGTGGTTTAACGCCTGACGGCATGGAAAAAACTATCGTAGAAGCTAGTAAAGATTTAGCTTGGGATATAAAAGAGAACCCCCTAGTTCAGGAGGGTGTTGAAGTACTCTCTACTGCTTTTACACAAGGTAAAGAATATATCTGGGACGATTGGGCTGAAAAACATCCTGAACAGGCTAAAGGTATTAAAGATACCTTTTTAGTTAGTACGCTTCTGGCTCCTAGAGTTAAGCCAACAGCTTCAGCTACAGAATGGGCAGGGTCTAAGTTAGAGAAATCAGGAACGCGTCAAGTAAACACAAAGACTTTTTCAAACGCTTCCAAAGTTTTCTGGCCTGATCGGTCAGCAATGTTTAAGACTAGTCAGGTCACTGGTGGTAAGCCAGTTCCTGATAAAAACGGTATGATCATAGAATATCATCTGGATGATCGTCAGAAACGTGCAGCCGCTCGATTAATGCAGGTACCTCATATTGACTTTACAGCTCATCCTAGTTGGAACTATAGTCGTGTTACAGATGAAATAACAAACACAGCAGAGGCTTTAGTCGCTGGTATTGAGAAAGCAGGTAACCCCCGTTTCGATAAAGAAGCACTAACGAAGCATTTATATGGAGAAGCAGAGGCTCTTTATGCGAGTAGAGGTTTTCAGCATATCAGCGGCAACCCTAAAATTGTTCAACCTTTGATGGATGAATGGGCTTCACTGATTAAAGAATCGGACGGCACAGCCTTAGGTTTGTTACAGGCCCGTAAAGACTTTGATAAATGGGTAGAAGCTTGGAAACCCTCTGATCTTCAAGGTGACGTTGTTTCAGCACGTGCCTTTGGTATTTCAATGTCACGTAAGTTGATGAACGATGAAGTGGCTTCTTTAGTACAAGGCAAGGTTCCTGTTAAAAATCTACTACGTAAACAACGTGACCTTTATTATGCTAGGGACTTCATACAGCCAAGAGCAGACGGTGAAAAAGCAGGGCGCATAGCACGTATACAACGGCTCCTAAACTTTAGTCCCTCAGTTTCTTTACCTAAGACGCCAATGGCTATGGGAGCTAACGTTGCTTTTGCTGGGTCTATAGCTACAGCAACATGGTTCTTACCTGCTCTAGCCACCGTAGGCGCTACAGGTTTAGCTGCTGGTGGTTACACGTTCTTACGTAGTCCTCAGGCTCGTAAGTTCTATGGTCAGGCTCTTATATCTGTTAGTGATGCCATGAAGAAGTCCACAGACGTAGTAGAAAGAAACATGCTTAACGCTGACCGTGTGGCTTTAATAGAGTGGATTAGGGAGATTGATCGTGAGGCTGCTTTGGAAGATGAAGCAGAAGATGAAACTCAACGCGTACCTGTGAGGGGAGTAGCCAACTAATGAATTCTTGGATACAGAAGTTGGTAAACGAAACTCTACGCCATAATAATGATATGGGAGAGGAATGGGGAAAACTCACCGACAACTATAATGCTCAGGTAGCTAAGGACGAGGAAAACAAACGTCTGTTAACTTCCGGTAGGATTACTGAGGGTGAGTACGCACTACGGAAACTAGGGGCGGCTGGGGCTACCCTCGGTGACGTTGTGGCTCGTACAGGTGACGCCTTAACTCCTGATTTTATTACTGACCCTATCGCTGATAAAATAGAACAAGGAATTACTTGGGGCATGGACGCCTCAGGCGCCACTGACTATCTACGGGATAATCCTAGATTCGCTGGTAATCTTGAGGGTGGTCTCGGTCTATTGGACGCTGCGGGTCTTAAGGGCGTAAAAGCTTTTAATACAAAATCCAAAGACAGGGGCGGTGTTTTGTCAACCCCTAGTAACTATATTGACAACTTTTATGGTATTGACAGACCTGATTTACCTAATTCACGCGCTGAGGACGCTGTAGAAGCAGCGATAAGTGGTGCAACCTCTGTTAATGATAGCTCTTTGGGGATAGGTTTAAAACTACCGTTGGGTAAGGCGGCAGTACCTTTAAGTAAACGCTTAGACCTCCTTAATAACCCAGAAAAAAAGACTGCGTTAGCTCGTAAAATTGTTGGTTTTGCTAACTGGGGTAAAAACTCTGTATTTCCTTTGTTAAAGAACTTAGGTTCTGCTGAGGCTAAAGCTCTCTGGCGTGAACAAGGTATTAACAAGAATGGTCAGAAACTAATCAAAGACCTCTTAGACCAAGCCGAGGCTAAAGTAGCTTCCGGTAAAACTACAGACATTTTATCAACTAGGGAAATGGAGAAAGCCGTAGCTCAAAGTATCTATATGCGATACATAGGGGAACAAGCAGGGCGTAAGGGAAACTACTCTAAGGACTATCAAGAAGTTTTTGATAAGTCAACCTTTGGTGGTATAATGCCCAACTCTAAGGCTGCTTATTTAGAAGCCTCAGGTGCGCTTGAAAACTTAGCTACTAAAGGCAAAGGCTATCGTAGGATTAATGTCCCCGAAAATCAAAGAGCGAGAGCTTATGATCACGTACAGGACATTTGGGGTATGGACGAGAATAGTGTTCTTGTTGTGAAGAAACCTAAAGGTACTGGTGGTGATCATGCTTCATCAGTCTATTACAGTAAGATGAATGGCCCTGTAAGGTCTCTCTTGTCTACTGTAGAGGGCAAGGTAAAACGCCAAGCCACCACTGAGGAACTATACAACGAACTAATTAACAAAAAAGACCTTAAGAAGTACAAAGGTATTACCGTTTTAAATAAATCCCTAGAGGACGCTATGGAGAATGGTCTATGGATAACCCAAAGTAGCTCAGGCAGGGCTGTTGTGGAGGGAGGTATTAACCGTGTGAGCTTGTTGAAACCTACTGGTGAAATCATTAGTTTCATATCGGACGAACATAACTTCATGGAGAATCTGCCTATTCTTGGGCCTATCCTTAAGAAGTCTTTACCTATTCGTGAAATAACCATAACGCCTCCTATTGTTGGTCACATCAAAGGAAATAAGAAGTACACTACTCAAGAAGCCATAGGTGACGAGGGAAACAAAGTTGACCCTGAATCCCTAAGAGCCTTAAGTGAGGCCAAGCCTACACCGGAGGGCGTAGCTCAAGCCAAAAGGGATATTCGAACCACTCAACAGGACGTTGGTATGTTAACAGGTTCCTTAGCTCTTGACCCTGTGAGTAAGACGGAAGCTGAACGGTTAGAGGAAGAACGGATTAACTCTTTGTTGAGCCAGTTACCTAACTAAAAAAAGAAGCCCCAAGGAGCAATCCAAGGGGCTTCAAAGTGCCTAGTAAAGGGGAGAAACTAGGGTTTTATATCTCGCAGGAACCACCAACACACGCAAGGGTCTGAGCGCCCTCGGTCACATCGGAAGCCTCCACTATATCCCAAGACATTTCCTTGGGCATTTCTTTCAGCAGTTCTTTATACTGTTCCTCATTTATGGCTTCATAGGGAGCCTGTTCATAAGAATGTTCTGAGTAAGGCAAGAAGCTAACTCCCGACACTTCATCAAAGTTATTGTACAACCAATTACCAATCTCTAAGAACTCCTCGTCCTTATAATAAACTGTAATGGATGGTTTATGTTCACACCACTCTCTTTGGTACATATCCCAAAGCTTTAGCTGGGCCATGCCCGTTTGGTCTGAGGCTTTCACAGAGCCTCTAGGAGCCTCTTGTGGGAAAGAGAATACCAATGTAGCGGGTGACACCTTATCTGGCTCTGACGGGACTCCTGCGGCCTCTAAGACACGACACAGAGGGTCATTGGCAGAAGCACGAACACGACGAATGTAATGGTCAGAGAAACGGCCATGGATACCGGATGCAGAATCAACGAGCTGGCTGACCGTCCCTGATGGTTTGACACAGGTGATGGCGGCTGCTTGGGGGATTCCAATTTTCTTTGCCCATTTCTTGTTTTCATCAACTGCTGCATCACGTAACCTATTAAGTATACTGGGTAGCTCAGGGTTGTCAATGTTAGACATCATCATGTTGTCCAGAATACCAGTTAATGACACACCCAATAATGATTCTTCCTCTGTGTTCTGTTTCCATTTAGCCCGTAAGTAACGGAAGTCCGTACAAGTAGCCTGTAGAGTACCTAAGATAGCCGCTAGGCGTACTTTTTCCTCTAAGGACTCCACGGTATCGTCGTGACGTACAACTACTTCAGATAAATTACAAAATTGGTTAGGGCGTAAAATTATCTCCGAACATGGATTAGTCCCAAAGTCATAGTCTGCGTCCCTACGTCCATTCTTAGCTGCTTGTTTCTGACTAGCGATACGACTAAAGAACCCACGTTCCCCTGAGCGACTCTCATAGAGTGACTTCCACTCACTTAGGAATGCCTCAAAGTCAGGCTTCTCAGTGTAACAAGCTGAGTTATTAGCTAGACCTCGGTGTGGAGTGTCTACCCACCATTGCCCATGTTTAGCTCGACGGATACGATCGTCAGTCAAGTTACTCAGGGAAATCAAAGCACTCCTACGGACTCCTCCGACAACGACAATCTGTGCAATCTTACAACAAAGATCATGACATTCGATACTTTGTAGCTTACGTCCTGCTGCGTTCTTGAACACTTCAACAGTAAATTTAAATAGATCAACTAAAGGCTCAGGGCCAGAGGCTCGTCCACCAAAGGTTTTCAAAGGCGCACCTGAGGCCCGTACTCTACTTACGTCCCATTCCGGTAGCTGACCTGAGTACAACAAGGTAACCAGTTCTCGGTACGCCTTAGCCCAACCAATCTTACTGTCGGCCACATGGATAGTAGTGTCAGTCTCATGAAAGTCCTCAGCAACTTCAGGTAGCTTAGAAACGTACTGACGTTCTACAGAGAAACCACAACCTGTGCCACACATTAGAATGTACATCATTTCGTCAAAGGAACGAGGATGGTCTATGGTGATGTAGGAACAATTAAAGATTGACACATTATCTCGGTCAGCCGCTACGCCAGCCGTCATTAAAGCTCGCATACTGGGCATAACCTTAAGATTAAGGATAGCATCATATAATGTTTTATAGGTCTTATCGTCCAGAGAACCACGCTCTTTGAAATAATCAAGGTAACGTGATACTGTCTCAGGCCATGTTTCTCGTCGCTGTTCTGTTGGTAAATAACGAGCGTAACGTGATTTGTGTATGTATTCTTGGTATGCGTTCATCATGCTAATAAATCCACTCCATAGACGGTTTTCCACTTTAGGTACTCATCGTCTGTTAAAAAATCTCTTAGAACTGTCTCAATTGCTACTATTGTTCTTAGAATGTCAAGTTGAACATCAATCTCTAACTCTAGTTTCATGGCTTCCTTTAGGTCATCATGATACTCTTGTAGCTGATAGACCACCACTTGATCGCATTGTGCGTATGTGAGCCGTATGTGTGCCTGTGAATTTAGCATAAGTTTCTCCCTCTAGGTCAGTTTCCGTATATTCTAGTTATCATCCTACAAAAGTCAGAACGTACAATATCATTAGGGTTAAAGAACCCTGTTATGCCCATGTATTCCTGCAACTCTTTGTTTCTTTCATGTAAATCAACAATGTTTGCCAAGCCGCTAGAGTTACCCTTGGCTGCTTGTCGTAAATCACCGCTTATGACTACTTTAGAGTCAGTCCCTATACGCTTAAGGAACATTTCCATTTCCTTAGGTGACGTATGTTGTGCTTCGTCGAGCATTATATAACTATTATCCCATGAACGTCCCTGCATGTATTCAAAGGGAACGACTTCTATTGTTCCATTGGCGACATATTCCTCAAACCTACCGTTCAAATGCTTCCTAAGTACGTCCGTATATGGAACAACCCATGCTGCCATTTTCTCGTCCATGTCACCCTTAAGGTAACCAATGGTTCTACTGTCGGATATATTAGGCCGACATAAAACAATCCTACCGTCCTTGCGGTTATCTATCTTAAACTGAGCCGCTAAAGTAGCCGCTATGTACGTTTTCCCTGTCCCTGCGTATCCAAGCCCGATAGAAACTACTTTCTCTTTGATTGAATTAATATAATCAGACTGTGCTTGAGACAAAGGCTCCAACAGTACCGAATTGGAACTGTTATTAGTTCTCGGTTTCAGTGGTTTCATCCTTGGCGCTACCTATTTCTAAAGTTACGGGTTCACCTGTTTTCTTGTGTTTCTCTATAGCGTCCTGTATAATAGTTAATAATTCCACTTCTTCGTCCAGTGCGTGTTTGTGGATTTTAAATTCTTCATACATCGGCCCTAGGAAAAACAAAACAACAGAACCTAGTACAGCTAGGCCAGCGGCCAGCCATATAACTTCTGTGAACATTGATAACATTTTACCTCAATCCTCCCATGCTGTCCCTCGTTGGTACATCTGTATCGCTGTGTTCAAAGAACATTTGTATCCTTTCATGATTTCCTCAAAATGATTCATAAACAACATCAGGTTTCTCCATAAGTTATTTTCTTATTCCATGCAGTTATAGCGTCCTCAATCCCGAACTCACCGTTACCCTCCAGCTTACAATCAAGACACACCACATAGTCCATAGTGTAGTGACTAGTGCCTGTACATTCGACACTCAAGTTAGTAGAGCCGCACTTACAGGGTTCTAGTCCTGTTTGTTCATTTTTCATCTACCCTCCTTTGTATATTCAAATGTATACTACAGTATACA
>ERZ1048872.1928-NODE-1928-length-16056-cov-4.624086_pt1 | contig 16056 bp, 6 predicted proteins | sample MGYA00383100_ERZ1048872 | MGnify/ENA primary metagenome ERZ1048872 (study PRJEB29581, sample SAMEA5548370) | metagenome | biome: marine; feature: coastal; material: water | depth 50 m | study: Short-term variability in the microbial, nano- and picoplankton... | reverse complement strand
TTACCGAATTTTCAATTAATTTAATGAAAAAATATTCCCTAAAATAAAAATTATTTTAAGGAATAATTCCGTGGAGTCGGAGGGAATCGAACCCTCGTCCAAACAAGTAATTAAAGAGCTTTCTACACGCTTAGTTTTTTCATGATTTTCGATTACAGACTGATTAAAAACACTCTATCTGTAACTTATCTTTTTAATCTCGAGGGTGCACCAAAGCATTACACAATCTAAGTTAATTTTTACGATGTCTACTAATAGAACGCCATTAACCAAGGCTGTCTTGAGACATAAAGCTTTCCTACCTTGTAGGACGAGGCTCATCTTACTATAATTCAGATTAAGCAGCTAAAGCGTAATTATTTTCGCCGTTTAAAAGTTGGTTTAGCCTTTTACGTGTTTCAAGACCATTACACGACGTGCTTACTATTTCATTAATCTCGCTGTCAAAACCAGTCGACCCCAAAATTAAAATTGTTTTAAATATTAAAACATCATGCGAAGTTACAAAAAAAGTTGTGCAACCGCTCAAATCCTCTTATTTTCGTGCAACTTTTACACCCTTATATATAAATGAAATTTGCAATCATAAAAGAGCGAAAAAACCCTCCCGATAGGCGTGTTGTTTTCTCACCATCAAAACTAGCCGAGGCAAGAATAAAATTTCCTCAAGCCAATTTTGTTGTTGAATCAAGTGATATTCGTGTTTTTCCTGATGCGGCATACAGAGAACTTGGATTTGAGGTATGTGATGATGTTTCCGATTGTGATGTGTTTATTGGTGTAAAAGAAGTGCCTATTCAATATTTAGTGTCAAATAAAAAATATTTTTTCTTTTCACACACCATTAAAAAACAGCCATATAATAGGGAACTTTTGAAGGCAATACTCAATAAGCATATAGAGATGTTAGATCATGAAACCATTGTGAAACAAAATGGGGCCCGATTAATTGGATTTGGGAGATATGCTGGATTAGTTGGTGCCTATAACGGTTTGAGAGCATTGGGATTAAGAGATAATTTATTTGAATTACCTAAAGTAGAAACCTTGACTGATTTGAATGCTGTGAAAGTTGAGTTAGATAAGATTACGCTTCCTAAAATTAAAATAATCTTATCTGGAACAGGTAAGGTGTCTCAAGGTGCGAAAGAAATTCTAGATCACTTAAATATCAAGGAAGTTAATGACACCATGTATCTCACTTCAAAATTTTCAGAGCCTGTTTATTGCATGATTGATGTTATGGAATACAACAAACGTAAAGATGGCAGTATTGGAAATCGTTTGGAATTTTACAAAGACCCTTCTGGATATGAAAGCAATTTTATGCCGTATGCTAAAGAAACAGATTTCTTCATTGCCGGCCATTTTTATGGCAATGGAGCACCCTATTTATTTACTAGAGAAGATGCGAGGTCCCCAGACTTCAACATCAATTTAGTTGCAGATATTAGCTGTGATGTAAATGGTCCTGTGGCCTCAACGCTCCGCGCCTCAACCATTGCCAATCCCTTTTATGGTTATGATCCAAAGACTGAATCTGAAGTGGCTTTTGATGCCAAAAACGTTATAGCAGTTATGGCAGTTGATAATTTACCATGCGAACTCCCTAAAGATGCGAGTGAGGGTTTTGGTGAAATGTTTCTAAACCATGTCATTCCAGCGTTTTTTAACAAGGATCAAGATGGTGTTTTAAAGCGTGCTACAATAACTCGCGAGGGGCAACTTACTGAGCGTTTTAACTACCTTCAACCTTATGTTGACGGTAAGGAGTAACTACAACAGTAACTGATTTTATTTAATAAGTGGCTATTCACCCGCACAAATAAACTTAAATTTATCTACGACTTTAATCTCTATATTTCTCAAACCAAGCCAAAATGCTAGCTATTTTAGCAATTAAATTACTTGGTTTATTGGCAATACCATGAGATGCACCTGGAATTCTCACTAATGCAGTTTCAACATTTTCAAGCTTTAAAGCAGCATAGAATTGTTCAGATTCGGCAATAGGAGTTCGATAATCTTCCTCGCCCGTGAGTAACATGGTCGGCGTATTTACTTGGGATACATAAGATAAAGGAGACCGCTTTAGATAAGAACTAGGATCTTCCCAAGGTTTATTGGGAAACCAATATTTGTAAAAGAAAGGTGCGTTGTCTGCGTATAGGACGAAACTATACCAATTAATAACAGGTTTAGCAACTACGGCCGCTTTAAAGCGGTCTGTTTTTCCTACAATCCATGCAGTTAGCACACCACCTCCGCTACCACCAGTGACAAAAAGATTTTTTTCATCTATAAATCCTTTTTTTATTACCGCGTCAACTCCAGACATTAAATCATCATAATCGTGATTTGGGTAGTCGTGGTGAATAAGGTTTCCAAATTTTTGACCATAACTTGTACTGCCTCTAGGATTTGCATAGAGCACCACATAACCAGCTGCAGCAAATGCTTGAATTTCTGCAGAATATACAGAACCATAACTCGAAAACGGTCCGCCATGAATGTCTAAAATAAAGGGGTATTGTTTTTGGGGATCAAAATTTGGAGGGGTGACCAGCCAACCCTGAATCTCTTGTTGATCATATGACGATTTCCACCAAATTTCTTTAACCTTCGACAAATTTCTATAGGAGAATACGTCATCATTAACTGCTGTTAAACGTTTTGTTGTCTGACCATCTGTAACACCTAAATCTGAGGGATGTTCTGTGCCTCCCAAAGTGTATGCAAATTTTTCATTTAATGAAACACTAAAATCAGCCGCATTATAGGGGCGTCCCAAGGATAATCCTCCCAAATTGTTGGTAATGGTGTGCACCTTATTTTTTAAAGATAAATGGCCAATTTTTGTATCACCTTCTTCATCATATTGAAAATACAGACCCTCACTATCAGAATGCCATTGAATATTGGCAACATCTCGATCAAAGTTTTTAGATAGACATTTCGAATTAGAGCCATCTGTATTCATGACATACAATTCTGTTTGCTGATAGCCTTGAAAAGTGTCTTCGTAACCCGTATAGGCGATTTTAGAGCCATTGGGAGAGAGGACAGGATTGTTGTCCGGGCCATAGCGATTGGTTAGTTTCTTGAGTTGTCCTGACGAAACACTTAGTTGATAAATATCACTATCATTTGGTTCTAGCTCTTCTTTTTTATGAAAGTTGGCACTGAAAAATAAGCTTTTGTCATCTTTAGACCAGATTGGTGTTCCGTGATCAAACTCGGTGAATGTTAATTGCTTTGGAGAACCGCCATCAAGAGATAAGGTAAATAATTGTGTATTACCTGCTTTTAAATAGCCTTGGCCATCGGCGCGATACACCAAGTCATCTATATAAACGGGTGGTGAATTCCAAACTGCGCCTAATGGCTTTGGTGGCATATTTATAATGGAAGGTTTTGTTTTTGGAACAAACATATTAAAGGCGATGTAGCTGTCATCATGTGACCAACTAACATTTTTGGGTGTCTGCGGTAAATTTGTAAGCGACATGATGTCTTTTGTATCTATCCACATCATGTATAGCTTCATTTTTTGGTCTGAACGATTAGATTTAAATATGATTTTTTGACCGTCATGAGACCATATTGGACCAAAATCATTGTGATTGCCAAGCGTTAAAGGCCTCATGTCAGAACCATCATAATTCGAGATCCAAATATTCGATAAGTTCTTGTCTGTCATGACATCTTTAAAATTCCGAACAAATACAATTTTAGAACCATCTGGAGATATTTTAGGTTCAGAAATATGTTCCATTTTAAAGATATCTATAAGCTCCAGATTACTTTTATTTTGTCCAAATGAATGACTAAATACGACTAGACTAGTGATGAAAATATTAAGATAGATTCTCATGATATTTGGTGTTTTAATAAGACTTAATCTTTAATGATAATGGCTGGTAAATTTAATTCACTAAACTGAGCGTTGAAGCTTGTCATGTCTTTATTCATTAAGTCATCACGCTCATTTTGATACACATTCCAAGTACTAATCAAATCGAAAAGACGCTCTTTAGCTCCTGCGGTTATTGCAGGATCTACCGCTTCGATATACCCTTTTAAATGCATCAATTGAGAACTTAATTTATTATTAAAATTGATAACATCTTGAAACGTTTTTTGATCAGGCTGAATAAGTTGTCTTTCCCAAGCATTTATTTTTTTTATCAATACCTCACCAGTTTTTAACAAGGAGTTTGCCTCTTCGTTATCTTTTAAAAGCTTGGCGTAATCTTGTAATTGAGTTTTTGCTGAACGCATGCTATTTACCGATTCATGAATTTCTCTGATGGCAGTCTCAATTTGATCTATCATCACTTGTTGTTCGTTATAAGCAGCAGCCGTTGCATTTACGGTTGGGTCTTTTAAAATAGTGACCTCAGTCTCTGCTGTGACCTTACCTAAGGTGAGCCTTAGGGTGTAGTTTCCTGGAGCAACACTTCCTCCAACATGACTTCCATGAACAAATACATTTTCTATCCCCGGAAGAGCATTGCGATTAAAATCCCAAGTAAAACGGTTATAACCTTCTTTAGCAGGCAGTGTTTGTGGCTTTGGTGGTCCTCCAGGCCATGATTTAAAGTTGTGTACTTTTTTACTAGAAATGGTTCTTAAAATGTTTCCATTTTTTAAGACATCAAGTGTTAGCGTCAGGGTATCAATATCTTGATTTAAATAATAATCAAAGGTGACACCACTTTTGGGATTTTGTCCTAAGCCCGGAACAAAACGATTCACACTACCTCCAAAAATGAGGTAGGTGTCTTTTGGTTTAAAAATAGAAAGTGATTGTTTTGTAGTTTTGATATTTTGAATTGCTCCTAGATCATCTAAAATCCAAAATCCTCTACCTGATGTCGCTGCTATTAAATCATTATCTTGAATGTATAAGTCATTGATTGGTGTTACGGGTAAATTTAATTGGAACTTGTTCCAATTTGAGCCATCATCATGCGATATGTATAATCCTGTTTCTGAGCCTGCATATAGGAGTCCCGGTTGTTTTTTATCCGACCTGACAACACGCACAAAGGTATGTGCATCAGAAATACCATTGACAATTTTAGTCCAAGATTTTCCGTAGTTGGAGGTTTTAAAGATATAAGGTTTTAAATCCATTGATTTATAACGCATAAGCACGATGTAGGCTGTTGCCGGGTCATGTTCTGAAATATCAATACTATTGATAATGCCATCTTCAATACCTTTTGGTGTGATGTTCTGCCATGTAGTGCCTCCATCTTTAGTTATGTGCACAAGCCCATCATCAGTTCCTGCATACAGCACACCTTGTTCATGTTGGGATTCAACCAAAGACATGATGGTATTGTAATTTTCACCTCCCGCAGCTTCGTTGGTGTAAGGACCACCTCCAGGTCCGTGTTTATCCTTTTCATCTTTAGTTAAATCAGGACTAACTGCTAACCAACTTAAGCCTCCATTAGTGGTTTTAAATACCACATTCCCTGCATGATAAATTGTATTTCTGTCATGTGGTGAACTAATAATTGGAGCATTCCAATTATAACGATATCGAGTGTCTTTTGGCGCTATACTTAACCCAATTTCAGGATATTGTTTAATTGATTTTTGTTCGCGGGAACTACGGTTCCATTTACTAATATTTCCTTGATAAGTGCCGCCAAAAACAGTTTCTGGATTGTCGGGGTCAAAAGCGATAAAAGCACTTTCACCACCAGCGACTGAGTACCAGTCTTTCCAATCAATACCTGCATTTTTGGTCCGACTGGCAATCGCAATGGCAGAATTATCTTGTTGACCACCATAAACGTTATACGGTACTAAATTGTCGGTAATAACTCGATAAAATTGTGCAGTCGGTTGATTTTGCTGCGTACTCCAACTTTTTCCACTATTAAAAGAAATATTAGCACCACCATCATTCGAATTTATCATGTTGGTGTTGTCGTTTGGATTTATCCATAAATGATGATTGTCTCCATGAGGGACTTTGATATTTGAAAAACTTTTACCACCATCAATTGATTGCATGACTGGCGCATTCAACACATAAACGATGTTCTCATTTTGTGGGTCGGCGAAAATTTCCATGTAATACCAGGAGCGGGTAATATTAATGCGATCTTTATTAATTTGTTGCCATTTTTTTCCTGCATTATCAGACCGATACACACCTGCCTTTTCACCTTCTGCTTCAATAACAGCGAAGACACGATTTGAGTTTGCACGAGATACCGAAATACCTGATTTACCAAATTCTTGGGGAAGCCCGTTTTTCATTTGTTCCCAAGTGCTTCCTCCATCTGTAGATTTATAGAGGCCAGACGTGTCACCTCCTGATTCCATAATCCATGGATAGCGTTGGTGTTGCCACATGGAGGCGTATAAAATTCTTGGATTATTCATGTCCATTGATAGGGAAGAGGCTCCTGTAATATCATCAACATACAAGACGCGTTGCCAATTAGTACCGCCATCTTGTGTGCGATAAACACCGCGTTGCATCGATGGTCCATACTGTGCCCCTTGAACGGTCACATAGAAAATGTCTGGATTATTGGGATGGATAATGACATCAGAAATATGTCGAGATGCTTCTAATCCAATATGTTTCCATGTTTTTCCAGCATCTGTCGATTTGTAAACACCATCACCCATGGAGGTCATGACACCTCTTGCTGCATGCTCTCCCATTCCTACAATCACGACGTTTGGATCACTCTCTGATACCGCAATAGCACCAACAGTCCCTGTTTTTAAAAAGCCATCCGAGATATTTAACCACGTTGTTCCTGCATCGGTTGTTTTCCATATACCACCGCCGGTGCTTCCCATATAGTAGACATGAGGTTGTCCAACAACTCCTGTTGATGTGACACTTCTACCACCCCTAAATGGACCAATATTTCTCCATTTGAGATGATGGAAATTTGAATCTAAATTTTCATTTGTAACCTCAGTTTTCGTTGTTTTTTTTTGATTTTGAGCCTGCGATGTTAGCGACCAAACGCAGATTAAAAGTAGTAGTAATTTTAGATTGTTCATGATGTGTCTCAGATTATTAATGACTATGATATTAAGTGGGCTGTTATTGCTAATTGCAGCTTAGGTAAATATAGGGATTTTTGAGTATTCACTGAGCTAATAATTATGGATGTTATGGTTCTTTATTTTTTTTTTAATCGTTACATTTTAACATGATGGCATCCAAGAAGAGTGTTATCAAAAGTTTTAAAATTATTAGTACTGAGCACTTTCTAAGTTGCTCTGAAATTTTTGAGTGCAGACAGTGTAAAAAATATTGGTTTAGTGTTTATGGTTGATTACATTTGCACAATTAAATTTGAAATTAATAACATGAATTTACACGAATATCAAGGGAAAGAAATTTTAAGTGGTTTTGGAGTAAGAATACAACGAGGTCTAGTTGCTCAAAGTGCAGCAGAGGCCGTTGCTGCTGCTAAGCAATTGACAGATGAAACAGGAACGAGTTGGCATGTTATCAAAGCTCAAGTACATGCCGGAGGACGCGGTAAAGGTGGAGGTGTAAAGCTTGCTAAAAATTTAAGTGAGGTTGAATCGATTGCCAATGATATTATTGGAATGAACCTTATAACACCTCAAACTTCTGCCGAAGGTAAAAAGGTGCATCAAGTTTTGGTTGCTGAAGATGTTTATTATCCCGGTGAAACTGAGACAAGTGAATTTTATATGTCGGTACTATTGAATCGCTCAAAGGGAAGAAACATGATCATGTATTCAACTGAAGGAGGTATGGACATTGAGACTGTTGCAGAAGAAACACCACATTTAATTTTTACGGAAGAGGTTGATCCATCCGTTGGTTTAATGCCGTTTCAAGCGAGGCGCATTGCCTTTAATCTTGGTTTGTCTGGACTGGCATTTAAAGAAATGACCAAATTTGCAACTAATTTATACACGGCATATGTCAAATCAGATGCGTCACTTTTTGAAATCAATCCTGTATTAAAAACAAGTGATAATAAAATTATGGCAGTTGATGCCAAAGTAACAATTGATGATAATGCATTATTTAGACATAAAGATTACCAGAGTTTGAGAGATTTTCGTGAAGAAAATCCAATTGAAGTTGAAGCAGGTGAGCTCGGCCTAAATTATGTAGATTTAGATGGTAATGTAGGATGTATGGTTAATGGAGCTGGGTTGGCAATGGCAACCATGGATCTAATTAAACAAGCAGGAGGGGAGCCTGCCAATTTCTTAGATGTTGGAGGAACAGCTGACGCATCTCGTGTTGAAGCGGCGTTTAAAATCATTTTAAAAGATCCTGCTGTTAAAGCTATTTTAATCAATATTTTTGGAGGAATTGTTCGCTGTGATCGTGTTGCGCAAGGTGTTATAGATGCCTACCAAAACATGGGTACTATTAACGTTCCAATAATTGTACGTCTTCAAGGAACTAACGCTGATATTGCTAAGCAACTTATTGATAATTCCGGTTTGGATGTTCAAAGTGCTGTAGAATTTCAGGAAGCTGCAGATAAGGTACAAGCAGTGTTGTCTTAAAATTATACCAATTATAACATAGAAAGAGTAGTGCTGATTGCACTGCTCTTTTTTTTGGTTCAACCCCATGAGATTAATTCGTGATCTTTATGACTGAAACTATTTCAAAGTTATTTAAGGCGAAATCAGTATCAATAGAACAAGAATATATTTGATAGTTTTTATTTGTAATAAGATTGACATACACGAGATGATTCTCAAAAGTCACCTACCTGCATTTTAGCCAAAGTTTAAGTTTAAGTTCTAAAATTAGATTTTAAGGAATTTTAATTAAAACACTGTAAATCAGTATTTTAATGTATGAACGACAATAAAAAAGCGATGAAACGAACTTTGTTTTTCGATAAGAGTAGCTTTATTTACGATTATAAAAGAATTATTCTAACTAATTTTATATTGAACATTTAATAATATCTTAATAATGATAAATCGTGTAGAAAAGCTGAGTTTACTCTCAGAAATGATAGCGTTTGCCCGAATCGATAAAACATTAAAAGACATTGAATATAATTTTTTACTAGCTGTTGCCAAACAATTGGGAATCACTAGAGAAGATTTTGATTATTTACTTGACAATCCAGTTACCCACATTAATTTAAAATCACATAGCGAGCGCATTGTGCAATTTCATAGATTAGTGTTGTTAATGAATTTGGATAAACATATTTCTGACAAGGAATTGGTCAAACTACATAATTTTGGCCTGCGTATGGGATTAAGTCATGAATCAATTAACAAAGTACTTGATTTGATGGAGAGTTTTCCAAACAAAATTATTCCACCAGACTTTTTGATAGATATTTTCAAAATTCAGTACAACTAAGGGCTAAACTTTAAGTTCTGATAGCTTCGTTTGATAAATTTTAATTTCATCTCTTAATTTTGCTGCCACGATAAAGTCAAGTTCTTTTGCAGCTTGTTCCATCATTTTTCGTGTCTCTCTTATTTTTTTCTCTAGCTCAGGTTGAGAAAGGTACTCACTCTCAGGTTCTGCAGCCTTAGATACTTCTAATTCGTAGTAATAGGAGCTTACAGAATTCTTAGTTAATGTATTATTTAGCCCTTTGTTTAAGGCTTTAGGAGTGATATTGTGTTCTGTGTTGTAGCTGATTTGTTTTTGACGTCTATATTCTGTCTCATCCATGGTAGTTTGCATACTTCTTGTAATTTTATCTGCATACATAATGGCTTTTCCATTTAGGTTTCTGGCAGCACGGCCAACTGTTTGCGTGAGTGATCTTGTTGAGCGAAGAAACCCTTCTTTATCAGCGTCAAGTATTGCTACCAATGATACTTCAGGTAAATCTAATCCCTCACGTAATAAGTTTACACCAACCAGAACATCAAATAGTCCTTTTCGTAAATCTTGCATGATTTCAACACGTTCGAGGGTGTCAACATCACTGTGTATATAACGACAGCGGACATCAATTCTAGTTAAATATTTCGTCAATTCTTCGGCCATACGTTTTGTCAAGGTAGTTACTAGGGTACGCTCATCTTTTTCAACTCTTAACTGTATTTCTTCAATTAAATTATCAATTTGATTTAAGCTTGGTCTTACTTCAATAATGGGGTCTAATAAACCTGTTGGTCGAATTACCTGTTCCACATAAACACCATCTGTTTTTTGTAGCTCATAATCTGCGGGGGTTGCACTGACATAGATGACCTGATTTTGAAGGGATTCAAATTCTTCAAATTTTAACGGTCTATTATCCATAGCTGCTGGTAGTCTAAAACCGTAATCAACTAAATTTTCTTTTCTACTTCGATCGCCACCATACATGGCGTGAACTTGTGAAATAGTGACATGACTTTCATCAACAACCATTAAAAAATCATCAGGAAAATAATCTAACAGACAGAAAGGTCTTGTTCCTGGTTGACGACCATCTAAATAACGCGAATAATTTTCTATGCCTGAACAATAACCGAGTTCCCGTATCATTTCTAAATCAAACTCTGTACGTTCTTTGAGGCGCTTGGCTTCGAGATGCTTTCCGATATCTTTAAAATAATCATACTGCTTTACCAAATCATCTTGAATGAGTTTGATCGCATTTTGTAAAATATCGGGTGACGTAACGAACATATTTGCTGGGTAAATTGTCAAGCGCTCGTAAGATTCAATTACTTGATTAGTCTGAATATTAAAGGATTCGATTTCTTCTATTTCATCACCAAAAAAATGGATGCGAAATGCATCATCCGCGTAACTTGGAAAAATATCGACTGTGTCACCTTTAATTCTAAAATTTCCGTGATTGAAATCGGCCTCTGTTCTTGAATATAAACTTTGTACCAGTTGATGTAGCAATTTCGTTCTTGAAATAATTTGATCCTGTTCTAAGGTGATGACATTTTTCTGAAATTCTACAGGATTTCCAATTCCATACAAACAGGAAACGGAGGCCACAACCAAAACATCACGTCTCCCTGAGAGCAGTGAAGAGGTGGTGCTTAAGCGCATTTTTTCAATTTCCTCATTGATGGAGAGATCCTTTTCGATGTAAACTCCTGAAACTGGGATGTAAGCTTCAGGTTGGTAGTAATCATAATAGGACACGAAATATTCAACGGCATTTTCAGGAAAGAACTGCTTAAATTCTGAGTATAACTGTGCTGCAAGTGTTTTATTGTGAGCTAATACCAAAGTGGGACGCTGTATTTCATTAATCACATTGGCCACTGTGAAAGTTTTCCCTGAACCCGTCACACCCAATAGTGTTTGATACTTTTCATTTTTAGTAATACCGTCTACGAGTTGTTTTATGGCTTGAGGTTGATCTCCTGTCGGATCAAATTCTGATGTGATGTTAAAATTCATAATGTAAAATTACGGTATTTAGCGCTTTAATGTGAAATGTCCCTTAACAACTCTTCCGTCTTGTAAAAATAAGCTAAACCAATAATCATTTGTGATGAGAGCTTGGCCATTGTAGGTGCCATCCCAACCATTATTAAGTGGATCTAATTGCTTTATTAATTTCCCCTGACGATCAAAAATATAAATGATACTCTCGGGCTGAAAATCTGATCGAAGTCCTTTTATTTGCCAATAATCATTGTAACCGTCGTTATTCGGAGTAAAAAATTTGGGATACCCAATGACTGAAACCTCTACAGAAGCGGTGCCGCAACCTCTTTTATCCCTTACGAAAATAGTATGAATACCAGCCGAGACATTTGAAAAAGTTGTGTCACCTTGAAAAGGACCAAACTCATTATCTAAACTAAATTCATAATCTCCAAAACCTAAATTATTATTACTTGCATTGATTTCGATGGTATTGTTGTCCGACAAATCTTTAATGACAATATCATCTAAAGTAATGGTTGCAATCTCTGAGGCATCAACGAAAACTGATTTAGTAGTACTGCAATTACTACCTGTGGTGGTCGTTAAGGTAACGCTGTAAGTTCCCGGTGTTGATACCTCTAGGGTATTGTTGCTTGATACAATAGCGCCATCTTCATAACGCCATTGATATTCATAAATGGCAAAAACGTCAGCCTCAACAGGATCTAAAACAACGGTAAATGTTGGATCTGATGAACAAACAAGTTCGTTAGGCTCTATTGAAAAATCAGGCAACGGGTTAACAACTAAATCAATGGTTGTGCTCGCCATACAATTAGGGTTGATAGGATTTACAACTTGAACATTAATGGTTTGATTTTGAGAAATCAATGGGTCTGGAAGTGTGCTACTATTTTCAATTAAATTTCCAGTCTCATCGATATAATCAAAATAAATATCCATGTTTGTTTGGGTGCCTAGAATGGTGTTTTTAAACGTTGCTGTACCAAAAGGAAAAATACCATCATCGTCAGGATCTCCATTTTCACCATCACAAATACTTTGAGGTAGAACCACATCCGCAATGATAGGCTGATCATCAACAATAAATTCGATACTTGTTTCATCTTCACAGGCGCCATCTGGATCTTGTGTAGAATTGTTTGTAACAATGACCTCAATAATTTGAGATTCTGTAAAGAATGGATTTGGAAGATTATTGGATGATATCAACATGCCAGTGATGTCTTGATACTTATATGTAATACTTACTTCGGTCAACGATTGACTACCTAAAATGATGTCATCTATTTGAGATGTGTCAAAAGGATAAGCTGTGACATTATCATTTGTATCGCTATCACATTGACGATCAATAATTACAGGATTGGCTACTGGCAATGTTTCAACAACAAGTAAGTCGTTCAATGCCTTCAACCCCAAACAACTATTTCCTAGGGTGCTTTTAACACGTACCCAGAGACTTTGTATGTCCGGGGATGCGGTATTTTGGTGTGTAGCAATATCAATTATTTGATTATTTTCTAATGCTGCATCTGATAGAGATTCATAAAAATCTACACTTACGGGGACAGTTGGGAAAATATTATTTTTAATGACATTATAAATATCGGTTAAGTTGAATGTGGCGATACCATCTCTCAAATCAATACCATCATCACATTCAAATAGTGGAGTAGGGTTATACAAATCTAAGGCGGCACTTGAGGGATTAACCTCTAAAATTAAAGGAACAACTCGAAAGCATCCATTTGGATTTTGTACTCTAATCCATATAGTTTCGTTCGAAAAGCCCAAATCGTTTGTATAGTTGTCAGAATTTGTAATCGCAGTACTGTTACTCTGAGCTTCTGCTAAAGTTTCAAAGTAAGTAAACTCGATATTGTCAGAAATATAATTTGGGTAAATCTCTTGTTTAATAGAGGTAAGGGTTAAATTAAAAGACGCTTGACCATCATTTGAGGCATCATCACATTGTGAGTATATACTAGGATTAAAGACTTCAGGTAATTCAAAAACTTCAATCTGAAAACTAACATCTTTAAAACAATCCGTGAAGAGTTTGTTGGTAACTCGCACATAAATTGTTTGAATGCGCGTGGTATTTGTAAATGTCTCAGGATTTATAATTTCACTTAAATAAGAGGCATCTGAAAAATAACGCAATGAAAAATCAAAATTGGACTGTCCATTTAAAATTTCGTTCGCTTTAATCGTCAAATCTAGGTTAACCAAACCATCAACATCACTACCAATTAATGTGTTGTCACAAGTTGTTAAGTTACTCGTATTTTCCAACGGAAAAGGACTGTCGTAAACTTCAATATTAAAGCTTGAAATATCATAGCATTGATCGTTCAAGTCATTTTCTACTCGGGCATAAATGATTGAATTGCCACTGTCAAATGGACTGTTGATAGGCAATTCATTTAATTCAGCATCTGAAAATGTTCTGTGATAAGTCACTGTCATGCCCGATGTTGTATTGATCGTATTCGTTTGTGATGTTAAATTAAAAGGCATCGTGCCATCGTTGTCATCATCACAAAGACGCATCGTGGGGGCCATATTTGCAATGGGTAATTGGGTGACAATTAATGTTATTTCATCTGAGTAAAGACCACAACTATTGCCAGTTTTGTCAAGCTTTACTCGAAATTGCCAACCATTAAAACTTATTGGTGATGCTGTAATTGTCAATTCATTAGTGTTGGACCCCGAATACTGAGAATCATCGATTAAAGAGGTCCAATTAAGACCATCATCACTGTACTCCCATTGATAAAATTCGGCTTCATTTGAAACAACAACAATACTCGTAGTGGATAATTCACAAACCATGGTGTCTGCGGGCTGTGTCTCGATGTTTATAACGGCGGTAGTTAAATAATCAGTATTTGGGATGGTATATCCATCAGAACTAGACAAAACAACACCAAAATCATTAATTGATACAGGACTATTACCCAACAAGCCGTCACTATCGTCATCTGAAAAACCAGCCTCTATAACGTCAGTACAAGCATCTCCGTCACTATCCAAGTCTAGGTAGTTAAAGTTATTGTCAGAATCAAAATCACCTAATACATATCCCAAAATTCCACTTTCTGGTGCAGTTTCTGCAGTATCTGCCCAACCGTTTAGACCGTAATCAGGGCCATCTTCTATTCCATCTAGGTTCGTGTCTGATAATAACCCAAGCACCTCAGTTTCTATTAAATCAAAAATGCCATCATTGTCACTATCGAGATCTTTGTAATCTGAAATACCATCCATGTCTGTATCAATTGGAATGGCTGAAATATCGAAAACGTCATCAAGACCATCGCTATCAGTATCTGTGCCTAAGGGGATAAGATAGTTGTTGCCAAGAGATTCAATAATATCAGGGATACCATCATTATCGCTGTCTAAATCATAGGCGTCTTCAATACCATCTGAATCGGTGTCTCGAGTAAAACATGTTAATGATACTTGTGCTTGATAATTTGATGTGTCTGTTATATTATCCAAATTATGGCGAATTGTAACACCACTAACATTGCTGCCAACAAACGTATACGGTGTGCTACCTAATGGCGATGGGTTTATTGTAAATCTAATTTCAGATCCTGAAATTGAAGTGACTCCTGACTCAAAAATACCGTCAAAATTAGTATCTATTAATAATCGATCGTCGGGATCTTGTAAAGTGATGTTTTTATCGATAGGCGCAATTTTTACTGTAAAGAACTCCCCATTAACGATGGTATGAACATAATCAGTTTTTTCAGAAAGCTTAATATTTACAGTCTCAGAGAAAGATAAGGTATAGTTGGTTTCTCCGATGGTGGTTGGGTCAATAGTGCTGTTTATTTGACCCAATGCGTCTCCTGTAAATAGGGAACTTGTATTTTGGGATAGGTTACTACTCACTATACTTGAGTTTGTAGAACTGTCCTCAAAAATAAGCTGTGGTTGATTGGTGTTTGAAATATTAACAACAATATTGCCTAGAGATTCTTCACAGTTAAGTATGCCATCATTATCGTTATCAATATCAACATTATCAATAATACCATCATTATCACTATCATCAGGACATATACTTATTGGTATTTCATCAGATTCTAGGGTAAGCCCTGAACAAGTTACAATACCAATGAGTTTGTACGTGCCTGGGATGGTTGGAGTGAAATTTGGTGAATTGATATTAAGGCTTACAAATCCTGAGGTTCCGTCGTCAAAAAACCAATCAAATTCATCAAAATTATCTGAATTAGCAGCAGATAAAATGATATTTGGTATGCAATTTCCTAGCGTTTCGAAGTCTAATGTGAAATTAATTTCAGGGGCCGACGGAAATCCAGAATAAAAGCTACCTGATGCAGCCGCTCCATTGAAATTAAAATATGCTAGGTACAATTCGTTGGTGCTTGCAACACTAACATCATCAGAGAATCCTGTTACTTTGTACGTTTCATAGTCGGAATTACCGGTCACTAAGTTAGGACCCTGAACCGTAATGCTAGGGGGCTGATTAGTGATGTCCAAGTCATTAATAAACACGACGGCATCTTTATTGGTGACAATCGTGATTCCTCCCGTAAAATTGGTATTTCCAATTTCACCAATATTAGGTATGAGGTCAACACCGCCTCTGTTTTCACAACTTAAAGGGGGTACGAAAAAGAGGCCTTGAT
>ERZ1048872.1920-NODE-1920-length-16086-cov-8.441021_pt1 | contig 16086 bp, 18 predicted proteins | sample MGYA00383100_ERZ1048872 | MGnify/ENA primary metagenome ERZ1048872 (study PRJEB29581, sample SAMEA5548370) | metagenome | biome: marine; feature: coastal; material: water | depth 50 m | study: Short-term variability in the microbial, nano- and picoplankton... | reverse complement strand
CATGCTGGAAATAGCCATAACAGTTCAGGCCACGATTCTGTCATGGACAATCTTCCCTAGTCCCTAGAGACGGTATGACCTACACCGTAATGCCGTACACCGACAGATGAAATCTCTTATTTTGGTTTGGCGCGAGTTCCAAGAAACATGAAAATCGGGATGCTCTTTTGGCCTCTGGAATGCTTTACATATGCACCCCGCTGTTCGTCTCGTCTTTGTTCTCCATGACCATCAGCCTGTCGGAAACTTTCACGATGTGATCGAGGATGCCTACCAGAAGAGCTATCTTCCTTTTCTTGACTTACTGCAACAACATCCAACAATACGGATTGCCTTGCACACGAGCGGGCCACTTGCTGAATGGCTCGAGATGAACCATCCAGAATATCTCAACCGATTAGCTTCCTTAGCTGCAGCACGGCAAATCGAAATTGTCGGTGGTGGATTTTCTGAACCAATACTTGCCATGTTGCCCTCGCGCGATCGCATTGGTCAGGTTCGTCAGTACAACCAATGGCTTGAACAACGTCTTCAAACAACAGTGAAAGGAATGTGGATAGCTGAACGAGTCTGGGATTCGAGCATGGTTGCCGATCTTGCCAGCGCTGGTGTCGAATGGACTATTTTGGACGACTTTCACTTTAAGGCTGCTGGCCTCACTGACGAAGTACTCGACCGATATTGGATAACCGAGTCAGACGGTCACACACTTTCGATTTTTCCAGGAAGTGAGCACTTGCGATATGTAATTCCCTTTGCAGCACCAGATGCCACGATTGAACATCTCCGATTCCTCGGTTCACGCAGACAAGGAGCTGTAGCCATTTTTGGTGATGATGGAGAAAAGTTCGGTGTCTGGCCAGAAACACATAAAACCTGTTTTCAGGATGGTTGGTTACAGCATTTTTTTCGTCTTCTCGAGGAGAATCAAGAATGGATCACGATGGTGTTACCGTCTGAAGTGATTCAAAGTGATTCACCAGGTGGGAACATCTGGCTCCCAGAATGCAGTTATCGGGAGATGACCGAATGGGCTCTTCCACCCGCACAGCAAATTGCCTGTATCAATGCACGCCATAACGCAAAAAGTGATCCACAACAGGCACTCATTGTCCCATTTATTCGGGGTGGCTCATGGAAAAACTTTCGCTCCAAGTATCCCGAAGCCAACGAAATGTACGCTCGGATGATGGTTATCAGTAACCGGCTTGAAAGAATGCCGAGGGATTCCATAACCGACACGATTGCATATGACGAAGCCATTGATTCACTGTATCGCGGCCAATGCAATTGCGCGTATTGGCATGGAGCTTTTGGTGGTATCTACCTACCACATTTACGAAATGCAATTTACCAATCATTCATCACAGCTGAGAATGCACTTGATCGGGCTGAAGGTCGGCCATCGACGTGGGTAGAAGCTATCAGTTCCGACTTTGAGTTTGATGGTAAAACAGAAGTTCGATTGTCTAACGAGCATTTTGATCTCTGGATTGCCCCTTCTACAGGCGGGATGGTGTATGAGTTCGACCTTAGAGGGCAGCGTCACAATATTCTTGCAACGCTTGATCGTCGACCTGAAGCATATCACGACCAAGTACGTGCCGGACCGGGTAAGGCGCGAAGCATTATTGATTCTTCTCAACAAGCTACCTTTAAGCACGAAGGACTCTCAGAAAAACTTCTCTATGACAACACTCGTAGGAAGAGTCTTATTGATCATTTCTTTGATGTCGATGCATCGAGTGCAGCAATTATTTCTGGCGAAGCGATGGAGCGTGGGGATTTTGCAACAGGAGCATATGAGGCAAGTATTCGACGTAATCCAGATCGCATGCAGGTTCTCTTATCGCGGACGGGGAACGTTTGGGGGATTCCATTCACGCTGTCCAAAGCAATCACACTTTCCGCGGGTTCCAATACTGTTGAAATTGGATACAAGCTTGAAGACCTCCCGGCTGACTTCTGTCAACATTTAGCTGTCGAGTTCAATTTTGCTGGGCTTCCTGCTCAAGCAAAAGGACGCTGCTTCAAAGACAACAATGGTTTGAATCTCGGACATCTTGGAACTCATCTTGATCTTAAAGAAACATCTCTTGTGAGTCTTGAAGACGACTGGCTTGATATCCGTGTAAGCCTTGAATGTGGTGTCGCGAGTAACGGTGGGCATGCTGGCTTCTGGACATTCCCAATCGAGTCTGTAAGTCAATCAGAAGATGGATTTGAACTCATCCATCAGTCAGTTGTAGTCATGCCTCACTGGATTGTCACACCGGACGCGAATGGATGCTGGGACGTTCTGATTAAAGTGTCAGTTGCAGATCACATAAATACTCCATAAAAAATTAATCTGATTCAACAACTGCTTCTTGAGGTCTTTCGATACGACAAAAATTGTATCCCTACCTTGGTATATGAAGGTGTGCAGACTTCTTGAACCAATCCACATATGGTTCAATGGTGGATGATTCATAACCGAGCCAACAGATCATGATCTGCGGTAGCCTTCTTTGTAATTCTTCATGTGAATGCCGTGCGATAAAAAAAGCACTATCTGGCTTTTGATAATTGTCAGTATGACACGGTTCTGTCTGAGAAAGCACAACAGCTGCAACCGTTAAACCTTCCGATTCGGCTGATTTCACGGCCATCAATGTACGTCCGATCGCCCCAAGATGATTCCTGTCAACAATTACGACAGGCACTTGAAACTCTCGGGCCAGATCAATATTGAGTGTTTGATGGCTGAGCGGTGAAAACAGCCCGCCCGCGCCCTCAATCAGAATGAACGTCGATGACCTATGTGGATACAGGCCTCTGCGGAGAAGACTGTCATCAATCTGTTTCTCTTCAGCGGCAGCAGCCTGTTCTGGTGCAACGGCAAGTTGAAATGATTGAGGGCAAACGTCTTCACGGTTCCCAGATTTTTCGGTTGCCTGCCAGAGTTGTTCGATATCTGAACGGCTGCACTGAACACCACTGGCAACTGGTTTATATGCTCGGCAATCGATTCGCTGGCTAACGCACTGTTTTAAAATCGCGACGGCAACTGCTGTCTTACCAACATCAGTATCAGTACCGGTAATGAAAAGGCCTTGTGTCATAACCTTATATCTTCAGCCCTAAAGACGGCGAATCAATATGGACTCTTGCCCGCGTAGGAAACCCTTTCTAGGATACGTGTTATTGAGACTGTGTCTCAACAGCTTTTCAAGAGTGTCGCTCGCTTATGTCGACTACTAATTGTGCTTCGCTTCGACATCTCATACAGGAATTCACTATGCGTTCACTCGCAACTGTAAATATTGGAACAACAACACAGGTTGTCGATGTCTCTGGTGATGACAACACCTCGCTGCGATTGCTTGAAATGGGGCTTACGCCGGGTGTTGAGGTCACCATTGTAGGTGCAGCGCCATTAGGTGACCCGGTTGAATTGGAACTACGGGGCTATCGCTTATCAATTCGACGTAATGAAGCTGCACGTGTAGTTGTTGCGACCTGAACATCTGTGTCTTCTCCTGAGAAAACGTCTGGATCGAAAATGTCTTCCACGAAGGCTCGAAATGCAACAGGGCAACAATCCCTTGAGACTGATATGAAACTGACTGTCGCCTTGCTTGGTAATCCCAATACTGGGAAGAGCACACTTTTTTCAGCGATTGCTGGGATACCGACACGAATCGGGAACTATCCGGGAGTCACCGTTGAGGAAAAAGTTGGAACATTTTTACATCGTGGCCATACCATTGAACTGATTGATCTGCCGGGTGCTTATAGCCTGAACGCAAAAAGCCCAGATGAACAGGTTGCTGTTGATGTTCTCTGTGGCAACATAACTAGTGTTACACAACCTGACTGCATCGTTGTGGTGGTTGATGCAACAAATCTCAGCCGTAACCTGTATCTTGTGAGTCAGGCACTCGCTGTAGGGCGACCTGTTCTTGTCGCATTGACACTCTGCGATGTCGCAGAATCAAAAGGTATACATATCGATCGCAAGAAGCTTTCGGAAGTTCTTGGTTGCCCAGTGCTACGTCTTGTCGCACCTCGTCGAGACGGTATTGATCAACTAGCCGATGCACTTATCGAATCTAGTGATTGGTCAGGACAGGTAGTCCCTAAAGCATTAAATACGTACTTATCTCAAAGTGCGGAATCAGATCGACCTGTCGCGGCAGCTGATGCGATCGCCCGTTACAGCTGGATTGATGATATCACCAAAGATGTTCTTTCATTTTCCACCAAGCACAGTCGGTCACTTGGTGAACGTATTGATGCAGTACTCACTCATCGCATTCTTGGAACTGTCGTCTTTGGCATGACCATGCTCTCGATATTCAGTTCTATTTTCTGGCTGGCAACGCCGCTCATGGACCTTGTTTCAGGTGGTGTTGAACTCCTTGCAGCATGGGCTGAATTGGTCATACCTGATGGAATACTTCAGTCACTTGTCATAAACGGCATCATTGCAGGAGTTGGTGGAGTCGTTATATTTCTTCCACAAATAGCTATTCTTTTTCTCTTTGTAGCTGTGCTTGAAGGCTGTGGATATTTGGCCCGAGCGGCTTTCCTTATGGACCGGCTTCTTGTTGGAGTTGGCCTCTCTGGAAAGTCTTTTATTCCACTTCTTTCAAGTTTTGCATGTGCCATTCCCGGCATCATGGCTGCCCGTACCATTGAGAATCGACGCGACAGGTTACTGACTATCCTTGTTGCACCTCTTATGAGCTGTTCGGCAAGACTCCCAGTCTATTTACTTTTATGTAGTGCATTCGTACCAAATGTTGCGGTTGGAAACACCTGGTTTCGTTTACCTGCTGTTGTCCTTGCCTCGATGTATCTCATCGGTATTCTTGTTGCGGCAATTGTTGCTTTTGTTCTTTCTCGCACGATTTTTCGTGGACCACCACAGCCGTTTGTATTAGAGCTTCCGAGCTGGCGGTGGCCACAACCAGCCGTTGTTGGTGAACGAGTTCGTGAAGCTGCTGTCTCTTTTCTGAAAAATGCTGGCACACTGATACTCGCTGTCAGCATTGTCGTGTGGGCACTTGGGAGTTTTCCAAAACCAGTCATCCAAGCTGGCGTTGATCCCGTATCAGCAGAGCAACAGGGAGAGGCTTTGCGACAGAGTTTTCTTGGGCGGGCAGGCCGTTTTATAGAACCGGCTGTAAAACCTCTCGGTTGGGATTGGCGTATTGGCTGTGCTGCAGTTGCAAGTTTTCCAGCTCGGGAAGTCGTCCTCGGAGTACTTGGGGTTATCTATAACCTAGGCGATGTCGACCCAGGAGAAGAAGAAGGGGCAGGAATGCTCATTCGTCAATTACGGTCAGCTACTTGGGACGGTACTGACCGCAAAGTATTTACACTGCCAGTCGCTCTCTCCATCATGGTTTTCTTTGCTTTATGTGCTCAGTGCGCAAGTACTCTCGTTATCATCGGGAAGGAGACGGCCAGTTGGGTATGGCCACTTGTGTCATTTACGTATATGACAGCACTGGCGTGGATCGGTGCTTTCTGTGTTTTCCAACTTGGTACCACACTCGGATGGTGAACATACATGCAAGAAATTCTCGTTATTCTGATTGTTGCGACTGCCAGTCTATGGCTGAGTAGAAACCTCTGGAAGCGAGTGACTGCACCACCGTGTCAGCCACCCTCAGAAACCCCAGCTGGATCTGATGGTTTCGTTCCCCTTGAAGACCTTGGTGCTTCCCAGAAAGTACGGTAAAAGCTTTTGGGGCTAAATACCGGGCTTTCCTGAAAATGCTCTGTGGAGTATTGATCTCTCTGAAAGTGTTTGAATCCATGGACCTGTGGAAACTACACATCGAATTTCCTGAAAAGTGCACGATCTACCAATGATTATCCGCGGTCCGGAACAACCTGATCAGCCGGCAATTACACAACTGTTTACAGAACTTCTCGCGGACGGAAACCAAGACGTGCTCCCACCATATGTGGTGAGCCAGCGAGATCCTTCTCTACTCATACAGACACTTTACACGAGCATGCAATCCAACAATGATCTCCATCGCTTTGGATTCACGCGCGGTCAAGCAGCTGTTTATGGATTTCTTTCATCGTGGGGCGACACTCTTCAAGCACCGCAACTTTCTCTTGCTGTACATCCTTCATTTCGTCATCGTGGATTCGCCCAATCCATGGTGAGTCAACTCCATGATCTCGCCCGTATACGTGGGGCGACGTCTGTTCGCGTGATGATTGCACGAGAAAATAACTATGCCATCGCTCTGTGCCGTTCCTTCAGCTACCAGATTTCACGTACTACAAAAACACATCTCCATGGGTCTCTTGAATTACCAAATGCGAGAGATGTGCCCAGTCGCTGGGTAGCGTGAGATATCAGACACTTTCGGGCAACATAAAACGACCACTTTGGCGAAGAAATGATAGAGGGTTTTCTAGGCTGATTTTTTCTACAAGTTTCTGAGTGTGTCCTCGACGACGCATTTCGACATGGCACTTTGGAACTGAAAGTGGATCACTTGGTCCCCAGTCGCCTGCCGAATTAATCCAGATGCGTTCATTCCCATAACATTCGATAATATCAACCGCTCTCTGTGGCGTGCACTTACTGTCTGGATAGAGCGTCATCCCTGCCCAAAATCCGCGATCAAGAACTTCAGCAACAGTATGTTCTTCAATATGATCGATGAGAACACGTCCCGGATCAATTCCGGCATTGGCGAGTGCGTCCATCGTGATTCGTGTTCCCTTGAGCTTGTCTTCAAGGTGTGGTGTATGAACAAGAATAAGTTGTTGGTGTTGTTTTGCTAATTCAATCTGTTCTTCAAGAATGATCAGCTCGTTCCGTGAGTTTTTATTAAGACCTATTTCACCAATTCCTATGACATTCGGCTTTTCTAGAAACTCTGGAATCAGCTTGATCACTTCGCGTGCGAATACTGGATCCTCTGCTTCTTTTGGATTGATACACAGCCAACAATGATGCGCTATTCCATATTGTGCAGCTCGTTTCGGCTCCACGTCTGTGAGCTGACGAAAATAGTCATAGAATCCCGCCGGGCTTGAACGGTCAAAGCCTGCCCAGAATGCTGGCTCAGTAATTGCCACACAGCCAGCCTGCGCCATCCGGCGATAATCATCTGTTGTCCGACTGACCATGTGAATATGTGGGTCGATATAAGCCATGAGAGGTTCTCAATAGTCTGTATTTGGATCAGCTCCGAGAGCTGACTGCGTATGGGCAGCAGGAGTTGGTTCTGCAGTATGATCGCTTAATAATTCAAGGACACGATGGGCCCGGTTTGCTTGATTCTCACAGCTCGTATCAATCAGGATTGGAATCGCTTTTTTTAGCGCTCGCACTCGTACGTCCTGAAGCCCCTCATCGCCCTTGGCTCGCTCAAGACGATCAAGAAATGCAGCGATATCAAGAAGCTTTGCACGATGCTCCATGAAGTAGAGATCGACAACCTGCTTGCTGGTGAGTGGACAACTCTGCTGTGGCATTTTTCAAATCCCTCAAGAATGAAGATATTGTTAGCCTAATCAACATGGGCAGAGCTGAAAAGCAAGAGGGTTGGGCCGCCCTAACGAGCAACCCAACCCCATCAATCTTGCTAGAGGTGTCTTGTGACGCATCAGGCTTAATACATATCGTAATCACCACCGTGACCTGCACCGCCCTTACCCTTCGCATCCTTTGGCTTTTCTGCAATCAGTGCATCACTGGTCAGAAGTAATGTTGAAACACTCGTGGCATTCTGCAACGCCGTTCGCGTAACTTTTGCAGGATCAATGACTCCGGCCTTAACGAGATCTTCGTACTTATCGGTTCCGGCGTTGTAGCCAAAGTTACCTTCACCAGAAAGTACTTTTTCACATACAATTGAACCATCTTGTCCGGCATTTGTTGAGATCATCGTAACTGGAGAGCGTGAGGCGCGAACAACGATCTGGTACCCAACGGACTCATCGTCGCTCAAGCCCTTTGGCTTCACCTGCGAGCTAGCACGTAGCAACGCAACACCACCACCCGGCAAAATACCTTCTTCTACTGCAGCACGAGTTGCATGAAGGGCATCTTCTACACGAGCCTTTTTCTCTTTCATTTCACTTTCTGTTGCTGCACCAACATTGATTTTGGCAACACCACCAGCAAGTTTTGCGAGACGCTCCTCAAGTTTTTCACGATCGTAATCACTTGATGCATTTTCAATTTCACGTCGAATCTGCTCGATCCGTGCTTTGATATCAGCTGTTTTACCAGCCCCTTCAATAATTGTCGTGTTGTCTTTATCAATGATAACTTTCTTGGCACGACCTAACTCAGCAAGACCAATATTGTCTAGTTTCATGCCAAGGTTCTCAAAGACAGCAGTAGCTCCGGTAAGTATGGCTATGTCCTCAAGCATTGCTTTTCGGCGATCACCGTATCCTGGTGCCTTCACTGCAGATACCTGGAACGTGCCACGCAGGCGATTGATCACAAGTGTCGCCAATGCTTCTCCATCAACTTCTTCCGAGACGATCAAAAGTGGTTTACTAGCATTTACGACAGCTTCTAACAGTGGAACGATGTCCTTCACTGTTGAAATCTTCTTCTCGTATACCAGGATGTAGCAATCTTCAAGCACACATTGCATAGCCTGTGCGTCAGTGACAAAGTAAGGCGAGAGGTATCCTCGGTCAAACTGCATGCCTTCGACGAACTCGATTTCTGTCGCAAGACTTTTGCCTTCGTCAACGGTAATAACTCCATCTTTACCAACCTTATCCATGGCTTCTGCTAACAGATCACCGATTTCAGCATCATTATTTGCTGCAATAGATGCAACCTGAGCCATCTCTTTTTTGCCTTTTACCGGAATTGCTGAACTGTGCAGTTTCGCCGTGATGTCTTCAACCGCTCTTTCGATACCAGTCTTCATCTGGATCGGATTGACACCGGCAACAACCGCTCGCAGGCCTTCATTAAAAACAGCCTCGGCTAGCACGGTTGCTGTTGTGGTACCGTCACCGGCAACATCACTTGTCTTACTTGCAACTTCACGGACCATACGAGCACCCATATTTTCATAGGTGTCTTCAAGGTCGACTTCTTTTGCAACGGTGACACCGTCCTTCGTAACTGTTGGAGAACCGAAGCTCTTTTGCAGAATTACGTTTCGACCCTTTGGACCGAGAGTTACCTTGACTGCACGGGCCAGTTTGGAGACACCACGCCGCATTGCTTCGCGGGCTTCTTGATCAAACGCCATCATTTTGGCCATCGAATGTTTCTCCTGTACTGAAAATTATTTGGACGGTTGTAGTTGTAAATGGGAATCAACAGTAGTTCGTTTGACTACATGCTGTGCCGAGTTAACCAAGGACAGCAAGAATGTCGTCTTCTCGCATAAGAAGCAGTTCCTGATCACTTACCTGAAACGCTTCACCTGCGTAGCTGGTAAATATCACGCGATCACCTGGCTTCACTTGCAATGGATGACGGTTGCCTTTGTCATCTAATTTGCCTTCACCAACACTCGTAACAACACCTCGTGCAGGTTTATCTTTGGCGGAATCAGGCAAAAGAATACCACCGGATGTCTTCTGCTCGCTTTCTTCGCGTTCCACAACAACGCGATCACCAAGGGGGATTAGGGTCGATTTGGCCTTCCCGGCCTTGCTCGCAGCGGCTGCCATTCTGGGGGTCCTCTGTGGTCGGAATGAAACGAAAAGTTGAAAAAGTACTGCAGGGAACGACAGCTTTAGGCCATTACCCAGACGAATGAAGCGACTGCCGCAGCGGCATTCGCGAACACGGGAATTCATATAGTGCAACTCGCGCGCCAGTTCGAAACTGAGTGGCATAAAATTCGTCAAGAGCAGTTTTCAGCCATTTCCTAGAGTAAATAAAACAGCTTTTACGCAAGACACCCCACTTTTTTAAAATTCTCCCATGATGCCAGCTCGAAAACCAACGCCTAAGCACCAAGAAAGACTGCCATAATGGCGGCACAAAAGACAAACGGGTCTCATTTCATTTTTTCTGATTCAGCTAAAAACGAGGGATCGACTGGTTTACATCCATCTATGCCTTACTTCCAACGCTGACGTTGGTAATCATCTCAGAAAATAGCTAGGCTTACCGACCTATCGAGTTGGGTAGGTCCACTGCATGATTACTTGATTTCAACGTGAGTATTCTGTTGGAATTGTTTTGCGAGCCCCTCCCAACAGAATGGATTATTTCTTTATATATGCAGTCTCGGTAACGGATGCTTGAACTCAGAAGACTTGGAGAAGAACGGCATGGCTCAGTATCGACGGATAGGCGTCACGAACAACAACGATGTCGCTATCGTCAGTTTCAATGACAAAAAAATTCTTGATGAAGCAAGTATCCAGGAACTCGGTGCAGAACTCTTTGGTCTTGTTGAGCAGCACAATATGGGTGACATATTGCTGAACTTCACGAACGTTGAGTTTCTCTCAAGTGCTGCGCTCGGCAAATTAATCACGCTCGACCGAAAGGTGAAGGCTAGTAAAGGACGTATGAAAATGTGCAACATTCGTCCAGAAATCTTCGAAGTTTTTCAAATTACAAAACTGAATAAAGTTTTTGATATTCGCAAAGACGAAGCTGAAGCAATGACAGCCTTTAGTTGATCGCTCACAACTTCCCTTACTGGAACAGCCACCCCTTTTTTCCGCAATAAATTTGTGCGGCTACTATGACCGAATCGCAGTCTCCTCAAAACACCAGTTCTGACAAGTCGTCATGGCAGAAGTCTATTGACCTGCCGAGTGAGCGCGGTGCTAGTCGACTGATTATGGATGAATTGCTCGATAAACTTGGTGAACATGGTTGGGCCAGTGCTGATATTTTTTCGATCCACTTGGCTGCTGAAGAAGCAATCGTGAACGCAATTGTCCACGGCAATAAACTCAGTGCAGACAAAAAGGTACATGTTGAATGTTTCGTCTCACCTACAGTTGCACGTATTGAAATCACAGATGAAGGAGATGGATTTAAGCCAAACGAGGTACCAGACTGCACGCAGGATGACAGGCTGGAAGTCCCCAATGGTCGTGGCGTCATGCTGATTCATAATTTCATGACACGAGTTGAATACAATGAAAAGGGCAATCATGTTCTGATGGAAAAGGTTCAGGATGCCTAATGGATAGACGTCATGCTGAACGAAATATTCCGTGCCGCAATAAAAGCTTTGGCCATATCGCCTTTCACCAACTTTTTCGGTATCGTTTGATCTCTCAACAAAAGCTGAATATTCCCCGATAGCTCAATGGTAGAGCGAGCGGCTGTTAACCGCTAGGTTGTAGGTTCGAGTCCTACTCGGGGAGCTTCCCTCCCCTCGTTTGTACTTTGTTTCACGGTACTTTCGAGGATTTATGCCCGAAGCGGTGGGCATAGAAGTGGGCAAATGAGCCGAAAAGCAATCGAGCAGATGCTCTCCAAGACATCATCTTTCTGCACCAAAACTATCCCGGTAATGAGTGGTTGGGATTAAGCAAACGACAAAGATCACTCCATTATTCTCTTCGCACTTAGAGCGATGCCGCCAAAAGGCCTGAAAGCGGACAAAATCACAGAATCCGCTTGACATTATTAGTTATTATGGTATACTTACATACAAGAATAACTAATGAAGGCGACATGGAAACGCCGATATAGGTAGTAGAGATAACGAACTAGGAACAGGATCGACAAGAACAGGACAAGAACGATGGCTAAAGCAACGACAAGCAAGATTGACGTAGAGAGCGAGAAGGCTCTCCATGACGCTGCTACGGCCATTGCAAGGCTCCAGTGGGACAACTGGGATGTGATCCAGCAGTACAAGTGGTTTCAGTTGGAGGAGCAGAAGTTAATTGCTGCGGTGCTGAAGAAGTACCCGAACCTCACTACTGACGCTGCAATCAGAGCAAGGGCTCATGCCTATGTAGGACAACTATCAGACCTGAATGCTCCGAGGAAGGTTGGTGGCAGACCAAAACAAAGAATGGGGCCACAGCAGAAATTAGATGTTCTGTTGGCGATGCTTCGTGATTTCAAACGACAAAAGAAAGATCAAGTGAGCCTCAAAGACATCAACGCATGGCTTGGTGAACCGAGGAAGCAAGGTGAGGAAGACATTCGTGATCAGTACGGCTTGAGGAACTCCAAGATCACGCAGACGCAATGGTTTGCTGTGAAGGCTGGTGACGAAAAGATACCGCTGTACCAGAAACAACATTACATCACTAGGAATGCACCGCATGTATCACACTTTGTGGTGAATGCTTGGTTGAAATGGCTGGAGCAGAACGAAGAGAAACTCTCCAAGAAAATTGCATCAAAGCAAAGGAGAGGCTCATGAGTATCACGATGAAACAAGCACAAGACAAAGTAGATCGAGAAGGTGGACTACCGACTGATGGAAACTGGCAGTCGTACCACGTGATGGTTTACCTGCATGTGGCTTACACGAAATTGAAAACACTGATGAAACACCACGGCCTTCCATATCACAAGATGGGAACAACGAAAGGGAAAAATTATTTCAGGCGTTCTGAAATAGAAGAGTGGCGGGAATTTTTTTTGTCGCTCTGATGTATTGGTTATTAATAAATTATTATTGAAAGAGAAGGTTTGGTTATGCACGTAGATAAAGACAGGAACATGATGCGAATGGTTTTGATGTTGCCACATGGACGGAAGAGATTCTCGTTTCCGAAGGCAATTCTTGAAGACAAGGCGAACCGCAAACTACGCAACGCCTTGGAAGACTTGTACGAAGAACTGGAAAGATTCTCCAAGTTTGGTCGTGAACTGAGCAAAGACGCCAACAAGACACTTGATCTTGTACGAGCGAAGTATCCAAAGACGTACGAGAAAACTATTCATGAGTGTGGGTTGAACAGGAATGACGAACTCACGTTGAAGCGGGCCTTCGATGAGTACATCGCCACAATGACGTGGAGCAAACGCACGATCAGCAAGTGGAACGGTACTCGTGATTTTTTGGTGAAGGAGTTTGGTGAGTACAAGCCACTCAAGGAGATTGACTCAATCAACCTGCAAGGATTGTTCAAGAAGTTGGCTGCTAGAGACTACGCACCAGCAACGCTGAACAAGCATCTGCAACGAGTGAAGCAGTTGTGGGGCTGGTATCACGGTGCTGGAAAACTGCTGACCAATCCTGCAAAGGTGGTGAACCTTGGCTATCAGCAGATTCAGTTGGTTGCGGTGAAGCCATACATACCGATGGAGGACTTTGTTAAGGCCGCTGGCTGCATTACAGACCAACAGGCAAAGACCTTGCTGTACTACTACCGCTGCATGGGAGCGAGACAGAACGACCCGAAAGGTGATCGTTGGGAGGATGTTGATTGGAAGAACCGAACCATCAACCGATCCTCACGAAAGGGAGTGGAGAAGAAACTCGGCCCTTGTCCGATTCGCCCTGAACTTTACGACGAGTTGGTGAAGTGGCGTGATGAAGTGATCGCTGCAAAAGGTAAAGCAGAAGGAGAGATATTCCCGTGGCTGTTTCAAACGAGACCAGCGAATCAATCCAAGTACTTCAAGAGCCGCATTGCTGCTCATCCAACGGTTGAGGTTTGGCCTAATTTCTTCAACAGCCTTCGAGCATCAGCAGTAACGGACATTCGAGCACAGATGGGTGATCAAGGCCGTTTCTTTGCAGGCAAGTGGATTGGACACAACGCACAAACTGCGGATGACCACTACGCACAAATCCTGCCAGCAAACATCCAGAAGATCACGAAGCATCGCAAAGATGATGACGGAAAGGAGGTTGCATGATGCAAACCAAAGGACTTGGAGATGTTGTGGAACAAATGCTCACGACCATTGGAATCACCGAAGAACGAATCAAGCAATGGTTCAAGGTGGAAGAGTGTGGTTGTGCAAAGAGGAAGAGAATGTTGAACGAATTATTCAGGAAGGAAGGTGAATGATGTTTGATTGGGATGAATTAATCGAGATGGAATGTGTGATGCCGGGCATCGTATTTGGAACAGTAGATGTGGTTTGTGATGGATGTGGAGAGGTGCAGACGCACAACGTAAATCCTGATGGATCAAATCAATACTGGTGTTCGAAGTGTGAAACAGTAACGGAGATATAAGGATGATACTTGTGCTCCCAGATTCCATTGCTCAGACGCAACTTGCTTGTGACAAACACGCATTGAAAATCCTTTCGTGCATTGTCGCAAGGCAGGTAATACAAGTAGCAAAGTGGCGATCTGCGGAGCACAGAAAAGGCGAACCGAACACATTGGAAGAAGTGCGACGAGAATATGCTCACGTTCACTGGAAAGAACTCAACGCTATCACAGGCAACCACGCTCAAGTGATGCGAGAATTGGTGAAGGAAAGGTTGGTAGAAGTAAACTCTCGGTACAGCAATCGCCAAGGTGCTTCGTTCACAAAATCTTACCGACTTCATCCAAATTGTTGGAATGATGGACTCATACTGGCCAACCTGAAACAGCGTAAAACAAGACGCAAAAGCAAGATGCGATCAGGAGTGTTCACTCCTTCGCATGAATCCGCATCCTATTGGCTGGACTCATTTGATCTTCCAGAGGACTTGTTGCAGGAATATGAGATTGTCTGTTCCAACTCGAAATGGCCTGACTTACAACGAGCAGCCATAGCGGAAATAAACCAAAAGGTATGGTGGAGAAAGGTGGATGGTAATGGAAGGTTCCATACGCCATTTACAAACCTAAACAAGCAACTACGGGTGATGCTTTGTTGTGATGGTTCAGGGGTTGTTGGTTTCGACTTCAGGAACTTCCAGCCTGCATTACTAACGCTCTACCCAAACAATCGGATTGCAATAGTAATCCCAACTGATGAGCAAGATTTTTACTGTTCGCTCTGCAAAAGTGGAACGCTCTACGACTTCATGTTGCAGGAAACAAATCACTCAACAAGAGATGAAGTGAAGGTGGAATTCCTCAAGATGTTGAATGACAAAAACCACAGGATGCAAAGGATGGATGTGTGGAAAGTATTCACTCGACATTTCCCAACATACTCAAGACTGGTACAGGAAATTAAGAAACATGACCACAGAGCAATGGCCACTTTTCTTCAGCAACTTGAATCGGAAATCATGTTTGGTGATGTGATCAGTAGGTTCAGAGAACTCACACTAGATCGATCACCATTCTTTACCTGCCATGACAGCATCTACACATTAAAACAATCAAGAAATTTACTTCATCAATCCATGATGGAAACAATCCAGACTAGGAAAATTCCAACGGTATTAGAGCAGGAAGGAGATGATTCAATCACATGCAATCAACCTTCCATATATGCCACGATGAACCAATTAAATTTACGACTAAGTTTGTAAGTTGATGACCTTTGACAATTCGGATTTTTTATTCAGGAAGAAAGCATTTTCTGGAATGAACGGTGTATGAATAGGTAGTACCAATTCCTAAAGGAGACAATCATGAGGATGATGAACAAGTACGAAGAAGTAGTGGCTGATTGTGTACATCATGCAATGAGAAACCATGAGGATTGGCCGTATTACGATTCAAAGCAGTACATGGATTCATTGCAACAACAAGAACCACTAACAGCCAAGAACATGGTTTGCGTGTGGATCAGAGACGGGAAAGCAATCACGAAGGAATGTGATGTTGCAACCGAGTTAGTTGATGTGCCTCAAGACTGTGAAACGATTTTCAGACACCAAATAGAAGAGGCTTTTTATGATGCAACACGACCCTTTATCGAACTGTAGACACAACGTTTCCCAACTCATCAGAGAAATCCACAAGATCAAGCCAGACGCATCCAATCAAGAAATCAAGGATGTCCTCTTGGAGCGTTATGGTGTGGAGGCAGGCAGCAATCTTGTAATCCAGACGATTGGTTCCGAGAGTAAACGACTGCCTTTGATGCGAAAGAGAGCGGAAATACTGCCACTGGCAGAGAAATTCTTGCAGGCTTGTGATGGCAACAGGCTTGTGGCTCAAAACCTCCTGATTCATGCGGTGAAATGATGTGGGGTGAGATGCGGTTCTCACAACCGCAAATGCTGCGGAATGGCTTCAC
>ERZ1048872.1917-NODE-1917-length-16113-cov-6.487981_pt1 | contig 16113 bp, 14 predicted proteins | sample MGYA00383100_ERZ1048872 | MGnify/ENA primary metagenome ERZ1048872 (study PRJEB29581, sample SAMEA5548370) | metagenome | biome: marine; feature: coastal; material: water | depth 50 m | study: Short-term variability in the microbial, nano- and picoplankton... | reverse complement strand
AAACGCCATAAAGCGGAGTTTTCATATCCATTACACCCCAAATTGGTGAGCCAATGGTTATAATTTGTTCTATCTGATCCGGATGTCTGTTTGCCATGATTTTTGCAAAAATACCCCCACCACTCCAACCAACAATGCTGACCTTTTCTCGATGTTGCTCATATATATCTGCCAACTTTTCTTCTAATCTTGGGATGTAATGTGATTTAACCATATTAAATCCTAATTGCCATTTGTAGGTGGTAAAACCAAGAGATTTAAGATACTTTCTAACAAATGTCGTGGAGTAATCATCACCTAAATACGGTGGAACTAATAAAACAGGTTTGCCTTTTCCTTTGATACGTTTTGGAATAAATGGATACAAACAATAAATTGACGACCATTCTATTATAGAACGGCTTTCCATAACCATATTAAAAAGCGGTGGTAATGGAATTTTCTTGTTAACTAATGCGATGTCTTTTTTAAATCTATCAACTATGGAATTCGTGTATTTATACTCATCTTGATCGTGACCTTCGGAAATAGCATTAGCAATGTTTCCAAGGATTTTCACCAGAGTAATATAATTTCGACTTGCACCAAATTCATCACAAACTAAAATCGTTTCATCTAGTAATTCTTCAATATCTTCATGTTCATCTGTATTGATGCTATTGATTAAAACTTTGACTTCATCTTCAAAAAGATGCCCTTGAAAGTGCGCGCTCGTTAACGCTTTAGCTTCTTTTAATGGTAAACCATTTAAAACACCTAGAGCTGTTGCTAAACGTGTAAAAATTCTATATAAAACTTGGGTGTCTTCCATTTCTGTTATTAAACTTAAATGCGATGATTTAACCAGCCGATTATTTCCTGCTTTACAGCTTCTGCATTAATTTCATTTAGCATTTCGTGCCTACCTCCTTCATATAATTTAAATGTAAAATCATTAATTCCGAATTTTTTGTATTGTTTGGCTACACGTGTTACACCTTTACCCATTTCACCAACAGGATCTTTATCACCAGAAAACATTAAAATTGGCAAATCTTTTGGTGTTGCTTTAAAGGCTTCAGGTGTATTTACTTTTTTAGAGTTTTTAATAATATCTAAAAATACACCAAGTGAGAAATCCTCTATTCGGTATGGGTCTTCTGCAAAAATATCTACTTGCTTTTCATCAGTACTTATCCAATCTAATTTTGTTCTATTAGGTTTAAATTTTTTATTGAATTCTCCAAAAAAGAAATCCTTTAAAAAGGCATTACCACGTTCTCTACCCTTAAAAGCTTTTACGGTTGATGCCGTTATAAGCCCAATGGTTCCCATCACTTTAATAAAACTTGCTGTACCAGATAAAATTAAAGCATCCAGATGTTCACCATATTTTAAAACGTATTTTCTACAAAATAGTGAACCCATACTGTGACCAAACAATATAAATTTAGCGTTGGGGTTTTCGGACCGCATAAGGTTAGATAACACATGCATATCTGCGATACAATCATCAAAATATTCTTTGCCGTTATAATATCCAAAAAGGCGCTTCATTTCTGCAGTTTTACCATGAGCACGATGGTCATTAGCATAAACCGAATAGCCTTCTTCTTGTAATAGATGTGCGATATGATTATACCTACCAGCATGTTCACCTAGTCCATGAACAATTTGTACTACACCTTTAAAGGGTACACTGGGATTAGCTTCCCATCTGTAATAACAAATAGATTCGCCATCTAAAGATTTTAATATGTCTGTATTATAATACATTACTATCGTTCTAAAAATGCGGTAATTAAGTTTAAGAATTTAGATTTAATTGCTGCAGATCCTGTTAATTTAATTCGGCCTTGTATTTCTAGTTCGTCTAAAAGTAACTTGCCTTTGTATAAGGCGTATAGACTCTCGTCTTCAACTTCTACCAATAACTTAGGGTTTAAGTTTTTCTTTTTCCTAATTACTGCAGTTGCTTTACTTAAATCGATTTCCCAACCTTCTGTTTTATCTCCTAAACCAACTTCTATATTATATACCCCTTTATAAGCCTTTACCTGTTTTGGATTTGCTTTTAGGTATTTTTTGAAAGTTGTAAACATCAGTGTGCTTTTACTTTTCTCCTGCTTTTTAGCTCTTTTGATTGAAGAGCTACCTTTTTGTGAATTTTGAATTAATTCTTCTAATTCATTTGCAGATTCTCTAATGTATCTTGAAAACAAATCAGTATCTGGCATGGTCTTAGAATCTGATGTGGTTGTGATACTCACCAGACCGTTGTAACTAAATGCTGCAATAATTAACCCAAAGCCATCTACAACTGGTGTTAATCCAAAAATAGAAACCACTTTATGACCATTTAAATATAACAAGCCTCTTGGTCCTGGTACATTAGTTATAGTAACATTAAACGGTGGTCTGTGTAAATCTTTAATATTGTATTTGCTATACAATCCAGCGATTAAATTTGCCACACCAAACGGTACAACATCCGCCATTTTTGCTAGTGTTTTGGCACCCAACTTATTATGTCTGGATTTACCTAACATAGTTTGTTCTTGTATATATTCCAACCGTTCCAGAGGATCTTCAATATGTGTTGCGATCTGAATCATCATGTTAGCAATCTGATTATTCATTTCTGTACTATCATTTTCTGATCTAATTGAAATCGGCACATTGGCCACGATTGGATGCACTGGCAACTTTTCTTTCTCTAATAAATAGCGACGAATTGCACCTGAACAAATTGCAAGTATAATATCGTTAAAACTTCCCCCAATTATCTTTCTAAGTGCATTGACGCGGTCAAAAGATAAAAGGGCTGTTCCCCAAGTTCGTTTCGCAGCAATGGAACCATTAAAAATTGTGATCGGTACAGGAAATTTAGATGAACTAAATTCCTTTTGAATACTTAATTTTCTTGTAGCTTGACTTTTAATAAAACTATAGGTCGTTTCTACCACAGTTCTTGGAATTTTAAATGGGTTCTTTAAAAATCCATAGCCACTTTTCAATAATAAACTAAGATCATCTGGTAACGGTTCAGGATTAAATGCCTTAATTTTATTGCGCTTTTTTTCTTTTCCATCCTTATCGTTGTCATATAGAACACTCATAATACCTACACCAGAAGATCCATCTATCATTACATGGTGTACTTTGGTAAAAATAGCAACTGACCCCTTAGGCACCTGTGCAATTTCATCTATACCTTCAATAAAGTGTACCGACCATAACGGACGTCTTAAATCTAAAGGTGCACTAAATAGTTTGGATGTTAAGTATCTTAGAGTTTTCCAGTTAGGCGGATCTGGTAACTTCATACGATTTAAATGCAAGTCAATATCAAAATTAGGATCGTCAACCCAATATGGATAATCCAAATTCATTGGTACACTTAATAATCGCTGTCTAAACTTCGGAATTAAATGAAGCTTTGAGGCTATAATTTCTTTAAAGTCTTCATATTTTAAAGAGCCTTCTACAATATTCAAGGTTGCAACATGCATTGGACTTGTTGGTGACTCCGCATATAAAAATGCTGCATCATATCCTGAAACCTGTTGCATTGAACCTCCAAATGCGTCCTGAACAATTTCCTTTAAATCAATTTTTTTTGCCATTATTTTTAGTTGTATTTATAAGACACTCAAAACGTTTTTTTCAATCAAATAAACTAATTAATAAAAAGCCAAGTTCTAAGTATTGCAAGATACGAAATTTTACAATTATACTATGCGTGCATAATATATTAATTACGTAAAATTTAATATACGTATAATCACAATTATAAATTTTTGAAATTACTTATTTTAATGTTTTCAGCTTTTAAATCGAACATGAGATTGAAAAGCCCAAAAAAGGTTCTATTCATGTAAATAAAATGTCTCGAGCCTCTATTTGCATTCATTTTTTTATTTCTTGTACCTTTAAAATAACGTTCGCCAATAGCTACTATTTTATCAAAGAATTCTGAATCAGAAAAATTGAAGGTTTCCTCTCTAAATGGCTGTGTAAAAAAACTTAGAACATCATGAAACATATTTGTAAAAAAAGCAACTTCTACTTCGCTATCGTCTTTTCTTAAGATTTCTAATTCCAATAATTTTGCGTTAAATAATTTAGCATCTTCCAAAACTTCGATATTAAATAATTCGAAGTAAGGTGTGTAAAAATCTTCAGGAATTATTTTCATGCAACCAAAATCCAGTGCAATAAGTCGACCTTCTTTCGATACTAAAAAATTCCCAGGATGTGGGTCTGCATGTACCTTTTTTAGCTTATGTATCTGAAATAAATAAAAATCCCACAATGCTTGCCCTAATGTATTAGCAATATCTTGGTTGGCATTAATTTTAGTGAATTCTGAAAGATGAATACCTTCCATCCAATCCATGGTAATAATTTGTCGCGAAGACCAATCTTCATAATATCGTGGAAACTCTATATTTGGTATATGCTCACAGGCACTAACAACGTTTTGGCTTTGTTCAATTTCCAGTAAATAATTCGTTTCTTCCAAGAGTTTACCTTCTACTTCTTTAAAATATACATCAGAATGTTCACCTTTAATGTTAAACATTTTCATAGCAATAGGCTTCACCATTGCCAAATCTGATAAAATACTATCTGCAACACCAGGATATTGAATTTTAACCGCTAGTTGTTTTCCATTTTTAGACGCCTTATGAACTTGGCCAATACTTGCGGCATTAATCGCTACAGAATTAAACGCATCAAATATCTCATTAGGAAACTTACCAAATGAATTTTTAAAGGTTTTCATTACTAAAGGAGCCGATAATGGCGGCACTGAAAATTGAGACAATGAAAATTTTTCGACGTAAGCCTGGGGCAGAATATTCTTCTCCATGCTCAACATTTGCGCCAATTTTAGCGCACTTCCTTTTAAATCTTTTAAGCTATCATAAATATCCGCTGCATTAGATTCGTTTAAACGTCCTTTAGCTTCGGCCTCCGGATTAACTATTTTATCACCATAATACTTTAGATAATTTACACCAACTTTAGCTCCCGTTTGCATCAGTTTTGATACACGTTGGATTTTAGAGACTGGGATTTTATTTATCGTTTTCATACTTCTGCTATTGCACTTTTTCTTTATATAAAAACTTCGCTAAGTCAATAATGTTATAAAGTGACTTCGTGTCGAGAAATTCAACACTTGTATTAATAGATTTTTCTATCAGTATATCTGTTTTTTCAGACGACTCAGATGTATCATCTAACCAAAACTTCAAGATAAATAGAAACTGTATCCAAGCCGATTCTTTTATCGCTTTTTTCTGTATGGCTTCAATGCTATCTACATTCAAACTAATGGTTTCTAGATTAAGTTCACCAATAAATGCTATAAAACTCTTCTTAAGTAATGAAAATGTTGAAAGTGCTTTGAGCTGTTTTTCTAGACCTTCTAAATTTTGTTTTACAAACTCCTGGTTTAGTGTTAAGTTTTCAAAAAACGTATAGTATAAACTCAACAACTTATCTTTTTTGCTAAAACTATAATATTCTTGACTTTGTTTTAATATGTTCAAGGAATTTTCAAAAAGTACATTATAAATGGTCTTTTCTAAATCTATAAATGAAGTAAAATATTCGTAAAAAATGACGTCATCAAACTGGTGTATCTGCGCAAAATCTTCTACCGATTGCGGTTTAGTGTGGTGTTCTGCCACATAATCCATGTAAAATGTAATAATTTCTGAAGCTGTAATTTTAGTCTTCTTAGCCATTAACCTTATTTTTAAGTTAAAAATACAAAATGAATTGGGTTAAACTAAGAACTATAAAGCAAAAAAAACCAAGCTACTCATAATGGGTAACTTGGCTTTTGCTCCGTAAGTTAATTTTAATAAACGCTTTTAGCTTATGCTGTGAGTATATTAAATCTCTTTTTACTTAAGATCATATGCTTTTTAATTCCTGTTAAGGCATCAAAAACAATATCTTGGTTCTTTGCTGCTAAAGATAATCCGCCTTTTATAGCTTTGTTAGCAACTTTTTGCCACTGCCCTGCAACTAGTATTCCTTCAGATACAACTTCTTCAGTTGTATTAAGCGCATAACCGTTTGCAGATTTTAAAGTGCTTTTTGTTCTGTCTAGTGCTTTTACCACCAGTTTCTTTGGTGAGTTCAGCATTGTTTTTTTCTTGCTCATTTTAAAATATTTTTAATGTAATGGACTCTTTAAACTCTTAAGAGGTTTTATAATTTTCTATCCATTTTGCTATTCCCTCTACACCATCTTTTACAGCAACTTCAGCTTGTTTTTGCCAAATTTCAACTTGAATAGTAGCGAATCTGACATCTTCTTTTTCAAGAATTGCTATAATCGCAGGTACTTCGAGCTTTGCTAATGCAGCAAAAGTTTTAATCCCGTTATTATGAAAAACAGTTTCTGTTTTAGGACCAATTCCGTTGATCAATTTTAAATTATCAACAGCAGTTGCTTTACTTGTCACCTTTGCTTTTGCTTTAGGTGCAGTTTTAACTACGTTTTTAGTAGTTTTAGTTTTTGTAGCCTTTGTTTTTTTAGTAGCTTTTTTCTTAGGAGTTCCTTTTTTTGCTTCTTTTTTAAGGTCTTCTATAGCGTCATCTAATTTATGTTCTGCTATATCAACAATTTTTGAAGCCTGCTCTAACACATCACCTTTTAATTCATTGTACTTAGCTATACCCATATTCTTTAAATCCTCAGTCGCTTTTTCTGCTTTCTGAACCATTGGGTTTTCAGATACGGTCTCCGTAATATCTTCAACAATATCAACTACTTTTTTACTCACTGGATTGTTCATTGCCAAGTCCTTAGCTTTTTCAACTAATTCATCATCTATGCCGACCAAGTCTTTCACTCTTTCAGTACCAGTAATAAACTGACCTTTTACAGCTTCTGCCGTATCAAAAATCATATTGATTTGTTGTGTTCTAATTTTTTCTGACTTCTTAATTAATTTAGAAGCTAGTTTTTGCCATTTCTCACCATTATCAATAGTCGTATTAATTGCTGCCATTGATGCATTGATTAGACTTGCATTTACTTTTTTTGCAACATTTGGTTTGTTCACCTTTTTAGTTGCTTTCTTAGCTGTTTTTCTTGTTTTCGTTGCCATGATTTATTTTTTTATGTCTTATTGTTTTTAATTATGGTACAAACATACTATCAGTGAGTTACAAATGAGTTGCACCGAAGTAACTGTACTTTTAATTATTTAAATTTTGGTAAATATTTTACTACCTTACCTTTAACTGTATCTAAAGTGTCAAAAACTACATCTTGGTTTTTTGCTGATGCTTTTATCCCCTTTTTAACAAGTTTTGAAGAAAATCCAATACCTTTTTCTGTTAGGTCAAATGACTTTTCAAATACTTTTTCAGTTGTACTTAAAGCCAAATCATTAGCTTTAGTTGCGATTCCTAATACTTTTTTTGTTGTAGTATCAATAATTGTTGTTTGTTTTTTAGTTGCCATAATATTATCTGTTTAATGCGTTATTTCTTATTTTATGGTACAAACGTACTATCAGGTAGTTACAGATGAGTTGCAAATACGACCTAACTCTTCATTTAATAAAAAAAAAGGAAGTTTAACAGGAATGTTTTCTTTTAAAAACCTTTTATTGCTAAGGGTTTCAATGGATTTTTACTCGAGAATAAAAAAGTAAAAAAATTATATACTTTCTATCTCTTTAAGCACTTTTTTTGTCGCAGGAAGCGGATCTATACCATATTCTTCATCTAAAACATCTGCGCATTTTTGATATGCTTTTATAGCTTGTGGTCTATTCCCCTTAATGAGATAAGCTTGCATTTGCAAACGGTAGGCATCTTCCCAGGTTTTATCAATAGCGATAGCACATTGTGCTAAACGGATACTTTCTAAAGGGTTTTCCGTTAGTAAGATTTCTGCAAGAATAACATAAGCACCTAAAATTAAAATTTGGATTTTCTCACGTTCTTCTGAGGACCAGTCTTCAAAAATACGATTTGGTAAAAACACACCTTGATACAGTGCTATGGCAGATTTATATGCAGCTTTAGAAACGGTCATATCTTTACTGTAGGCTTCATTACCAATAATAATATATTGCTCTAAAGCTTCAACATCAATCCATATCTTGTCTAAATCTAATTGATAGCTGACGCCTTGCCTAATTACAAAAATGGGCTCTGTCCTGGATGGTCGGTTGGGTTCTAATACCTTATTAACTCCATGCAAGGCTACTTTAAAATCGCGATCATCACCTTCTTCCCAAAGATGTTCCATGATGCTTTCTTTATGAAGTGCATGGCGTTGTCTATTTGAAATTAAATATTGTAATAACTGAACCGTTTTATCTCTTCCCCATTTTTTAGAATCAACTTTTTCATTTTTACGCCAAAGGTTAAACCGTCCCAAAGTCTGAATGCGAATTAATGCATCCTCTTGAAATTGTTTAAGCTCAAATAATTTGTCCTGGAGCTGGCTCATTTAAGGTTATTTTTTTTTGGCTGTAGTAGTCTTTTTTGTTTTTGTAGCACGATTTGGCTTAACGGGTTTATTTATGGCATCTACTTTTGTATTTAGCTTTTTAACCTCAGACACCAATTCTGCTATTGATTCTTTAATCGTATTAAAATCTGATCGTGAAGCATTTCTCCAATCGTCAATCGGTACTTTATCCATAAGATCTTCACCTAATTCACTAATCTGATCTTGTAGATGAGCCACTTGCTTTCTTGGATCCTTAATCGTTTCCATAATTACTTTTGGACCTTCTTTCGCCACGGTTTTCCATAACGACAAACTCTTTGTTAATAAGGACTCTTGCTGCTCTTGTGATTTATGCTTAGTTGCTTCTAAAGTTAATGCTGCTAATCGTTCTTGGATAAACTTTACAGCATCGTTAAAATCTGAAAAACTTTGATCTTCTCCACCCTGTACATGCGATACCTTTCCACGCCATTGCACTTTAGATTCTCCATCTTCCTCAAAGATTATTTGGTTAAACCGAACCATAAATGAAGCCGTTTGACCTGCTCTTTTTTCCATAATAATAAATTTATATCGCTTACAAATTACGATTCTTTTTTATAAACTAAGTAATTATATAGGTATAGAAAACTTAAAATTTAAAAAATATTTTACTATGCGTGCATAGTATTTAAAAAAAATTCAGTTCTTTATACTGTAAAACTTTTAAGGTAATCGATTTTGCCGGTAAATTTCAAAAAAAAAGAAGTCCATGAACAAGAATTACATCATCGCTTTTGATCAAGGCACAACAAGTACACGAACCATCATTTTTGATTCTCAGGGACATATTACAGCTATTTCTCAAAAGGAACTCACACAGCATTATCCCAATTCTGGTTGGGTTGAGCACGATCCAATTGAAATTTACAACCATCAAAAACACACGTTTGACGCCGTTTTAAAAGATACTGGAATCGATATCAAGGATATTGCTGCTATTGGCATTACCAATCAACGCGAAACCACTGTTGTTTGGGATAAAGAAACAGGAGAACCCATATATAATGCTATTGTTTGGTTAGATAATCGCACAAAAGATATTTGCCGTAAATTAAAAAATGAAGGCTTAGAATCATACATTCATAAAAACACAGGTTTAGTTATTGACGCTTATTTTTCTGGTACCAAATTAAAATGGATTTTAGACAATGTAAAAGGTGCACGAAAAAAAGCTGAAGCTGGTAAACTATTGTTTGGAACTATAGATAGTTGGCTTATCTATAAATTCACAAACGGAAAGCAGCATTGCACAGATCATACCAATGCTTCTCGTACCATGTTGTACAATATAAAGGATTTAAAATGGGATAAAACCTTACTTAATGCCTTAGATATTCCGAAATCAATGTTGCCAGAGGTTAAGACCTCTTCTTCTTATTTTGGTTCTGTTAAACATAATGGCGTTGCTATCCCAATTAGTGGTGTGGCAGGCGATCAGCAAGCTGCATTATTCGGACAAGGAGGTTCAGTAGAGGGCATTGCAAAAAACACTTACGGCACAGGTTGTTTCTTACTTTTTAATAACGGAAAGGATTATGTAGCTTCAGAAAACGGATTACTCACAACTTTAGCTTGTAGTTTGCCAGATACGCTCATAGATTACGCTCTAGAAGGCAGTATTTTTATCGGAGGTGCAGCCATACAGTGGTTACGCGATAAAATGCAAATAATAGATAGCGCTAAAGACACCGAACACATTTGCAACAATACTCCTACTCTAAAAGACGTATATGTTGTGCCAGCTTTTGCCGGTTTGGGAGCACCTTATTGGGACGCAAATGCTAAAGGCGCCATCTATGGCATTACGCTAGATATTGGTAAAAATGAAATTATTAAAGCTACTGTTGAAGCTTTGGCATACCAAACCAAAGATGTCTTAAATGCCATGGAAGAAGATACCGGAAAACCTGTTAATTCATTAAAGGTAGATGGCGGAGCTAGTGCTAACAATTACCTTATGCAGTTTCAATCCGATCTATTAAACATACCTGTAGACCGACCAAAAATGATTGAAATTACAGCATTAGGCGCGGCTATGTTAGCAGGTCTACATGCTAAATTCTGGACGAACAAAGACATCAATACGATACGTGAAGTAGATCAAATTTTTACACCAAAAATAGATTCTAAAATCAGAACAGAAAAATATAATGGCTGGCTAAATGCTATAAAAAGAACCGAAACAACAAATGAAAGTTAACTCGTTTTCTGTGCTCCATAGAGCAGCACAAATTAAAACACTTTCGTCCCAAAAATTTGACCTTGTTATAATTGGTGGAGGCGTTACAGGTGCAGGTATTGCATTAGATGCGGCTTCGCGAGGTATGAAAACCTGTTTGATTGAAAAAAATGATTTTGCTTCTGGCACCAGTAATAAATCTACAAAACTTATTCATGGTGGTTTACGTTACCTTAAACAATTTGAAATTGGTTTAGTAAGAGAATCAGGAAAAGAACGTGCCATTGTTCATAAGCTTGCTCCTCATTTGGTTATTCCAGAAAAAATGCTTTTACCACTTGTAGAAGATGGAACTTATGGCAAACTCATGACCTCAATTGGCTTAAAAGTTTACGATCTATTAGCGAATGTTGAAGGTGATGATCGTAGAAAAATGCTGGACAAATTTCAGACGCTAAAAAAAGAACCTTTATTAGATGCTAATACGATTCTCGGTGGCGGTTATTATTCCGAATATAGAACTGATGATGCAAGGCTCACCATAGAATTATTAAAAAAAGCTTCAGAATTTGGCGCCACAATAGTTAATTATTGTGAGATGAAGGAATTCGTTTATACAGCCAAAGGAAGAATTAAAAGTATTGAATGTGTAGATCATAATACTGCGTATACGTTTACAATTTCATCACAAAATTTTGTTTCTGCTACTGGTCCATGGGTAGATGTATTGCGAGATAAAGATGCTTCAAAAACAAAAACCAAACATTTACATCTTACGAAAGGGGTTCATATTGTTTTTCCTTTTGAAATGTTACCTTTAAAACAGTCCATTTATTTTGATGTGGACGATGGTAGAATGATTTTTGCTATTCCAAGAGGTCGTGTGACCTATGTTGGCACAACAGATACGGATTATTCTGGAAATCTTGAGCGTGTGGTTGCCACTAAATCAGACATTGGCTATTTATTAAATGCTGTAAATACAGCATTTCCAAAAATCAATCTTGACGAAAGCGATATAGAATCGAGTTGGGCTGGCTTAAGACCTTTAATTCACAAAGACAAAAAAGACCCATCAGAACTATCAAGAAAAGACGAAATATTTAGTTCTAAAAGTGGATTAATTTCTATTGCTGGTGGAAAATTAACGGGTTATAGAAAAATGGCACATCGTGTTATTGATGCTGTTATAGATACCATACCTAAACAACACGCCAAAATACTCAAAGCTTCATTTACCGATAAAATTTCATTGACCACCAATACAATGCGATCTTCAAAAGCGGTAAAAACTTATCAAAACAAACTAAGTGTAGCACTGAATGAAATAGGACTTGAAGACCCTTATTTTGCTTGGTACCTAACGTCAACCTATGGAAAACAAGCAGAGCTTATTATTGAAAAAATGAGTGCTTTCACTAATAAAAATATTGAATTACAATTAGCAAGAGCAGAATTGTGGTATGGTATTCATTATGAAATGATTAATAGTCTGTCTGATTTTTTTGTGAGGCGAACTGGAAGATTATTCTTTGATGTTTCCAGTATTTCATTGTGTAAAAACGTTATAATTAAAGATTGTATCCAGTATTTAAATTGGGATGAAACTCGTATTAAACAAGAAAAAAAAGAACTAAATCGTCTTGTTAAAGATGCTACCTTTTTTTATGATAAAGAATTCTAATTCTAAGATGCTATAGATAGAAGCAATTAAACCAGAAGATGCCTCAAAATATACAAATATTGGACTATGCTAAAGACCTAATTTTCCTCAGAACACCAAAACGGAAATAGCATTTTTTTACTTTAAAAAAAGTGCCTGAACAATTTAAAAATGTATTGGAATTGACGTCTTACTATACTCTGTCTTTTGAAAATGAACAGAATAACGAAATAAATTGACTCGAAATTAAACTTTTGCAAAATATTAAAGTCAAAATATTAAAAGTACTTAGTAATTATGAAGATGAATTTCTTAAACCTGTTATTATTAGCTACCTTAATTTACGGATGTAGTAACGATGACTCAGGCCCGATCAACAATCTTCCAAATATTATAAACACATATAATATAGTTGATACTGGTGTGGACCATTTTTACAACAATACGACCATTGTGACATCACCAACACAAAGTAATACTTTTTATGGTCAAGATGCTTCCTATAGTGGCCATCTCCCGTCTTATACAGTAAATGGCGATGGAACCATTACAGATAACATAACTGGAATGATGTGGGAACAAGATATGGGGATTAAAATTTCGTATAATGAGGCTTTCACTAAAGCTGAGTATTCAACTCTTGGTGGACATACAGATTGGAGAGTTCCAACATTAAAAGAACTCTACTCATTAATAAATTTCGCAGGAAGAGTAAATGGACAAAATTCAATAGATATGTTTATAGATACCAATTATTTCAATCAACCTCTTGGCGACATGAGTATTGGTGAAAGAGAAATTGATGCTCAAACTTGGTCTAGTACTGAATATGTTGGATTAACTATGGTTGGAGACCAGACTGTATTTGGAGTAAACTTTGTTGATGGAAGAATTAAAGGGTATCCAAAATTCCAACCGCCAACAGGTACAGTTCCAATGACGATGTATTTTAGAATGGTTAGAGGGAATACCTTATACGGAATTAATAACTTTACTGATAATGGAGATGGCACAATTTCCGACATTGCCACAGGTTTAATGTGGCAACAGGCTGATGATGGATATACACGAGATTGGGAAAATGCTTTATTATATGCAGAGGATTTAAGTTTAGGAGGACACGATGATTGGCGATTACCGAATGCAAAAGAACTTCAAAGCATTGTTGATTATACGCGTGCACCCGATGTAACCAACTCTGCAGCCATAAATCCCTTGTTCTTTGCTACATCATTTAACGATCCCGATGGAAATCCTGGACAATACGGTTATTACTGGACAGGGACAACACATCTTGACGGTACGAACCCATATTCTAGTGCAGTATATATTGCTTTTGGTGAAGGTCAAGGGGAAATGAATGGAAACTTAATGGATGTTCACGGTGCAGGCTGTCAAAGGAGTGACCCCAAAAGTGGTGCTATCAATGATTACCCACAATTCTTTGGTCCTCAGGGTGATGTTCGATATGTTTATAACTTTGTAAGAGTTGTAAGAAATATTGAATAACTAACGCCATCAAAGTACATCGTCAATTAATTCTGTTGGCTAAGACGATGGTTCTTCCCTACTTTTTACTAAATTGTATTGCGGGAAATAAATCGCGTACCTGACCGCAACAAACCATACACAGATATACAATACTGATGAATAAACAAATATTCTTCTTCTTTCTCTTAATCTTCATCATAGTTTGTTCCTGCAATAAAGAGCAACCAGTATCTGCTGAGAATCCCATTGATATGGGAAACACAAGTTTCGATGTTAACGATCATTACATATTAAAAAATAATGTACCTTTTATTGTCAGGGGTGTTGTTTATGTTGCAGGTTATCCAGGATACTTACCATAGGAAATTGAAAATTCAACATCATTACCTCAAAACTTGAGAAACAGCATTTCTACAGACTTATCGAATATGAAGGCTTTAGGTGCAAATACTATACGATTTTGGGGTGCTCCAAAATATTGTTATGAAGCGATTAAAACTATAGAAGACCTCTATTTTATTCAAACAATTTGGATTAAGGGCGATGAGCCAGATTTTCAAAATGCATTATTTAAAGAAAATACCAAGTCATATATTCGAGAAGTAATAGATCGTATTTATTCCGTTTTCAATGATAATTCACCTCCTTTAGTTGCTTTTACCATCGGAAATGAACTCAGCGAATCAAGCATATTATCCACAAACACTGCACACCCTAACATTACAAGTTTTAGTGGCAACTACATTATTACTGACTCAAACATTACAGCGACGGAGGCATTTATTGCTGAAATGGCTGATTTTACCAGAACCTATGAATTTGACACCTATGGTAAAAAATCTTTACTAACCTATTGTAATGAAATTCGGACGGCTGATATAATAGATATACCATTTCTTGATTTCATCTCTCATAACGCATATTCTTATGCTGTACCTTATTATAGACCTAATACTTTGTCAGGTAGTAGTTCAGGCTCTATATTTCAAGGTTGGATTGAAGAAATAAAATCAAAACATCCAAATAAACCTTTACTTGTTACTGAAACAGGATTGAGTGTTTCTCCAAATGCATTTCATGTGGGATCACCTAACTATGGTTATGGCGGAAATACTGAATTAGAACAAACCACAGGATTACTTCAAAACATTAATGATATTAACACGACAATATTACCTAGTGCAGGTGTTTTTATTCATGAATATATAGATGCTTGGTGGAAATTTGGATTGGAGGATTCATATTCTCAAGACCCCAATGATATTGAAGAGTGGTTTGGGATAGCCAGACTAATAGGCTCAGGTGATTGGTATACTACTGAGTTTCGCGGTTCGTACTATGCGATAAAAAATTCGTGGTAATAAAACGTATACAACATGCATAGTTAATTGCTTTGGCAATTGCCTACTTGGAAAATTCCTTTGGAATTTTCTCTGTCACGTTTTTTTGCTAAATTAGTTTATGAAACACCTGCCTACAGGTGGCAGGCGCAACTAACAATAAACCTACCCTTGTGCGTCATTAATACTAATCGTTTATTTGAAACAAAAAAATAACAATGAAATATGAATGCTAAACAAGAGAAATATAGGAGGTACATTTTTTTGGGAATAATTCTCATATCTCTTGGTATCACCTTCTCAACTATCATGTCTGATTCTATTGGATTATTAGGAACTGTTTTCATTGTGTTAGGTGGCGTGTTTATTATAGTTGGCATGAGTATAAAACGTAAAACAGACCAAAGCAATAGAAAATAACGAACAAACAACAACGTGTAATATTATTTTTTCAATTCGCTGTGCTTGTGTCATTGCTGGTACATGCCTGCTTACGAAAATTGCTGTTCCCAGTTTGCTTCGCTCGTACCTTGCGAATTTACTAACTGCCAACCGCAGGCAGGCGCAACTAACAATGAGAACAAGTTATGTGTATGCTAAAAAACTCATTCCATAGATTTAAAAAAATTATTATAAAATAAAAAATATCAAATTATTTTTCAGGATTTTTTAAATAATGATTGTTTAATAATAAACTAACGCACAAAAAAAATCAACAATTATGAAAAATTTATTACTACTAGTAGGATTATTATTTTGCTTTATGAGCTGCGAGACAGACGATTCAAATGAAGCAGAAATTCCTAAAGTTTATGACGTCGAAGGTAAATGGTTGTGGTCTCCAGACCCTGATGACAGAACCTATGCAAATACCATGTTTGAATTTGTAGATGGTAATGTGTATACATCTTACGCAAACTGC
>ERZ1048872.1915-NODE-1915-length-16127-cov-12.775261_pt1 | contig 16127 bp, 15 predicted proteins | sample MGYA00383100_ERZ1048872 | MGnify/ENA primary metagenome ERZ1048872 (study PRJEB29581, sample SAMEA5548370) | metagenome | biome: marine; feature: coastal; material: water | depth 50 m | study: Short-term variability in the microbial, nano- and picoplankton... | reverse complement strand
AATCACGAATCACGAATCACGAATCACGAATCACGAATCACGAATCACGAATCACGAATCACAAATTCGAGTGACAGAAAATTTTGGGTAACTTCCAATTTGTAAGCTAGCTCTGTAGTGATCGCCTGCCTGCAGTGGGGTTAATCCACTGCAGCGCAAGGGTAGGGTTATTTCTGATTCATAGTCGAGCAGCCGATGCTGTTCAAAAACCTGAATGCGGGTAAACAAAACGGCATCAAATGTATTGAGGTCGGTTATGGCGGGAAGGGTTACGTGTATTGGGTTGAGTTCAAGCAAGCCATGGCTATTTTGGCGGGCCTGCTGTTTCAGCGTCGCAGCGTGTTCTGGTGTTAGGCAGAGTACGGTGGCCAGTGCATGCCGTTCGCCAGCCGCCTGTAGGGCGTTTGGGTCTAGTGCATCGCCCCGTTGCAATGCGGCTCTCTCCGCCTCTAGTTTGGCGAGGCACAGTGCAACCTCGATCCTTTGAGGAATAAAGATTCCCCTCGCATGCAACTGCGGTGCGAGGTTAGCAGTAACGGCAAACTGCGGCTCCTGCTCCAAGGATTTCTGCATGGTCTCGGCGATGATCACATGGGGATTACTCGAGTGTTGATAGTGGCAGGCATCGTCTTGTATGTAGCTGATGCGGTGCCCCTGTAGGTCAAAATGCCCGATGAGCAATGCCACGCTGTCGAGCGAACGTTGATGAATGTCTAGAAGATGCACCACCAGCTCACCGGGGTTAAATTTTGTCAGTAGTGGCAGCAGTAATGTGGCGAACGGCCCGCAGCCTGCGTACAGAACCTCGATTGGACTAGTGGTGAAGCGCTGCTTGGCAGTAGTGATGGCTGCGTGGGCTGCGCGAATAAAAACCGCACTGCGCTGAGTGTCTGTCACGCAGTGGGCGGCAGCTTCTGGGCTAATAGCGACACCGTTGTTTAGCAGGGAATCATCTGCCCAGGCGTCAAAGCTGGGGTCGGGTACGACGCCGCCAACGTCGCTGCACAGTTGTGCAAAAGCGTTTAGAGCTGCGCGCAAATCCGCGGGTGCGCTGGCTTCATTAAGCAGAGTGTCGGCAATATATTCTAGCTTCATGGGCACTTACCTCAGTCGCTTGTCACCTGCACACTACTTGTAAAAACTGGAGGTTTAGCCAGCCTGTTCTTGGTGGCTCAGTAGTCGTCGACTTTGCCGCGATTTTTTTTAATAGAGCCCTGTTTTTTCTTGCTATCAAGGCGCTTGCGCACCGATGACCTAGAAGGCTGGGTTCTTCGTCTGGGTTTATCGACAAACTGACACTTCTTAAGCATCTCATCGAGTCGCTCAAGGCTCTCTAACCGATTTTTTTCTTGGCTCCTGAATTTTTGCGCCTTGATGACGATCACACCGTCAGAATTGACCCTGGCATCACGCATCTGGAGAAGCTTCGACTTAACGGATTCCGGTAAGCTAGAGGATCTGACGTCGAATCTTAAATGAATCGCTGTGGAGACCTTGTTGACGTTCTGGCCACCCGGACCGCTGGCACGGATCGCCGAAAATTCAATCTGGTTTTCAGGAATGTCTGAAACGCGAATCATCAGACAGGCGGCATGTAACTGGCACTATTTTTGTTCACTTAGCTGTCACCCTGATCTTTGTATTCCTGCACCTAGACAATAAGGCTCGCTGATAGTGATGCAGGTGTACCTCGCAATAGCCGAAGCGTCGCAAAAGGCTGGGCATAGTTGCGACGGTTGTAAGTGGTACAGATTGAACCGGATCATCCACAACGCTGTCTCAATCTGTAATTACTCCATGATACCTATCTGCGCACTTATCCTTCAAGATTTGGCCTGTGGCCTGAACGCCGCACGGAATTAAGCATGCCTCGAGGCCGTTTACCCCTCTACTGCTTAAAAATTATTGCTTAAACAGTACGCTGCCGTTTCTAAGTGAGTGTGTCGTTTCAAGCACTTTGGGCGGTCTAACATAGCGTGAGTGCCCAGCACGGCGCGACGGGGTAGTTATCGTCTTTGTCAGTTGATGTGCGTTTTATCGTGATCTCAGCGTTTCTTTTCATAGCGTGCTGTAGCAGGGGCGCTATCGTCATCTACCCCTGCCTATTTTCTAAATGTCGCCAGTTGCTGATAAGCAAAGGCTGTTACATGAGCCGCTGAAGCACCTAGGAAGGAGGCGAACTTACTCATTGGCGGTATCGACCCAATCAATAATCATATTAGCGAACAACTCTGGTTGGTCAGCCCAGGCAAGATGGCCTGCCTCCGGCAGCATGTGCAACTTACTTTTGGGCAGGGCTGCATCGAGATGTCTAGCATTGCTGGGGTCAAACAGAACATCGAGCTCACCCCAGAAAACCAGGGTGGGTATGTCGATTTCTTTTACTCGAGCCGCCAGCGCTGTCGCTTTGGAGCGAAAGTCCTTAAACCAGTAAACCACCTCAGCAGCACGCCCTGAGTAAGCGCGTTTGTAATCATCGATTTGCTTTGCATTGGCGCGATGACGAATGGAGCCAAGCTTCGACGAGAAAGCGATGAGTGGCCCGGCACCCAATAAGCCCGTGGTGAAACGCATAAAACTAAACTTGGCTAACAGATTTATCATAAAGGCCAGCTTGAACGGGCCGGGCGCACCGACGCCATGACCAACCGCTAGACTGATTACGCGATGGGTATGGTTGAGTACATAAGCTAGAGCTGCCCCCATTCCCACATCAGGTCCAACAAGATGAATATTATGTAGGTCAAGCTCATCAAAGATCGCAGCCAGATGCGCCCCCTGAGCGTTAGGTGACATATCATTACGGTCACCGTCAGAGGCACCAAACCCTGGAAGGTCAATGGCAATGACTCGACATTTCTCTGTGAGTGCATTCCAAGAGCCACTGAAGCTCAGGATGCTTTCTGGAAATGGACTGAGCAGTACCACCAGTGGCCCGTTAGCTGGCCCGGCTTCAGCGAGACGGATCTTACGACCCGCTAATGTCCGAATTTCAGTTGGCATGTCGACATACGGTGTTTCAAACGTTGCCGCCGACTGTCGGGCTGCTTTGACTTTTGGCCACTCCGGTGACACCAGCAACAATGTGGCTGCGTTGATCTGATCGTAGGCATTCAGTTTTTTCATAGAGTTTCTCCATTTGCACTGTTTTGCACTGGGTGAACCGTGTTGCTCTTATGAGGGAGTTGATCGGAGAGGCGATGTTCCCTAGGGACCGAGGTGATTGGTGTCAAAGAGCCGCCAGTATTCAGCCGGCGCTGCTTGAGGGCTGAAATTTGGGGAGCTTTGCAAACAAGGTTGTCGATACCAACATAAAGGCAGCGGCTAAAAATAATGAGGCAGTGTAGTTATCAGATGCGTCACGCACTGCGCCGAAAATCACAGGGCCCAAACCGGTTGCGATTAAGAATGCGGCGTATTGTCTTCCGTAAATTTGGCCATAGGCCTGCATGCCAAAGTATCGAGCGACGAGATAGCCAATCAGATCAACTTCGGCACCTACCGAAAATCCTATGACAAATGCAGCCGGTAGGGCGACAGCTTCCCCCAGTGTTGCCAGCGCCAAAACGCCCAAAATACAAGCGCCAAGAATAACAATGGCCACACGGGGAGCAAATATGCGATCGACAGCAAAACCCACTAGGAGTCTACCCAGTACAACCGCTATACCAATAACACCGGCTATTTTGGCCGCATCGTTTTGAGTGAAACCGATCTCGAGAAGTACCGGTATGAAATGAATCATCAAGCCGCCAAGGCCTAGGGAGAGGCAGAAGATCGCGGCCATTATTGTCCAATAGGTACGACTTGCCCTGGCTACTTTGAACGCTTCAGCGGCCACCTTTGCATCTATGTTTACAGGTGTTTTAGCGCCATTGAGGCGGGACAGAACGATAACGATAACCGCACCCACCACCAAGGTAAACAAGGCCATGGCAAAGTAGGCGCCTCGCCAGCCGAATTCGGCAACAGCGCTACTGATCAAAGCCGGCCCAAACGTAGCGGCCACACCGGCCCCCGACAGAGCAATGCCCAAGGCCAGACCTCGTTGCTTATTAAATACGGTATTTATTGCACGCGTGTAGGCTAGTGGGGAAGAGGCGCTGCCGAGTATTGCCTGAAGCATTGCCAGCATCACAAAAGTCGTGATGGACTGAACAAATAGCCCCAGCATTACATAAGCCACTGCTAGGCCCAGTAAAGAAACCATGACGGGTCGCACTAGGCCGTAGCGATCAACGATTAAGCCAATAAAAGGCAGGGCTGCGGCGAGCGCTAGCGTTGAGCCTAAAATGCCCAAGGACGCCTGGGCCCGCGTCCAACCAAAGTCGGCAACCCAAGCTTCAATAAAGATTCCCTGTGTGTAGAAGGGTAGTGCCGAGACTCCGACACCGATTCCCACCGCACACACTAGCACCAGGAGCCAATGGCGCGAGAACTCGCTGCCGGCGGTTGTATGATTTAACTCACGACTATTTTGATGATCCATTGGCATTATCGCCGAGTCACTTTGTTGGAGATGACGCCAATTTTTTCAATCTCAAGCTCTACAACATCGCCGTCGTTTAAAAAGCGCAGGTGCTCTAAACCACAGCCAAAACCCACGGTCCCCGAGCCGATGACCTCACCGGGGTAGAGGGTTTCACTCTTGCTGATGTGAGCAATCATGTCTGAGAACTTCCAGTAAATGGTGCTGCTATTGTTATCGCACCAAGTCTCGCCATTGACCCTAGCTTGCATGCGCAAGTTATAGGGGTCATCTAGCTCATCCTTGGTGACGATAACGGGTCCAAGAATAATTGAGTCGTCGAAGTCTTTGCTTTTGGCTGGCCCTAGCGGCCCGCCAGACTCTTGCATTTGTGTGTCTCTTGCCGAGAAGTCGTTGTAAATGGTGTATCCAAATATATGGTCTTCTGCGTTAGCTTTACTAATGTCTTTGCCTTTCTTGCCAATGATGCAGGCCAGTTCGAGTTCAAAATCCATAACATCTGAATAAGCTGGCCACATCACGTCCTTGCCGCTTTGTGCGACTGAAAAACGGTTTGCTTTGTAATATAGGGGCTGCTGATACCAGACTTCGGGCACAGTAAATCGACCGCTTTCTTGCAGTTCACGCTCAGCTTTACTCGGATCATCTGCTGCCATGGCGCTTAGTTTGATGGCGCTTTTATACGAATTTTTTAAATGCTCTTCAAAACCCAGGCAGTCTCGAACTTGCGCGGGTAATGGGAGTGGTGCGAGCCACTCCACCTGATCTGAGGGTATTGACGCGGAACTCGACGCAAGCATTGCAGAGGCGCGATCAAGGGCGGGTTGGCCCGCCTCGATAAAGTGTTGCATAGAAGAAAAAGCGATATCCTGAGGTGCAGCAACACTCAGATTAAAGACTCCAGTGTCTGTCAAAGCCCCTAGATATTCCGAGCCTTGCTGTTTGAACGTGAGTAATTTCATCGCTATATCTCACTTTATTTTTGGCAGCGTCCGGGAAGTCGTGCGGCCTTGCATATGTTTTATTTTTAGTTGAATGATCTTAAATGACCAGTGGTCAGTATATAAATGACTGTGAGTCATTGCAACGTTGAATTCACAAAACAACGCGAGCCCGTACGGCGACCCCTAGGCTGTCTTCGTGCTTTTAGTCGCCGCTTAAACACATAAAATTGGGAGTTAAATACGATGTCCGTTTACATAATTGCTAGATTCAAAATTCATGACCGTAGTGAATACGACACATATTCAGCGGGCTTTGCAGAGGTTTTTAAAAAATTCGATGGCAAGATGCTGAGTGTTGATGAAGACCCTATGGTTCTAGCGGGTGACTGGAACGACACAAGGTCAGTCATTATTGAGTTCCCGTCGAAGGAATCTGCTTTGGCCTGGATGACCTCTGACGACTACCAAGCCATAGCCAAGCACCGAAATGCCGGAAGTACAGCAAACTCCATCTTGGTAAAGGGTTTAGAGGCCTAAAACTTCCGAGAGCCTACTTCGGGTTAAAACCTTAATGTGGGCTCTCAAATAAAACGGGCATGCGCTGGTTAAACGCTGGGCCAGGTGGCTACGCTTGCTCAGTTATGTGGCGGCAATCGAGCGCTGGTTATTCGTGCTTACCCGCCACCCAGCCGTGAGCGGCAAGCTGGTCTGCTGCAAAGCTCTTGGGCGCATCTTCCAAAGTGGTTGCCATTGTGTCGTTCCAGCGATTCAGAAAACCAAACATTGAAATAACGGCGACAACCTCTACGGCCTGCTTGTCGCTAAAGTATTTTGATAATTCAGCCATGTGCTGGGCTTCTACTGCGTTGGGTACCATACCGGCATGCACTGCAACGCGCAGTGCCGCCTTCTCTTGATCCGAAAACAAGTCGCTGCGCTCAAACTCGAAGATTGCCTGTATTTTCTCAGCGCTGACCGCATTTTTTTGTGCTGACTTTGCCGTGTGTGCTTGGCAATAACGGCATCCCGCTGCGTTACTCACCGCAAAGGCGATCATTTGCTTAAGCCCGGGGTCTAATTCGCCGCCGTTCAAAATCGTCGCCCCAAGACCGCCAAAGGCCTGCGTGAGCTCGGGCCAATGGGCCATGGTCATCATGGCTGTTGGCAGAAAGCCCATCGAGGCTTCGACCATTTGCAGCATTGGCGCTAAATCCGGCACGTCTTCGCGCTGCTTGGGGGTGATGTGTGTCATAGCTATCCTCGTGATCAATGTCGCAAACTAAATTTTGAGCAGCTGCTTGCCAAGGTTTTGCCCGTTGTAAAGGCGCTGTAAAGTGGCAGGGATATTATCAAAGCCTTCCTGTAGGTCGATTTGATAAACCAAGTCCCCTGAAGCTACCCACGCCATTAAATCTTGAATAGCCTCCATGGCCCGCGGCATGTAATCCAAAATCACGAATCCTTCCATGCGCGCTCGGTTAATGGTGAGATTCGACAAGTTTGAAGGACCGGGAATTGGCGCTGTCGCGTTGTAGCCAGAGATACTCCCACACAAAACAATCCGTGAACGCAGATTCACGTGGTCTATGGCTGCCTCAAGAATCGGCCCACCCACGTTGTCGAAGAATACATCCCACTTGTCGGGACAGTGGTGGGCAATTTGCGCGCTGACATCTTCATTCTTGTAGTCGATGACGGCGTCGAAGCCGGCAGTTTCTTTTAACCACCGACATTTATCGGGACCGCCAGCGATGCCAACGACACGGCAACCTTTTATTTTCGCTATTTGACCCACAAAAGAGCCGGTAGAACCTGCAGCGCCGGAAACCAAAACGGTATCGCCGGCTTTCGGTTGGCCGATCTCCAGCAGTCCAAAATAGGCCGTAAGCCCAGTAATACCCAGCACAGACAACATCATTTCAGGCGACACGCCTGACGGCAACTTAACCAAACCCATAGGGCCTTCGCCGGGAGCCGCAACGACATAATCTTGCCAATACCCCGTGGTTTGCACGAGGTCGCCCACTTGATAGTCGGCATGTCGCGAATCGACGACCTCGCCGACAGACGCTGCCCGCATAGGTGCGCCAATAGCCACCGGTGGCAGATAAGCCTTACGATCGACCATCCAGTTTCGCTGGGCAGGATCAAAAGATAAGAACAGATTCTTAACCAACACCTCTTCACTTTTGGGTTCGGGGATTGGGGTTTCGGCGTACTCAAAATTATGCGGGCCAACCATGCCTGAAGGTCGTTCCGCGAGTAGCCACTGGCGATTGATAGTCATGATAACGCTCCCGATAATCTGTTCATGTTTGTTGTCCTATTTGTAATTGCCGGCGATTGTTGGTCAGCCTCTTTGCTGATCTTCCCTGATGGCAAAAAGCCATCGGCTCAATGTCATGCTCTTTAAGCGCTGCCTCAACCGAGCCGCATTCACTAAATACTTCGGCCTGTGATTTAGATTGCGCCAAGAATTTTGCTGATGTTTTTACGAAATTTTTCGCCGAAGGGCGGGCGTGCACCAATGATGGGTAAGACATCAATCATGGTTTGACTGTAAATAGCCCGGGGGTGGCTTAGGGTCCTAAATCCTTCAGGGCCGTGATACGCACCCATGCCCGAGGCACCAACACCTCCGAACGGCAGGTCCTCTTGGACGTAGTGCAGCGTAATGTCATTAATGCAAACACCGCCGCTGGGGACGTGACTCAGTAAGTACTCTTGCTCACCTTTATCTTTGCCAAAATAGTACATGGCGAGGGGGTTGCGGCGAGGCTCAACCTGATCTGGAACTTCTGTGATGTCGCCATAGGACATAACCGGAAGAATGGGACCAAAGATTTCCTCATGCATCACCAGCATGTCTTCATTGACGTTTTGTAAAATGTGCAGAGGCATCCGGCGGTTGTCCTTTGACGCCCGAGTCTGGTCGGCGCCAACAATCGTAAGCTTGGCCCCTTTGGCCACTGCGTCATCAATGTAGTTTTGCAATCTAGCGAAGTGTCTTTCGTTGATCACCCCCGCGTAGTCTTCATTCTCGGTGACGTTTGGATACATTGACTGCGCCTCATGAATTACCCGAGCAACGAGCTGCTCTTCGAGTTCCCGTGGCACAAGAACGTAGTCGGGGGACAGACATAACTGGCCGCCATTTAAAAACTTACTGAATGTCAGGCGGGTTCCTGCAAGCTCAAGATTTGCGCTACGGCCAATAATGACCGGTGACTTGCCGCCAAGCTCGAGCGTAACTGGCACCAGATTTTTTGACGCGGCTTGCATGATCTGTGCGCCTACTCGTGTCGATCCCGTAAAGAGAAGGTGGTCGAAGGGCAGCTCCGCAAATTGCTGACTAATTTCTGCCCCCCCAGTAACAACTGCGACCTCGTCCTTTGAGAAATATTTGGGAACAATCTCGGCAAACAAGGCTGCTGTTTCAGGAACAAATTCCGACGGTTTCAATAATGCTCGGTTACCTGCCGCTAGTGCGCTGGTCAAAGGTGCAACGGTTAAACCGAAAGGAAGGTTCCAGGGAGAAATGATGCCAACAACGCCTTTTGGAAAATGCCTGACCTGGCCTTTCCCTCCCAGAAAATTCATGGGTTTGTTGGTTTTTCGCTTTTCAGGCTTCATCCATGCTTTTAAGTGCTTGATGGAATAGTCGATGGCTTCCACCTTCGACCCGAACTCTGAAAATAAACTGAATTCGTATGACCGTGCACCGTTAAACTCGCGTTTGGTAGTGTTGGCGAACTCCACTTTGTTTTCCAAGATCAGCGCTTTGAGTCGCTTAAGGCGGTCTATTCGTGTGGCATAGGTGACCTCACCTTCAGCACGGAATTTGCTTCGCTGCAGTTTGATCAATGCGTCTAGATCTTGTGTGTCCAATCCGGTGACGTTGTGGTGTTCAGCTGCGCCCATGGTTTTTCTCCGAGGTTGATCTGTCTGTTTTCTATTGAGTGATTCGTTTTTATTTACCGGCGACTTTGATTTGATCAGACGCCGGAAATGCCCTCTGCACGTATGCCTTCAATGATGCGAGCTGCGTTTTTGATGAAGATTGGTTCTGATGAAAAACTGTTAATTAGGTGCTGCACATCCGCAGGCAGGTCTTCGTTATCGAGTGCTGGGCTTTGGTCGGTTTGTGTCGCCCCGATCAGGAGCACCCCCATTGTTTTGACGACCTCTAATGCTTGCGCTGTGCTCAAGCCGAGTGCTGTGGACGTGATTTCTGCAACGGTCTCTACCTGATGTATGAACACGCGCTTCGATTCGATGAGCCTGGGAATGGCAACGTTGTGCTCAATGACATGTTCGAGTCTGATGAGTAAAGGTAAAAACACGCCATCGGCTTGAGTTGTTTTGTAGAGCGACTGGGCATATGCCTCGCTGGTTATCGTGTTGGATAAGGAGCCGATAAAAATTTGGCTCCACCGGACCAAGCTTTGCTCATAAAGGGTCAAAAAAAGTTCTTCTCTGGTGTTGAAGTAGAGGTAGAGCGTGCCTTTGGCAACGCCAGACTTCTTGGCGAGCTGAGCCATAGAGAAAGCCTCATAGCCAACTTCTTTGAAATACATTTCAGCCGTTTCTAGTAGGGCTTGACGCCGCAGCGCTTTTTGTTCGCTGCCTCGCGCCCTGTGATTTATAGCAACGACTGAATTCATGAGTGTCTCTACCCTGCGGTTTCTGGGGTTGCAGTGCCAACCTCGATACGCGCTTCAAAACCATTAAATGACCACCGGTCAACTATATAGCTGACCGACGGTCATTACAACCGTAGGTGAGATCTTTGACTGGGCTGCGGCGATGGAGGGGGAGGTCTATGGCCCACCGGCAGGCGCGAGCAGCGAGCAGGGCGTGAGAGGGGCACTATCTCAGGCATTGAACTGCAAACGGCGGAAATGTAAAACCTGTATGTGTCTTTGTATTGGCAAATTGCTCCCGTCGGCGCACGCGGTTGACCGCGAATATGCAGTGATGACGGGTTTACACTCAACCGGTTTTCCCGTGCCCAAGACCTATGGCCTCTGCGAAGACTCTGCAGTTCTGGGCTCCAAATTCTTGGTTATGAGCCTGGCTGATGGTCGGTCACTATGGAATGGCGCCCTCCCCGGTAGGGAACCTGACGAGCGCCGGGCAATTTACAATTCGCTGATCGACACCATGGCCGACATGCACCTCAACTACCACAGGGTTCCGCTATTCAGCCCGTCCAAGCTCAGTCGGGAGTGTCACACTGCGCGTGTCGCCTAATGATCGGTAGTTGTTTTATAAGTGCTGATCCTACTGTGCCCGGAGCGCGTTTGTTTAGCCAAACGAAGAAGCGCTCAGGCCACCCGATGTGTTCAATCATTTTATTAGTTTTGAGAAAGGCTAAAAATTTCTCAGCCACTATCTCCGGCGAGTCCACTGTGGTCCCCATTTCTGAATTAAGTGCATTAACAGCGCTGGAGTTCAGTGCCGTTTGCGTTGCCCGCGGGGCAAAATATCTAACTCGTATGTTCGTATCACCTAATTCTCTTGCTAACGCCTGAGAGAAACCGCGCAATGCAAATTTAGTGGCGGAGTACGCCGTAAACCCGGGGTAACCGATGACGCCGAAGGTCGAGCCTATGTTAATGATGTCTAACCCTTTGGACTCTGGACCTAAATGTTGCAGCACTGCCTGAGTCAGACAAATGGGAGCCGTCACATTAGCTAGGATGAGCTCCTCGATAGTTTCAGGTTGGCACTCGGTGAACATTCCAAACTGGCTGAGACCGGCATTGTTGATAAGAAGTTTCAAGGGCTCGGCCTTTGTAACGATTGACTCGGCAAGGGCCGTTCGGTCTGCTGTTTGCGTCAGATCAGCGACAGCCGTGTACACATTGATGCTGAACTGAGAGCTAAGGGTCTTCTGAAGATCGAGTAGCTTATCAGCGCGTCGTCCCGTTAAGAGTAATGAGAATCCCTCTTTAGCCAATGCACTGGCAAGTGCTTCGCCGATACCTCCAGTTGCGCCCGTTATTACAGCGAGTTGGTTCATATTCAGAGTATCCCCGTAGCTAATTAATGGTTTTTCAAAAATCCCATTGCGATTGCAAGACGTCGTTCACTGAGGGGTGAGGTGATCTCACGACGCCCATGCATGCAGCGTTTGTTATCAATAATGGCGACGTCCCCGTCGCGCCAAGCGATTTCCGAGATTTCTGCTTCGCATTGCGCAGAAAGCTCTTCCAACAGTTGGTCGTCCATAGGTTGACCCCGTGCGTCTCGATACACGGGTGGCTCGTAATTAAAAGAAGGGCCCAGTAATGCATTAGCAAAGGCGGATTGCCCAGAGAGATTGTCACGCCTTAAGGCGGGAAGCGTTAGTGTGTAGTCAATACCGCCATCGTTTCTCTGACTGTAGCTCTGTCCTGAAATACTGGCTATGAAGGTATCTAAATCGGATTCGGTGACTCTTTCTTGATCCTCAAGATCCCACGCCTTAGCGATATAACTTTGCCAAATTGCTTTTGGTAAATAGCGTGTCATGGTGTAGGGAGCTGCAAGACGATCCTTAACCGCAGTGGGGAGTCTTCGCATCACGGTACTGCCATCGCAAATGGTTGTTTGAGAACCTGATGGGGCGCTTTTCACACTGAAAAAAGCAACGATATCCGGAGGTAAAGGCGTATTGCCGTTTTCTATGTGCAGTCCTACGGGGTTGGTTCCTGCGTCTACCGACTGGACTGATTCTGAGATGTATTCCCTAGCAGGATCAAATGTCATTCGCGGACACAGCTTGGCAATGAACTGACCGAATGTTTCGACAGTGAAATTTGTCTCTCGAAGCAGTAACCAGCCCTGATCAGATAACTGATCTAGCACGGCGTCTATTTTTGGTGGTTTCGGTTGGTAAGTTGCTGTCACGCTACCTCCCACTCTGACGAGATGCGGTCTCGTATCGTTTGGCGATTGTCTCTCTTCGCGGTTTGCCAGTTTCGGTCATTGTTCCGTCTTCGGTGGAGAATCGTTGATCAGTTCTTACCCATGACATGATTCGTGCATAGTCGGGCAGTTTTGAATTCATTTCCTGGATCATTAGATTCAGCTGAGGGTCGCTGACTTCGTTGGATATCACCAAGACAGCGCTCAAAGACGGCTGAGCCTCACCAAAAACGATGGCTTGTTCGATTTCTCTTACCGACAAAAGCTCGGCTTCTACCCATTCAGGGGAGATGTTGCGACCGAAGCTAGAAACCAGCGTGTTTTTGATTCGTCCGGTCACGTGAAGAAACCCATTTGCATCGAGGTGACCCGCATCGCCCGTTGCAATTTCAGACAACAAGCTCTCGTTTGAAAGGTATCCTTGCATCGCGGCGCCGGTTACCCAGATTTCTCCATCATCGGCAATTCGCACTTGTGCATGAGGCAATGGCTTACCTACGCTTCCAATACAGTTTGCTTCTGGCGTGTTTAATGCAACACAAGAGCCGCATTCAGTGAGTCCATAGCCCTCAAATACTGACAACCCCAGCTTATCCGCACGGTGCAGCAGTTCTGGCGCAACCTTCCCACCCCCGACGGCTACAAACTTGAGTGAACTTAGTAAAGTTATCGAATCAGATTCGAGGATGTCCCTCAGCATCTGCGGCAGTAGAATGACGCTCTCTGCGGCAGTTGTTTGAATTTTCTGACTAAATGTTTCGGCGTTGAATTGATGATTTGATAAAAGGCCCAACTGCTCCGGGGAATCCACATAGACAGTCCTTCCCATCCAGAGCGGCAAGTAAATGCCAGCGACGTTTTCAAGCAAGGTAGAGAAGGGTAGCAGGCACAAATGCGCGCCGAGCTTGGTGGATGCTAGTGCCGCGGCAAGACTGTTGGCGATTGTGAGCAATGTGTCAGTTGTGAGACAAGCTCCTTTGGGCGCGCCCGTGCTTCCCGAGGTGAAAGTGATTTTATTAAAACTCAGTGGGTTAGCCCCGATACCCGCCTCCTGGGTCGCGGTGGGGCTCGATTTTATATAGTTTCCGATAGTCGCTTTTGCGGGAGTCTTCATACTCCATGGAAGTGGAAAATGCTGATCGGAGAAGACGGTATCCAAGTTGCTTACGTGGCATAGATGTTGAATCTGAGCTTTGGAAAAAAATAGTGGGATGGGGACTACTACGATGTTGGCGGCTGTAGCAGCGATATCAATAAGCGCCCAATCGATGGAATTATCAGCGTATATTCCTAGTCTTCGAACGCCTAATGCCTCGAGTTCACTGGAAATTTCTGTCACGTGTGAGAGTAACTCTTGGTAGCTGACCGTTCGACTGGGTCCCGTGAATGCTGGACGGGTTGCATCAGCCCCTGCGACATCTCGTATGCGATTTAAAAGTCGCTGCATCATATCCCCCGCTCTATGCAGAAGATCAAGGCGATAGCCGCTGCCGCATCAGCAACGTTAACGACCATTACTCTGGGGTCATTTTCATAATAGCTTCCCCAACTTTCTTTATCGGTGTGCAGCCTTACCGGGTCTGCAGGCTGCATTTCAAAATAATTTATGTGAAGTCGTTGCAAGGCGACTCGAACGGATTTGATGCCAGTAAAAATCGCGTATTCGAATTCACGGGAGTGGGCCTCATGGCATAAAAACGCAATTAATCTAATGGCAGCATGTAATGTCGCTGCGGCGAGATTGCCTACTTCAACCACTCGCGATCTTTCCGGTGTGATGCCAGTGTAGTGCCCGATGGCGGTTTCAACTGGGGCATCAAGGTATTGCTCGACGAGCCCGATTCGATGATCAAAACACTTAAGGCCAACTGCGCCCCACATGATGGACTCGTCACTAATGGTGAAAAGATTGGGCAAAAATTCGGAAATGTCAGCACTGTGAATTGTTCTATATTGTTTCTGAATGATGGCTTCTGTTTGCGGGCGCAATGCAGAGTCCTTTGTTACCTCGTGAATCTGCCAATACTTCTCTCCGTCTCGGTATCGGAGCTGAGTGTGCACTTTGTACTGTCCTAGAGGTGCAGGATATTCGGGGTTCTCGGATGAAGGGGGTAGGCTCAGGCGGGTGGGCTCCATGGTCAGTTGCTGTATGTTCCCGTCCGGCCGATTTTTGCCGGTATCGGTAATTGAGATTGAATTCATTTGTTGCTGGTCCGGTGATGATCAAAGTTGTAAAAGCTGGAGTGTTTTGGCGTGAAGCTGCGAACGAAAGCTCATGGGCTTACTACTTTGAGCGAAAGCTTCAGCGAAAGTTCAAAAAGTTATAAGAAAATACTTATTTATCATTAAAAATGCTTATGGGAAGTATTCGCATTCCGGATACGCAGAGCAACACCCTTGCACGGGAGACCATAAAGTAGGGCTCGAATGCCCGATCTCGGGCCTCAGCGTCTAAAAGAATTCAAATGACGCTGGTAAACTTAGCTCCAGCGATATGGGAGCGACGCGCTAATCACGTGTGGGTGGGTGGTGACACCCGCCCTGCAGCGCAAGAGGATACTCGGGGACAATAGATGGCAATCGATTTCGACAAGGAAATGGTCGGCACCGTAGAGGTGTCTGACACAGACAGGCTCGATATGGAGGCCCTTACCGCTTGGTTTGAGGCCAATGTAGAGGGGTTTAGGGGCCCGATCAGCTACACCAAATTCAAAGGTGGCCAATCGAATCCGACCTATAAGATTGAGACGCCGTCCACCAATTACGTTCTTCGCCGTCAGCCGTTTGGCAAATTGCTCCCATCGGCGCACGCGGTTGACCGCGAATATGCAGTGATGACGGGTTTACACCCAACCGGTTTTCCCGTGCCCAAGACCTATGGCCTCTGCGAAGACTCTGCAGTTCTGGGCTCCAAATTCTTGGTTATGAGCCTGGCTGATGGTCGGTCACTATGGAATGGCGCCCTCCCCGGTAGGGAACCTGACGAGCGCCGGGCAATCTACAATTCGCTGATCGACACCATAGCCGATATGCACCTCAACAAGCCCGATGAGATTGGTCTTGGGGACTACGGCAAGCCGACCGATTATTGCGCTCGCCAGATCGGGCGCTGGTCCAAGCAATACAAGCTCTCGGAAACCGAGCATATGCCCAGCATGGAGCGGCTGATCGAATGGCTGCCTCAAACCATTCCGCCACAGCATGGAAGCTCTGTCGTTCACGGCGATTATCGCCTCGACAATGTGATTTATCACAAGACTGAGCCACGCATTATCGCTGTACTCGATTGGGAGCTGTCAACGCTTGGCGATCCAATTGCAGACTTTTCATATCTCATGCTCAATTGGCTGCAACCTGCTGAAGGTCGCGCGGGCCTGCTTGGTCTCAACCTTGAGGAGCTCGGCATTCCGTCGGTGCAAGAGGCGGTCGATCGCTACGTTGCGCGCACTGGTTACCCCATGCCGCCAATGGAGTGGTATTTCGCTTACAACCTCTTCCGCGCGGCTGGCATTACGCAGGGCATTAAGAAGCGCGTGATTGACGGAACCGCTTCTTCGGCTCACGCAAAATCCATGAGCGACCGCGTCGCGCCCCTCGTAGATGCGGCTTACAACTTCGCGCTGCAGGCTGGAATGCCCGAGTAAGGCAGCCCGATAAACCATTCGATCGGCAATATGAGCTCAGCGAAATCAATGCGTCTCCGCGTTGCTGCGGCGACCCTTCCCTACGGGCGCGAGTTCAGCTGTCACAGCCGCTAAAACCAAAAAAGGCCACCCTGACGG
>ERZ1048872.1908-NODE-1908-length-16174-cov-14.293753_pt1 | contig 16174 bp, 29 predicted proteins | sample MGYA00383100_ERZ1048872 | MGnify/ENA primary metagenome ERZ1048872 (study PRJEB29581, sample SAMEA5548370) | metagenome | biome: marine; feature: coastal; material: water | depth 50 m | study: Short-term variability in the microbial, nano- and picoplankton... | reverse complement strand
TAAATGAAACAAATAGCAATTAAAATCATAGATGCAATAGATACTTTCCTTATTCAAATGTATCCTGGTTTAACTAAACATATGAAAAAATTAATTATAATTTTATTATTATTTACTAGTTGTTCAACATTTAGATTATCCACTTATAATAGTCAACCAAATTATTTTAATGATAAAATTGTTGTCAACAAGATAAACACTATGAACCAATTAAGGGTTCAAATGCAACAAGATTGGAGTTTAAGAAATAACTACTTACAGTTTGCAATGAATCAAGATATGAATTGGTACTATGATTATTATTATAGAAACAATTTATCAAGAAGAGGGTTTGGCTCTGCGTTTGATTTCTATTGGAATAGACATGATATATGGTGGAACTGGGGATTTAACTCACATAATTGGTGGGGATATGATTGGTATAAACCATATTATTATAATCCTTATTATTATAATCCTTATTATTGGAGAGTTCCTACATTTAAAAAAGATTTTGACTATAAGAGGAAAAATGACGTAGCATATGTAATAGGTAGAAGAAGTAGTAATATAGAAAGAGCTGTTGATAAATTAAAAACAATTATTAAAAATAATCCTACTCGATCTTATTCTAATAAATTTACTCCACGTATAGAACCTGGGAACAGTAGTACTTCTACAAGAAATTATAATATTAATCGTTCATCAGGCAATAGTATCCAATCAAATTCAACCAGTAGCTCAACTCCTAGATTTACACCAAGGACAGATCCAAGTGTTTCTAGTGGTAGAGGAGCAGTAAGCAAATCAAAAAGATAAAAAATGGCTAAAAAATTAGACGAAAACCTTTCTATGGGATTGGATATTGACGGGGATGGTAAACCAGATTTAAATATATCTCTAAAAACAATTGGATTGATAATTGCAGGTATTGTATCTATGGCAGGTATGTGGTTTACTCTTAAATCAGATATTGCTTTAGCAATGGATATGCCAGAGCCAGTGGTTAGTGCTGTAGAGTTTAATTATAAAGATGAAATGATCCGAGCTACAATTGAGCTGACCCAGAAAGATGTAGAAGCTATAAAAAGCGATGTTGAATCGATGAAAATTACCTTAGAAAAACTAGATGAGCGTTTATATGAATTACAAAAAGAAAGATAATGAAATATATATATTTACTATTATTATTCCTTTTTGCGTTTACAGGTTACTCGCAATATAAAGATGGGATTTCAGTTGTTCAATTCAGTGCAGAATTTTTAAAAGATAAAGAAATATCTCTTAAGCAATTCGACGATCACAATTGTTATACTTATTATTTAAGTAAAGATGGTAAATATTTTAAAAAGGAAGCCATAGTTTATATTCCTACTGTAATCTTATTTTATAACGGTGAAATGATTCTAAAAATAGAATCTGGGGTTACGTTAAAGTTACCAGATAATACAAAGACACTATTAATGGAGGCTATAGACCGAATTTTAGAAGATAAATTTTAACATGAGAAAATTATTTATATTAATTTGCTTTTTTATTTCAATCAACTCTAATGGACAATTTTTAAAAGAAGTCTATAATGATTTCTTAAAATACGGTACTTTTTACGTAGCGGGTAACATAGGTAATGCTAAGTTAGAAAACTCTAGTTATTTTATTAGAACTGACCCAGATAATCTGTATGCAATACCAACTGTTATAGATGAAACCACTTATCATTCTTTTAATTATAGGTATGGTATAGGTTTTAGAAAACTTGCTAGATTTGATTATGAAGTAAAGTCTAAAAATTATTATGATGGAACAGAAAATAATAAAGCTTTATCAGCGCCTACATCAGCTGTAAAAGGATTAGAATATTTATTTCATTGGGAAAGAGAAAGAAGGAATGGTGATGAATTTACTAATAGAAGATTATTTATTAGACATACTGGTAAATATCATATAGTCAAATTTGAGAATAGAGAATCAGGCAATGTAGGTTTCAAGTATTCATCAGGTGAAGTAAGAGGTAGATTACCTATTGGTAAGAAATTCAGTTTATCTGCTGGAGCTATATATCGTACACATGAAACACCTTATGGTTATAATCCAATAGCATTATGGTTAAACGCTAAAAACGATAATGGTCATGCATTAAACGCTTGGTATACTCTAGGGTTTGAATATGGTTATACAGATCACTATACATCATACACTACAAACGGTAAGACATCTCATGATTGGATATGGAAAGATTCTGATGGGGAAATTGTGGCTTATGGAGATAGAGATTTTAGAGACAGAGTGTTTGGTGATTTAATGAATAGATACAATAAAGAGGCTTGGGCCGATATTGATCCTTTTGGTGAGATTGCCCCTATAGTAGGATTTGATTTCTATCATTATAGAAGCAATTTCTGGGTTCATGGTTATGGTAATTACATATTACCTTATCACAAGTATATTAAAGGTGATGAAGCATATAGTTATTTACATAGAAATTGTTGGAAAATAGAAGGTTATGATACTACTAAAGATGGTCAACAGTGGAGTGACTATCAAGCTGGATTAATGTTTGGATGGAAAATTAGTAAAAGTTTAGGAGTATTTGTTGAAGGAGAATATACAAAATTTTGGGATAAAGAAATATTTTCAAGTAACATTGGAATTAATATAACTTTTAGATAAGGATCAAAAAAAATGGGCACCATACCCAAAGATCCTGTAACAAGAAAGGGAGCTATTTTCATAGCCCCCTTTTTTATTTGGATCCCACCTAACCACTCATTTCCTCACGCGCGCTTCTTCCAAATTTTTATCCATCACAACTTAAACATTCTTCATCCATTGCTTGCTCAGCAATATCACCTCTAAGAACTGATTCTGTTCTAGTATAATAAAGAGTTTTAATACCTTTCTTCCAAGCTTCAAAATGAACTTTATTAATCCATTTAGGTGTGGCTACATTAGGAAAAGCTAAATTTAAACTAACTGATTGATCTATATATTGTTGTCTTATTCCAGCTTGATTAACTAATTCTAATTGATTAATCTCTTTAAATGTTTTAAATACATCTTTAGCAGGTATATCAGCATAAGGGCCTAATAGAACTTTATCTAACTCTTTTATTCCTTGTACAGACCCACCATCTCTTAAAATCTTATTCCAAATCTTATCTGTATTAATTTTATTTTTCTTCAATAACTTAAGTAATGTAGGATTTTTCCTAATAAAAGTTCCTTTAGCAGATTGTTCTGTAAACACATTTGCAGCCCAAGGTTCTATTCCAGGTGATACATTACCACTTAATTTTGAATTAGATACAGTAGGAGCAATAGCCCTAAGGTGAGTATTCCGCATACCAGTACCAACACACCAAAGAGGTTCACCAAAAGCCTCAGCAAGAGCCATACTAGCTCTTTCACTTTCAATTTTAATTTGACTAAATATTTTTCTTGTTTCATATTGTGCTAATAAACCTTCAAAAGGTAATCCTTGTTCTTGTAAGTAGGTATGCCATCCTAATACTCCTAAACCTAAAGCTCTTCCTTTCTCTGCAGATCGCACAGAATTATGAAATCCAACCTTACCCTTAGATTTTTGTATAAACTCCTCTAAAACGCCATCTAAGAACCAAATAGAGTCATATATAAGGTTTGTATGCTTCCATTCGTGATACTTAGCTAAGTTTAGACTAGATAAACAACAAACAAAGCTATGAGATTCATCTGTATGTAAGACAATCTCAGAACATATGTTTGTCATATGTACTTTTAAACCGTGTTTTTTATATGCTGCTGGGTTACTTTTGTTTGTATTTCCCTTAAATAAAATATAAGGTTCTCCAGTTGCTTTACGTTTTTGTAATAACTTTCCCCATAACCTTCTAGCTTTTTTATCTCCAGTTTCAACTCTTCGCATAAACTTGTCGCCGACCACAGCGCACTGGTGGAGATTGAGTGATTGGCGGTTAATGTCGCCTTTAGGTTCTCTAATCTCGAGCCACTCTTCGAAATCGGGGTGATCAATATTAATATTAACGCTTGAAGCTCCTCTTCGGACAGATCCTTGATTAGTGGCAAGTATTGTTGAATCGTAGATCTTACAAAAAGGCACAACTCCGTCACTTGTTCCATTTGCTTTTATATTTGCTCCGGCAGGACGAATTTGATTAATGCCAATACCAACCCCGCCTCCGTGTTTTGCTAATAGCATCATTTCTAAGTTTTTTTGGCCAATGTCCCATATACTATCTGCAACATCAATACCAAAACAAGATATAGGTAAACCCCTATCGGTTCCGGTGTTTGATAATACTGGAGAAGCTAAACACAACCAACCTTTCCAAACATAATCAAAGAAAGTTTTAGCTAATTCAGGTCGTTCAACTCTTTTAGCTACAGTATCACACACTCGTTTATAAGCTTCTTTAGGAGTTTCTCCATTATATAAATAACCTCCACCTATAGTTTTCTTATAAACATCAGTATCTCCCCAAGTAGGGTAATCAACTCCTTTTTTCCAATCTTTATTCCACATCGGTTTCAAACTTTTTTTCTTCTGGTTGAGTTTTTTCTTCTAATAGTTTCATTTCATTAACAAGTTCTTTCCATCTGTCTTCACCTATTTCTAATTGAAAAGCAGTTAAAGTTCCTTTGGCCATTATATCTACTTGTTGTAATTTTTGGATTAAACCATTAGCTACATTAGTTAATTGTTCAATCTTTTTTTCCATTAAAATTAATTTGTTTTCTTTCATTTTATTTAATTTTATTATTCCCAAATATCTTCGAAATCTTCTCCTTCATTCGCTTTGCTATAATCAGTGGGGCGAATAGCGAAAAAGTCGGTATGGGTATGACCGCCAGTAAGATGATAAAACCAGTCAAGGTTATCCGCTGCACTTTCGTGAAACCCAAAGTATGATCCCAAATCGATATAACCCAATTCTGTAAGTTTTTCATTTGTTCTTTTTCTTATAAATTGTTTTAAATCATGAGCAGAGATTCCTTCAACATCACCCATCTCAAACATTTTATCTATATATTTTTCTTCTAGCTCAATCATTGTTTCTGCTGCAAAGATAATATCTTCTCTACAGTCTTCTAATAATCCTTTATTCTCTTCACACATATGTCTAAATAATTGACAACCCATTCTGCTATGTAAGGATTCATCTCTTACACTCCATTTCATTTGTTGCCCAATACCTTTAAGCAAATTACGTAGCTGAAAGCTATAAAGTACTGCAAAAGCAGAATATAAAGAAACTCCTTCAGCGAAAGCACTAAAAATAGCCAATGATCTACCAATTCCAACAAGATTGGTGCCATTATATGCGACAAGATTATCAAACCGCTCAGCCGTAGCTGGTTCATGTAAAAATGCTTCAAAGTCTTCAAGTCCAAGTGTTTCATTTAAATAACTATAAGCTACAGCGTGTATTGTTTCTTGTGAGCCGAACATCATAGCCATTTGCTGTATCTCATGTTTTGGAAACCATGATACGACTTTTTGTGTCCAGTAATCACTTACTGCACATTCTGTTTGAGCAAAACCTAATAATATATTACCTACTAAGTGTTTCTCTTCTTTTGTTAATCTTTCATTCCAATCTTTTACATCACCTGACATAGGTATTTCTGTATGTAACCAAAATGCTTGGGCTTGCTTTAGCCAGCCTTCTGTGTAGTACTCTGGGTACTCAAAAGGTTTATACGGTATTCTTTTATCAAATAATCCCATTATCTTTGTTCTCCTTGTCCTCTTGATTTTTTCTTCCAACCTGTTTGTCCTTTAGAGGCATTTTTAGAATGAACACCTGGTCGTTTCTTTTTATGTTTGCGAATATAATCTACAATTGCTAGTCTTTTTGCCATTAGTTTTCGTAATATAAACTTAAACAAATATCTATAAATCCTAAATATAAAACATGATCTACTTGATAATCTCCGTCTTCATAGGTTCTTATACCGAATAAAATTCCAGGGAATATTCCGGTAGACATTTCCCATCCTGTGTATTGTTTACCCATAACATTTAATATTATATTTGTTGTGTATGTTAACTAAATCTCTCCATTTTAAATAACCCCGTTTTTTTACAGTCCATTTAATATAAGTTTCGATTTGTCTTTCTTTATATTTAGTTCTAGCTATATGCTTAGAGACTAGAGGGTTTTTGCGTTGCATTTTTTCTTAGATTTAATCTCATTGATTGAATTTGTCTAACAGTATAATCGCATTCTTTTTGGTTTTGTGGTTTAAATAAAGCTATAGTTGGTGCATGTAATGCTATCCAATGCTTAAATAATTTCCATCTAAGTGGAAAAGATTCATTAGCTCTACCTTTACACTCAATTACAAAATCTCTACCTACAAAATCTGGTTTATATTTAATAGGTAAAATCTTTTTACAACCTCTGTCTTTATAGTCTCCTTTACCATTAGCTTGTTTTTCAAAACAAATTCCTTCAAAATCAAAACCATTTAACAGGGTGTAAGATGCAGGTTCATATTCATTTACTATATTAGCTTCTTTTAAAGCTTTATACATATAAAGTTCTAGACCTGATGCGAATTGAATCCCATCAAAACTAACTTTCTTAGCTCTGACAGGACCTCGTTTTTTAGAGTATTTCTTCTTCATAAACGTTGATGTTTTTTAAGAGTAACTCTTCTGACATATCTTGCATCTCTTCTCGAGCTGCTTGGATATATAGAATTGCATCCATTAATTCTTCTTGTACATCGTTTAAATAACCTGAAAGGTCTTTTAAACCTTTAGTACGTTCATCGTGTAATGTTGATCCGTACTTTTTGAATCCAATATCTGATCGATTAAGAAATTTATCTACAACTCGTTCTACAACTGGATCTCTTACTTCTATAGTTTTATTTTTCATCTTTTACAAATGTTCCGTTAATCATTTTACCTGTTCTTTTGTTTATTACTTGATAAGCAGTATTGATACAAGTTTCAATATGTACTCCTCTTTGATGAGCTAAATTAGTTAATACAACTACCATATCTCCGATAGCATCAATAACTTCTGGTTGATCATCTTGTAATAAAGCTTTAGCAAGTTCCCCTGCTTCTTCTTGTAATTTTACATATTGAGTATTTACATCTCCATGTTTATACAAGCCTCTTTCTTGAGCCCAATCTCTTATCTGCTGAAAGATCTTGAGAGGTTTTTTCTCACATTTAAACTCTCTTGTAGCTTTAAAATATTCTGCAAAAGCTTTGTTGTAAATGTAAGATCTGTTTTCATTATACATTGACATCTTTGCGTTGTCTAGTACCCATTGATTTGTTTGTGCGTCTAATTTAAAAGTTCCATGAGAGGTTTTCCATTCTAATCCCATGTTCTTCTCTAAATATCCTTGTAGTTGATTCAAAGGACACGCAAAAGTTGAAGTTTGTTCTGTTACGTTTATTCTCATAATATTAAATAAATTTTTATATAATTTCCTATCGACTTTATAGCCATAAGACTTTTGAAGTTCTATCTCTTTGTCTGATATATAATCTATATCATCCGATTGATCAAGAACTTCATATTCACTAGGTTTATAACCTTGCATTAACGTAACACGATTATTAAGATTACGTGTTACACCTATCTTTTTACCCGGTATGTGGTATAAATAATACATATTATTTTGTTATTTTATCGTTATACAAATGTAAGTTATGAGCAAAATGGTAATAAGTACCTATCTCATATCCTGTCCTCTCTGAGACTAATTCCTGTAATCTTGAGAAACAATACTGATCGTTGCAGAAACCGTACCAGAGGTCATTAGAACGCATTACAACAGCCATATTAAGCTTATTATTTAGTATTGTAAATTGAACCGCGTAGGTACATGGAGTATCTTTACGATATGTTTCCCATTCTTTAGCATCATAGATACTAATAGCTGCATGTCTAGTATTTGGTTGTTCTTTTAGTTTAGCACATACATAATCTAATTGATCATTTCTTTTCCATTGCCAACCATAGTTAGATCTTACGCATCCATTACTGTCCATCATCTTATACCATATAGGAGCTTTCTTAGCTATTTCCTCTGCATTAGGATCTCCAGACATATACCAATTCCATTCTCTTTCTGCATAAGCCGGATTCCATTGTCTATGTTTAGCGTGTATTACATTAGTTGTAGGATCTTCTAAATAAAAACCTACATTAAACAAAGCTCTGGTATCATCAAACGGTACACCTTCAAACATTATCTTTGGAAAGAAATAATTAAAGGCATCATTTGCGTTCTTAAAGGTTGTTTTTATCATAATAGTATCTATATAATTCAAATATTTTATTGTTCAATTGTTTTCCATTATATTTAAATGGAGATCGTCTCTTAGCCCCGTTAACCTCTACATCTATCCACCAGTAATAATTATCTCTATCACTAGTACAAGCTCTAGGACTAATTCTTACACCATTGTTAATGCACCAATGATATGCTATTCTATCTTTATCAGACCATTCAGGTCCTACCACTGTAGATTTTCTTCTTCTTCTAGGTGGTGTCATTATTCCCAAGGCATTGATTCTTCCTCACCGATAGAGGGTAAATTCTGAGGTATAAAGCTACCTGATTTAGGTTCCCAAGTAAAAAATGATTCACCACCATTTTCCCCTAAGTTTTGAAATTTAACTTTGAGTACTTTAACCTTAGTATTTTTAGCTTCATAATCTCTGTGTACTAGAAGGCCATGATAACTTGCATCATACCATTCTCCTCCTCCTTTAATGTTATACATCGTAGGTTCTTGTATCTTACCGTTTTGATCTCTATACATTTTAGTTGGATGTGCTACAATAAATACTAAAACATCATATTTCTTTGCAAATGTTTCAATCTTAGTTAAGTATTCCATTGTATATCTATTTACATCTTCTGTATGACAATCTACATCTCTAATCTTATTGTATGGGTCTATTACTAGACATTTAATTCCTTTTCTTTTTACAAGCTCTGCTCCTTTTCTAAGAACTGATTCAAGAGTATATCTCTCCATGTCTATGAAAAAGAAATTATCATTTATGTGTTCTGCAATTTGTTTCCATTTAGTTGTTCCTATATCTTCTCTGGATGGCATTGTTTGCCATACTTTCCTCATTAATTTATGAGCATGAAGATATGTAGGAGCATTTTCGGGAGACGCAAAAGCGGTCTTCCATTCATATTGTTGGTTATAACCTACTACCATCTGATCAACGAAATCTGATTTTCCGCTACTAGGTATCCCAGTAACAGTGATGAACTGACCAGTATAAGTAGAAAAAATCCTATCAAAATTAGATAACCCAATTTGGTACCCAGGTTTGAAACCATGTTTGACAAAGTCTGAAACTTCATTCTCTATATCTTTAAAAGTTGTTACGTTTTCTAATGGAACTGGTTTAGCTTTGTCTATTTGTTGGGCTAATGCTTCTTTACCATATTTAAGTAAGTATTCATTTGCATCTTTACATTCATCAAAGTTTGCCATAAAACAAACTTCAGCTCCTAGTCTTCTAATAAGCTCTTGTTGTAAAGCTATTCCAGGTTCATCGTTATCTACTGCTAAGATTATCTTTGTTTTATCTTCAAAATAATCTATACAATTATCTAAATAGTCTAGGTTGTTAGAATTTAATGTAGCTCCATTAGGAACAGAGATCACATTTGTGACACCTGCTTCGTGTAAAGCTAGTACATCCATTTCACCCTCAGTTATAACGCAATTGTCATAACCAACTATACTATTTATATTATAAAATACTTTTTCAGCTCCTTTATATAATTTAAAGTTTTTCCTTCCATCTCTGTATTTAATATTAATAAGTTCATCACCCATTATATAATTAAACTGAATTGTATTCTCGGCCTTGCCGGTCTGTGGCATATACTCTTTACCTTCTGTTACATCTAAATCATGTAAGGTTTTTTGTGATATACCTCGTGACTCAAACCATTTAAAGACCCTAGACGTTATTTGTTTTGGATCTACAACATTCAACGCATCAGGACGCAAATATGTCTTAGATGCATTCCCTTTGCGTTGATATGTATGTAATTGAAATGATGAATCACAATGATGACAAGTACCAAGACCACGTTCCCAATCATAACTAGCACACTTAAGCTTTCTGTGCTTCGGTTGTCTATCAGACGAACACAGGGGACAAATCCCCTGCGCTTTACCGACATCTAAATTATGTTGGTTGAACTGGTCGATTAAAAATCCGTTAATCTCCGTGTTGTTTACTTGCATCTATTGTAATTAAAATGGTAAATCGTCTTCTACTTTCTCTTCTACTTTTGGTTGAGGTGCAGCTTGTTGTTGAAAATCAAACTTTTTAACCTCACCGTTGGTCCATACTAATTTTACATTACCTAAATATACCTTCGGAGTTTTTGCTTCTCTTTCTTCTTTAGTTTGAGAAACAATAACTGGACCTTGGTTACCGAATTGATCAAGTTCATCATTAAGGGTAATACTGATAGGTAAATACTTACCTTTCTTACCAACAATGATCTTGTCCTTTGGTATCTCGTTTAAGTTAATGCTTGTTGCTAATATTAATGCCATTATACAGTTGTTTCAAATAAATTGTTAAACATAGTTCTAAGAGCTGCTGCATTCACACCAGTTCTTCTTCTGAAATTATCTGCTTTCTTTGAGTATGGGTGCAAGCCATCTACAGTGTTGTTGTTAACATAAAATTCAGTTACAGGAAAATTCATTCCAGTCATTGCACATTGTTTTGTTGTTACTTTTCTTGTTCTTGCCATATTATTAAATTAAAGTGTTTTACTAATAAAATATTGTTTCGGATCGAAACTATCTGTCTTATAAAACAGATCATAAGCTTCTGAAGCTCGTTTGACTTTATCCTGTCCTGATTCATAGAATTCAGGGGAACAGTCATAAATACCTATTTGATGTGTCTTTTTATCTATAGCTATAAATAAAAATTCATATCCAAATAGACTACTATAAATATAAGCTTGACTATCGTAATTGTATCGATAAGCAGAGCTTTTAAATTTAGAAAGATCAGCGGTTGTTTTAAGGTCAATTATAAGCTTTTCATCGTGATTAACGATATCAGCTTTTCCTTTCCACATAAGTCCTTCTAGTTCAATTATGTTAGGTTGTTCATATTCTATATTACCTTCGCGTATTAAACTTTTACATACATTATTATCTATCATCTTTTCTGTCATTAATTCTATTTGATCTACTTCATGTTGTAATAAGCATAATTCGCCACCTGACATCTCTTTGTAAGCTTTAGTATTTCTAGTGGTGGATTCTATTACTTTATATTTCTTGAGTTTTTTAGGTTCAAGAATTGCAGTGTGAAAATATCCACCTACTAGAAATGCAGGTCTCTGTTCTGATTCCTTTCCTAAAGACAAAGGGTTATTTAACAAAGCTGAAATGTCTGAATTACTAAGATACTTTTTACCAAAGTCTCCGTAATAATGTTCATCAACCTTCAGCTTTTCTAAAACCTCTTGTTTAGTCATAAACTATAATGTTGTTAATTCCTGTTCTATTTCTGGTGTTACATTATATTTCTTCTTGATAGCATCGAGTTTGCCACCAGCTTTAATATAACCTTTTGCTTTATCTACAGCAGTTGGGGTCATAGGTAAGCCATTTGTGGCGTCAGCATCTTTGGTATCATCAATTAGGAATAAATTTCCTAATGCGTACTTCTTTCCATAACTTGAAGCAGTACCGAATTGTTGCGGTGTTTGCATACCTTTCTGTTTAAGATCAACACCAACTAATGCCGTAGCACTAATAGTATTTTCCCCATCAGATAAAGTTGCACAACTTTCTATAATAGGAATATCTATAACAAGTGATGTTTCAACTAAGCTTTCGCTAATTGTAACTGATACTCCTAATTCTAATAAAAAGGGTTTTGTTGCTTCGAGAATGTCTTCGGCGGATCTGAAGTAATATTTGCCGAATGAATTAAATCTACTTTTCTTCGATTTAAATTTGGTTTGGATTGTAGCCAACTTTTGGTTTATGGTCATAGTTATATAATTACATATTAAAAATTAGTTTTACATTAGTAAGTTACAGATAATCAAGCACTTGCGAGTGATCTACACTATCTATTAACTTATCTACAGCTTGTTTTTTAAGCTCTGAAACACGTACATAAGCACTGCTTCCATCTATGTTTAAGAGTTCTGCTATTTTGTTTGCGGAATGCTTTTCACAGTCTAATCCATAGCTTAATCTTAGTACATTGTATTCTTTTTCATTAAGATGTTTTCTTAATAATCCAGTTAAATAAGTATTTAATAAACCTATATTATAAGGTTCTGATTTATCTGCTATTTGATATATCATATTCTCTTCATCGTCTTTAGGTTTATCATCTATTGATAAGAACATACTATTAAAGAACATAGCCACCATTTTCTGATCCTTTCCATTATTCTTACGTATCTCATTTAGTTTATGTTCTGGAATTCTCATGTCTCCTCTGTTGATGTCTATAGCTCTTCTAATTCCTCCTTTTATTCTTTTAGATAGAAAGGATTTCATTGTCTTTTCTTGATCGTCAGATTTATTTAATTTTTCCCAATCTATTCTTCTAATAGCTTTTAATAAACTTAAATTACCATCTTGAATTAAATCATTTATACTCATAACTCCTGAAGCTTGTTGCGTAGTTGAAAACTTTCTAGCTATATTTTCTACAAGAGGTAAAAATTTGCATGTTAATTCCTTTTCATTATAAGCTTCTAATTCTTTTTCATCAGGTTGAGAAGCTAGTACATCATTTTTATATCTAATATAATTAGGTATATTATATTTTTTCATTTGTTTTGTTTAAAAGTTCTTTTTCTGTTTTTAACTCATCTGTCATATTTCTATATATAGTACGCGAAGAACAATCTAATAATCCCGCTAATCTATTTATAGTTATTTTCTTACCCATGTCATGCATATCTAACATACATTGATAAATATCATCTGGGTGTATTCTTTTAGATCTACCGATCATTTTACCTACAATACTAAGTTTTTCCGATAAGGTTAAACCGCAATTGTCTTTAAATATAAATTTTCTAAGTTTGTTTTTTGGAGGTTCATCAAGATCACATCTACATACATCACTAATTATTTTTTCTAATAATGTAGAAGGTACAAAGAATGTAATGAATCCATATTCATAGTTCGTTATTACTTCTGCTAATTCTATGAATTCATCTGTATCCATTTTTGGATTAAGATACCACAATACTAATAAATGCCATTTCAAAGACTTATATGTATTTATCTTAGCTTTACTTCTAAATAGATCATAATATTCATAAGTCCCTTCTTCAAAATAAACACCCCAGTTGTATCCAGCGGTTGGTTCATCTGTTATTGGATTACGCCTATATATGATCTGCTTTTGATGCAAATAATATAAATGTCTCGGAATAGAGATATAAGTTTGTGACATTAGCCCCTTACTTTCTTATTCTTAGACCTACTGTCACGTCTAGGTTTTTGAAATTGTTTTATTTTAGTTCCAATGCCAAAGGCATCTACTTGTATTAAATGTTTTACTTGTTTACTGGTGCTCATTTATTTCAATTTTTATATTATTCCATTTACCTCCTTTTACGTCTTCATTAACAAGGAAGTCTATTCTTTTTACCCATCTTGCATTCATTCTATCTTGTACAGTCCAATCCCCATCAAATATACCTGTTCCTTCTATACATACTTTTACGCCAAATGTATAACCTAGTTTTTCAAGGTCTCTAGAAACTGCTATCCATCTGTGACCTTGAGGATTATTTGGGTTAATACGAGCCATTGAAGCAGTGATAAATGGTGTATCGTCTGTTTGATTTGGTACTGCATGATATATAGTAGCAGTTACTACTTCTTTTAGTAAGAGCATTGAAAATATAATATTTTTCATTTATATCTTTTATGTTCTAATCTATTAAAGTGTTTATCTAATAATAAGTTTGCTATTTCTTCGCTAATCATATTATCATTATATAATTGCCATATTAATTTACTCATAACTATTTGATCTATTTGGGTTATCTAGACACTCTGGGCATATATCACAGAAGAAATAATCTTCTTCTGTCATAGGTTCTTTACAAAACTCACATTTATATATACTATTCATAATTTCTTACACATTTAAATAATGGGTGTCTATAACTACCTGCATTAGTTCTTTGGAAATATGTGAATGTAGCTCTTTGACCCATATAATCATGTACATTATCTAGCATGTCTTCAAGATCTTTATAGTTATAACCTTTACCCGGAGGACATCCAAACTCATTGCCATCATCATCTTGCATCATAAACTTTCCAAGAGTTCCAGTTCTTTTTCCTTTACCTTCTTCATATCCTACTATTGTAGCTTCAGTATCTGAGAAGTCTTTGAACTTCATAAGTCCATAAGATCTTCCAAACTTATAAGGAGTATTTAATCTTAAAATAGATCCTTCATAGCCATTAGCTAGATTTCTAGCGTGATAAACTCTAGCATCATCCATTCTGAGTATTAGATTAGTTTTTACATATTTAATATGTTTAGAATAAAAATCCGCACATGTTAAATTATCCATTCTCTCTTTATATTCTAGTTTATTAAATAAAGGAAGATGCTCAGGATTTAACTCATCATTCCACATATAATCATATACATGATATTGAATAAGTTTCTTAGCTTTTCTTCTATCTGTGATGGTTGGTTTTTGTTTTCTAACTAAAGATATTATTTGCTCAAAATCATCTCTTAATTCGTGATTATAAAGTTCTCCATCTAATATCATATCGGGTTGATCTTCAAATAATTGTTTTAAATCTTTTTTAATATGATTTATATTCATAAATTCTTTACCTGTTCTAGACATTCCTACTATTTTTCTTGAATGATACATAGTTTTTCTGTCAAGATAGATAAGACATCTAACACCATCTAATTTTGGTTGCATATAAACTGGCTCATTCCAGTCTACTCGAGACTTGTCGAATTTGTGAGCCAACATTGGTTTAATCATAGTTTATCAATTTTTATTTGTAATTTTATTATTCTATTTTTGAGTATCGCTGCTTTTTCATATTCTTCATTATCTATATATTTATTTTGAAGAGCACATAATCTTGCTAACTCATCTTGTAATATTTCTCTTTCAGACAAAATGCCTTCATATATTACATCATTATCTTCTGGCTCATCTACGTATTTTATACCATAGTGAGCAGTTTCAGGATTTATAAATTCATTATATAAATCTCTTTTTATCCTATTTAATAGGATTTGATATTGTTTTTCTGTCATTAGTAGTTTAATGTTTTTGGATTAGCTAAATGATACCTAATATCCATTTGCTTATCTTCTAATTCTTCGATTCTAACTAATAATTCTCTTAAAGTATAAGCTTCACCATCTCTGTGAGACTTTACTTTAATCTCTTTATCTTTATTTCTATCCCAATAACTGTCTGGGGTTTTATTCTTTTTCTTATTATCCATTTTATATCGTATTTAGTCTGTAAAAAGATCCATTATAATCTTTGTTTTATCTTCTTTAGTAAGAGGTTTTTCCCATTCAGTGTAGTCATATCTATCTGATTTCCACTTAGTTAGTATTTTATCTGGTGTAGATACAAATATATTTGAACTACTATACATATTATAGCAACTTATCCATACATCACTTTTACCTGTCCAAATAATATAATTATATTCATGATCTATATTAGTCATAGAAGGATATAAATATTGACTATTATAATGAAAGTCTTTAACTAAATGTGAAGCAATTCTTGATCCATCACCAAACTGTGTGAAACCTTTAACTTCTTGCATATATTTTACCCAATTTGCAAGTTCTACTGCTCTGTATTCAGGATAACCATCGTGGTGCAGGTACATATTTACATAGCTTTTGTCACAAACCATTTCAGGATCGCAAGCAAAGCCAAGTGTATTATCTTCAGCATGTTGTCTGTCGATAACCATTGTTAAATTTCTTGTGCTCATACTAATTCTTCATATATACTGATTATCTCAGCGATTATTAATACTGCTACTCCAAGTGGAATAGATGACATTAGGAGTGTAAATCCTCCTACTCTTACCGCTGATTTTAAAACACTTACCTTAAAATGCGGTGTAAATTTATTTCTCATATTATTATTTTAGTGTTAG
>ERZ1048872.1901-NODE-1901-length-16254-cov-7.584234_pt1 | contig 16254 bp, 16 predicted proteins | sample MGYA00383100_ERZ1048872 | MGnify/ENA primary metagenome ERZ1048872 (study PRJEB29581, sample SAMEA5548370) | metagenome | biome: marine; feature: coastal; material: water | depth 50 m | study: Short-term variability in the microbial, nano- and picoplankton... | reverse complement strand
GTTCTGCACTAACGACTAGCCGGGCTTTTTATTGGATAATTTGAATTAGATTGATACAGGACTCAGCTTCCGTACGTTAAACCAAGAAAAAGAAAAAGAAAGAGAACAAGAAAGAGAACAAGAAAGAGAACAAGAATAAGAACACGACAAGATTATTTTCGACATTTAATAGGATAGTTATGGATATTGTTTGCTTGGATATGGAAGGGGTACTTGTTCCTGAGATTTGGATCGAATTTGCCGAAAAGACAGGTATCGAATCGCTGAAAGCAACTACGAGAGATATTCCGGACTACGACGTACTGATGAAGCAGCGTCTCGATATTCTTGCGCAAAACAACCTCAAGCTAAGTGATATACAGGAAGTCATTGCGACCTTAAGCCCTCTCGATGGTGCCGTGGATTTCCTCGATAGTTTACGAGAGCAGTATCAATTAGTCATTTTATCTGACACTTTTTACGAGTTTGCAAAACCTCTCGTAGAGCAAATGAAATGGCCGACGATCTTCTGCCATAAATTGATCGTTAGCTCGGAGGGAGCTGTCACAGACTATAAGATCAGGCAAAAAGATCCAAAGCGTATGTCCGTAAGGTCATTGCAAAATCTAAACTTTAAAGTTTACGCGGCAGGAGATTCCTATAACGACACCACCATGCTCGAGGAAGCTGACGCGGGTTTTCTGTTTCGTTCTCCCGCGAATGTGATAGAAGAGTTCCCCCAGTATCGTGTGACCAACGAATATAGTGAGCTTCGCCGGTTTATCGACGAAGCAGCGGGTCAAAACGCTTAATTTTCCGCTCGTATTTTCGAATAAGCGAAGCGATAAGATCAGATCTCGAATTTGATTCCCTGAGCAAGCGGTAGGTCTAAGGAGTAGTTGATCGTGTTAGTGCTTCTCCGCATATAACCTTTCCACGCATCGGAGCCTGATTCCCGACCGCCACCGGTTTCTTTTTCGCCACCAAAGGCTCCACCAATTTCTGCGCCGCTGGTGCCGATATTGACATTCGCGATGCCACAGTCACTGCCAACCATTGATGTAAACCGCTCAGCTTCTCTCACGTCATTGGTGAAAATAGCGGAAGAAAGGCCTTGAGGTACCGCGTTATTTCGCTCAATCGCATCGTCGAGATCAGCGTAGCGAAATAGATACAGCACTGGTGCGAAAGTTTCCTGTTCCATATTGGGCAAGCTTGGAGGCATCTCGACTAATGCTGGTTGTACATAAAAAGCTTGCTCACATCCTGCGACGATCGTCCGATGACCGCCGAAGACCTCGGCTCCTTTATCCTTGGCCAACTTTAGAGCCTCTTGCATCATGTCATAAGCGTTTTGATCTATCAGTGGGCCAACTAACGTTGCCGCATCAAGGGGGTTGCCTACTTCAACTGAGTTAAACACCGCTTTCAAACCTGTTACAAAATCATCATAAACGGCATCGTGTATAAATAACCTTCTGGTCGTTGTGCATCGTTGTCCGGCTGTGCCAACCGCACCAAACACGGTAGCAAGTGTCGCCATTTTAAGATCTGCCGACGGGCAAATAATCATAGCGTTATTACCGCCAAGCTCCAGTATCGTGCGTCCCATTCTTGCTGCTACCTTGGGTGCAACAATTTTACCCATAGCGCAGCTGCCTGTGGCACTGATGAGTGGCAAGCGATCATCTTCGACCATCATGTTACCCACGTCGGATTCGCCTAGAATAATCTGCGAGAGGTTTGCTGGCGCGTCCGAGCCAAACTCGGCGATTGCCTCATTAAGGATTGCCTGGCATGCTAGCGCCGTCAGCGGAGACTTCTCTGATGGCTTCCAGACGATGCTGTTACCACAGACTAGCGCCAATGCTGCATTCCAAGACCAGACTGCCACTGGAAAGTTGAACGCTGAAATAATGCCAACGGGACCTATCGGGTGCCAATTCTCTTGCATCTTGTGCTCGGGTCGCTCGGACGCAATGGTGAGCCCATACAACTGTCGGGATAGTCCGACTGCAAAATCGCAGATATCGATCATTTCCTGAACTTCACCAAGGCCTTCCTGAAAGATCTTGCCTGATTCCAGCGTCACCAGTTCCCCTAGCACCTCTTTATGTGCCCTGAGTTTTTCACCCAACAGGCGAACAAGTTCACCTCGTCTTGGTGCTGGCAGCTCTCTCCACTGCCTGTACGCGCGCTCTGAATTAGATAGGATTTCCTCAACATCATCAGTTGTATGGCGGGCGATTTGGCCCAAAATAGCGCCGTCCACTGGGCTAAAAAGCGCAATATCGCCGTCTTCAAGAGAAGCAAGGTCTATCCCGAGCGCGGCTAGGCAAACGGATGTACGTTGTTTTGTTGTATCAGTTGAGGTCAAAATTTCTTCCCATGATGTGGTATCGATATTCGAAGGTCTTGGATTACTCATGCTGCGTGTTGTTGCGCTACGTTCTGTTGAGTGATCGTCGGTTTGTAAACCTCACCAAATCTGTTCTCAAGGAATGTTTCCAACGGGACTTCTTCCTGAGTGACGAAACCCTTATTTCTGATCTTGTTCTGCCTTAATAAATCAAGGATGGCGCATATACTGCCTGCAGTGGTGATTTGAATTCCGCTTCGGAGTATCCCGCCGACTTCGCGACCATAAACTTTGTTGGCATAGGTCTCCTGCATCAATTGTCCTCCTTTGATACCGCTCACAGTGACAAAGATGAGTACAACATCCTGCATCGTCGCAGGCACCGCGTTTTCGAGTACATTTTTTAACAAATCACGACGATCTCGAAGTCCTAAGTCATGTAACAGTGTTTTCATGATATCCCTGTGTCCGGGATATCGAATTGTCTTATAAGCGAGATTTTTGACTCTGCCTTTAAGACTCTCTCCAAGAGAGCCAATGCCTCCTGAAGTATTGAACATTTCATATTGAATACCATCGAGAGAAATGTGCTCGAGGTGTTCAAGTGCCGGTACAGTGGTGACAGCGCCGTCCTGAATGGCAACGCAAGATTCACAGTATTCGTTGATAACACCGTCTGTACTCCAGGTCAGATTGTAATTTAGAGAATTTGACGGGAATTGTGGAAGCGCACCGACACACATCCGGATCGTTTCCAGCTCGCTAAAGGTTGAGGCTAACTGATTTGTGACGATAGAAATGAACCCTGGTGCTAGCCCGCATTGTGGAATGAATGCGCTGCTGGCTGTGCCCCCCAAATTTTTTACATAGTTCGTGCTGGCAACGTCTTCAGTCAAATCAAGATAATGGCACCCTGACCGCTGTGCTGCATCGGCAATCTTCATGGTGAGAAAATAGGGCGTTGAGCTTAAGACGGCGAATTTGTTTTTTAATACATCGTCAAGTGCCGCTGCATCAGAGACATCAAGCCGATGTTTGCTCAGACAAGGGTGATCAGCAAAGTGTCCAAGCGATTCTGTCGAGACATCGATTAGTGTCACGTAATAGTCATTACTCTCGAGCAAGAGCGCTACAATCGTTTCGCCAATTTTACCCGCACCAACGACGGCAACGTCGGTTTTGGCTGTACTTGTAGATTTAGTCGCGCTCATAATCTTGTTCTCCTTAGTCATTTGACGACATTTTGGCTGATCACGCTGTACATAAGTAAGGGATAAAATGATCAAAATGCACTAATATATGCACAAAATGACTACTAATTCGGACGTTTTAGTGAATTATTTGGATCAGAAACTGGTACACAAGTTAAAAGAGAATGCCCGCGTGAGTACATCCGAGCTGGCGAGAGTGCTTAACGTCTCACGTACAACGGTCACCGGCAGAATTAAAAAGCTCGAGCAGACCGGCGTGATCAAGGGTTACACGCTGCAGTACGGAGAAGATTACGCGGCGAGACTGCTGACGGCACACGTCCAGCTGAAGGTGACACAAAAGCTTACGGTGCAGACCACACGTGCGTTGCAAAATATGGATGAGGTGAGGTCGCTATTTGCGATTTCCGGCAATTACGACTTGATCGCAATCGTTGAAGCGAAAGACACCGCGAGACTCAACCGGGTGCTTGATCTCATTGGGGATTTGCAGGGTATTGAGAGAACAAACTCATCAGTGATCCTAGAAACCAAATTTGATAGATGAACAAGATTTACCTGCGGCCGAACGTCGTTTTAGCAAAAGCGGTACGTTGGAAATGTTCATGATAACCGAGGACCTTTGTCACATAGCGTTGAGTCTCCGGATAGGGAGGAATACCGCGATGTTTTTCAACTGTCGTTGCGCCTGCGTTGTATGCGGCAAGCACGAGAGGAATCTGTCCATCAAAGCGGTTTAGCAGGTATCTCAGGTGTTTTACGCCCGCAAAGATATTCTCTCTTGGATTAAAGCGATCCTTCACTTGGTATTGAGAAGCTGTTGCTCTCATCAGTTGCATTAATCCCGTTGCGCCTCTCTTTGACACCGCGTTTGGATTAAAAGCAGATTCAACCTGAATGACCGCCTCAATCAACGCCGGATCCACATTATATTGGCTTCCTGCTGCGCTGATATATTGATCGAATCGACGTGATCGATCCGTGGATATGGGGCGATTGGCGAGTATGTGACCAGCATGGCTCAGCGTATCTCGCTTTGACAACAGTTGATATGAGCCATCGTTGCCTGCGGGCGGACGGTCGCTGACCAGTCTCTCTCCATCCGGTCCCAGGTATACGTACACTTCTGCGTGTGCGGTGTGCAAAATCATGAATGGCAGCAGTAGGAAGATCAACACGGGGGTCATTCTTTTCATTAAGCGGATGACTTTGTTGGAACAGTCTCTTTTATCATCGACCAGTGTGTTCATGGGATCGCTATCCAAGTACCAGTGCTGTGGGGAGGATTTTTGAGGGTAGAAAATAGCACCGTTTCATATATTCTATCGGTTGACTTTCAAAGGTCAAAGATTGCTTGAACCCAGTCTCAAATCTTCGCATAAGCGACAGCTCACGCTGCAAGTTAATAAATATAGAGATTCACCACCATGTCTACAAATTACCTGTTACCAGATTTATGTGATGCCTACCCAGAGCAGATAAAGGTCGTGACGCCGCTGTTCAAGTCATACGGCGGCAAGCAACACTATCATGGCGAAATTGTGACGATTAAGTGTCATGAAGACAATTCTTTAGTGGCAGCGCAGGTTGATCAGAATGGCACAGGAAAAGTGCTTGTTGTTGATGGCGGAGGATCACTTCGTTGCGGTCTCTTGGGCGATAATCTAGCGGCAAAGGCCGTTAAGAATGGATGGCAAGGCATCGTAGTTTACGGGTGTATCCGGGACGTGGATGAGATCGGTGGTATGGAACTTGGTGTTCATGCGCTAGAGACGCACCCAATGAAGTCGGTAAAAAGAGGTACCGGTTTGCTCAACGAAACAGTTTCTTTTGGCTCTGTTGAGTTTTCCCCGGGCGCTTACCTTTACGCAGATAACAATGGCCTGTTAGTCGCCCAAGCGCCTCTCGCGCCGGTTTAGCGGTCATCGATCTTGCGTCAAATTGAGCACACTTGAGTTCAGATCTTCAGCTGCCTGAAATTGGGGTCTATCAATCCGGTCTCCCAGGCCGCTTTGAACTTCCTGGCAAGACGATTGTTTTCCGAGATGTCTCGATAATTCGCAAAACCCTCATAACGTTCAACGTCCTGTCGCAGGATGACTCCCGCGTTATCTACTAGAACAAATTCTTCGTTCGTTACTCTGAAATCGGGGTGGACAATTTTTATACTAATGGAAGAGGGCAGCCTTCGATAAATCTCGAGTATCGCGTGGCTGTTTTTGACGATTCTATGGGAATCGTAAATTAGTATCTCTATCTTCGTATATCGATTCTTACGTGCAAGTTTTGATAATGCTTGTTTCAAGTCTTCATTGTGAAACAGTCGGTGATCCAGCGCCGGTGACCAGATACAGACTGACTGGCTTGCTTGACTTATCATTTGCTGAATCACGTTTCTGAACGCGGTCTCCTGTCCCAATGACAGGAGCTGACTCGAAAGCCCTAGTGTGTTGGTTTGATCGGCGACCTCGTCGTTTTTACCAGTCATTTGCCCTGATTGACTGCCTTCGCTCGCGACGTTAATTACTCCCGGTTTGTAGTTAGCGCTGTATTGCTGGTGCTCATGCCTGACAGGTTCCAGCATCTGAATCATCTTCTGATGTTGAATACCGGCTTCGTCAAAACGCGGACCTGTTTCAACAAAACCAGCTTTCTGGTAGAACCCGATCGCGTGAACTTGGGCGTTGAGAAACACCTGTTCAAAACCTAGTGTGCGGGCTTTCTCAACAGCTGTGCCGAGGATAGCAGCACCAATTCCTTCTCCACGGTGGTGTTCCAGAACCGCCATCCGTCCGATTTGACCAGTTTTCAGTAAACGTCCGGTACCTATTGGTTGCTTGTTATAATCATGCACTAGCCAATGCCATGAGGAGTCATCGAGGCCATCGAACTCTTCTTCCGGTGGTACTGACTGCTCGATGATAAACACGAGTTTTCTTAAATTAAGCAACGCCTGCTTGTCTGTCTCCCAATCAGCTTCCTTGATATCGAAGTTTTGCAAGCTCAGGGTCATTCTCCGACGGCTTCCATGAATTGGATAGCGCCGTTTAACATAAGCAATTGCATGAATGCCACGTTCTCCTCTCGTTCAAAAACCATGCTGGCGGTTACTTCGCGGAAGCGTGAAAGCTGTGTAATGAGTTCAACACAGGTTTCGTTCAGGCTAAAGACCTCGCCATTGAGAAACAAATGCAGTGGTTCGGATTCTTTTTGATGCGTCATTCGCGTCGGCAACGTTAATTGAAAAGGGGCACCTCTAAGACGATGCGCGATCAATTCGCTGTCTACTTGCAATTGCGTCATAGGCTGTATCAGAGCAGGTTCTTTCAACTCTGTCATATAGCGTCCGAACCACTGAGCCATTAGCTTGCGATTTGAGACGAACTCGAGGTACCGGGATTGCAAGGCATTAATCATTGAACCAGACAGAAAATCGGTTGATGGATCTAGCTTATCATCGAGCGTGTGGCTTCCAGCTTCGCTGGTAAGATGATCATCCAACAACTCATCGGTGTAGTTTGACACAAGCTCCAACATGGTTGGATTACGAATACCGATAGAAAGCGTCATGGAATTCTGTCCGGCAATGCCCCAATGTCCGGCGCCAGGAGGCAAGTAAAGTATGTCGCCAGCCTCCATGGTCTGACTAAACTCTGGGTCAAATGAGGGTAGCAGTCGAAGATCTGAATCTAGATCCAGTTCCGTTTCTTCATGACGGCAAGCGTCCCATTGCCAGTTTTTCTCGCCGTCAAGTTGGAACAGGAAGACATCATAGTGATCAAAATGAGGACCGCAGCTCGCGCCTTTTCCGCCAATTGTGACCATGATGTCTTCAATTCGCCAGCGCGGTATAAAGCTAAAATGATGGGTCAGAAGCGCGTTCAGAGCTGGAACATGTTGATCGGCACCTTGTACCATTAACATGCTGCCATCGTCAGATAGGGTCTTTTCGATAGCTGTGGGGGAGAAGGGACCAAATGCCAGCTGAAACTTATCCGCTTCCTGCTGAATAGTTCTGGACTCGACGAATTCAGAACTTGCAAGCTCAACAATATCTTTGTAAATCAATTCTTTAGATAGTTTATTTGCTGTAGATTCAAGACCGCCTTTAAAAACTGCAGGACGCTGTCGCCAATATTTCGACATAAATTCAGTGCAGGTAAGTTCAGTATTTTCGAGCCAATTTACTTCAGTCATGTGAATACATCATTCATTCAGCAGCTTCTCGACTAGCTCGCTAGCGAGTCCCGTGTAGTTCATCGGCGTCAGTTCTCGTATCTGATCGCGTGCAGACTCAGGAATCTCGAGCGTTTGAAGCATTTGCTCGATGCTTTCCTGTTTAAGGGACTGGCCTCGGGTAAGCTCTTTGAGTTTTTCGTAGGGTTCTTCAACACCGTGTCGCCGCATGATTGTCTGAATAGGCTCAGCGAGAATTTCCCAACTGCGATCAAGATCCTGTTCCAGCGCCGCGGGGTTGATTTCGAGTTTCCCAAGTCCCTTGAGTGTCGATTTATAAGACAACAGGGAATAGGCAAAGCCAGTACCCATATTTCTCAAAACAGTTGAATCGGTGAGATCTCGCTGCCAGCGGCTAATGGGCAATTTTTCGCTGAGATGGCCAAAAATGGCATTAGCGATGCCAAGATTGCCTTCGGAATTCTCAAAGTCGATTGGATTTACCTTGTGGGGCATGGTCGAGGAGCCCGTTTCGCCTTCAATTTTTCTTTGCTTAAAATAGCCGATGGATATGTAAGACCAGATGTCTCGATCAAAATCGATCAGGATGGTATTAAATCGCGATGTTGCTTGAAACAGCTCCGCCATATAGTCGTGGGGCTCAATTTGAGTCGTGTATGGATTCCAGATGATGCCCAGACTTGAGACAAATTGTTCACTCATCGCCAGCCAATCGAGGTCTGGGTAAGTCACCTGGTGGGCATTGAGGTTGCCGACAGCACCGTTAATTTTACCCATAATCTGAACTGCTCCCAGCTGTTTGACCTGACGCCGAAGGCGGGCAACAACGTTAGCGAATTCCTTACCCAGCGTTGTTGGCGTTGCTGTCTGGCCGTGAGTTCGAGACAACATGGGCATGGCAGCATATTTGCGGGCAAATTCCGCTAACTTGTGATTCAACTCGTCCATCAAGGGCCGCATAACGATGTCTCGGCCATCCTTTAACATCAGCGCGTGGGATAAATTGTTAATGTCTTCGGAAGTGCAGGCGAAATGAATAAACTCCATGTTCTTTTCTAGTGAGCTGATACCGCTTTCGACAAACTTCGATTTGAGATAGTACTCAACCGCTTTGACGTCGTGATTCGTTGTGGCTTCATTTTTCTTGATTAGGGCAGCCTCTGTTTCATCAAAGCTGACAATGAGCTTTTCTAAAAAGTCGTTTTCTTCATCGGTTAGTGCAGGTAGTTCCTTTATGCCCGACTGACTCGCGAGAAATTGAAACCAGCGAATTTCCACGTAAACCCGGTAGTAAATCAACCCAAATTCGCTGAAATAGGGTCTGAGTTCTGCCGTTTTTTCTCCATATCGTCCATCAATCGGGTTTATTGCAGTCAGTGTCGATAACGTCATAGTTTTCTCTGGTGCGGTTTATTATTAATTGAATCGAGCTGTTTTTGGCTCGAGCGTATAAGAAAGCGTTTTTTGCGTCAGAGCAGCTGCTCTATGGCACCTGTCATGGCCCTGCGGTTAAATGCCAATTGCCACTTGTTCCCGCCGACCTGTCGCCAAAGCACGCAGGCACGTAGCCCCGCTAAAAGCAGTGCCCTTATGCGTTCGATGTTGGTTCTATCCTGCAGGTGCTGACGATTGCCGTTAATTTGAATTTGCGGTTGTATCTCGCTGATGAGTGACTCGTAAAGGGTGCTTAACTGTCTGACTGAACTAGCATCGATTAGTCGGTCATCACTCTGTCGCAGCATACGTTGTTCGTCGATATTCGCGATTTCCGCGCCAAGTTGCCGCATGATCGCAGGCCGGGTCGTGAGTTTGCGCTCAAGCCCCATGATCGCGAGTGCGTATTGTAAAATTCGTCCATGCTGCGCAACATCAAAGTTGGTTAATAATTCGCGCAGTATCAATAGGCCTTTTCTCACGCCGGTTACCCCGCCAAAAACATCGAGGGTTGAGCCAGGGTTTTGAATGAACACAGAGTTTATACTGTTTTCCAGTGTGTCCTGCGATACCAGACCTGATCTTGATGCTGAATTGATAAGAGACGTTGCTTGGACTAACCCAGCAAGTGCGAGGACATGATCCCGAAACCCCGAGATACGCTGGTTTTGCGGCTGACTGCGCCTTTCTCCGAAATTTCGTTGCTCAGAGTCTACGCCAGGTTCGGAGCTATCATCATTGTGCAGATAAATGATCGCACCCATCACTGTTGTCTCCGATCGTTGGTGCTCCTGTAAGTTTCCTTAATAATGCCGCCACCCAGGCAAACATCATTATCGTAAAAACAGGCCCATTGTCCCGGCGTGACAGCGCGTTGAGGTTTGTCGAATACAACCTCCAGTTCGCTACCCTTAGCAATGTTGTTTTCGCTGTCGCACACCTTGACTGTGCAATCTTGATCAGATTGTCGGTAACGGCATTTAACCTTCAGCTGGCGAGGTAATGATGGCGCGCCAGATACCCAGTGTATATCTTCGCAAACCATCCCTTCGCTCAACATCGCTGGATTGTCGTTGCCCTGAGCAACGATAAGGACGTTTCTGACCATATCTTTTTCTACAACGTACCATGGTGCATCAAGCCCATGCTTGACGCCGCCGATGCCAAGTCCCTGTCGTTGACCAAGTGTGTGATACATCAACCCTTGATGTTGACCGATAACTTCTCCGGTCAGGGTTTCAATGACGCCGGACTTTGCTGGAATATATGTCTGCAGAAAATCCTTAAATCGTCGCTCTCCAATAAAGCAAATGCCGGTGGAATCTTTTTTATCGAAAGTATCTAAGTCGTTCTCGGCAGCGATCGCCCGAACCTCTGACTTTTGAAGTTCGCCGACAGGAAATAAACATTTTTCAAATTCAGATGACGACACCGCCTGAAGGAAATAGGATTGATCTTTGTTGGCATCCAGCCCTCGCAGTAGTTGTGTTTTACCGTCCTCGTGTCTTAAGCGTGCATAATGCCCGGTGGCAACGTAGTCAGCGCCCAAGACTTTCGCGTAGTCTAAAAAGACCTTAAATTTAATCTCTCGATTGCAAAGTATATCGGGATTCGGTGTTCTTCCAAGCTTGTACTCATCCAAAAAGTGTTCGAATACATTATCCCAGTATTCTGCCGCGAAGTTGGCTTGATGCAAGGGTACTCCGAGCCTCTCGCAAACACTTTGAGCATCCGCCAGATCCTCCTTGGCAGTGCAGTAATCAGTGTTGTCATCTTCCTCCCAGTTTTTCATGAAAAGGCCTTCAACAGCATATCCTTGCCGTTGCAACAACAGGGCTGCGACTGAAGAATCGACACCACCGGACATGCCGACGATCACCTTTCGGTTATTGCTGGCGGGTTGGGCCGAATCTGACAAGGTTGGAGCAGTACTCACGTTGAATTACCTGAATAGGAAAAATTGGGTCTTCGCCGAAATCGTTGGACCGCATTTTACGCGAGTCGTCGGGGAAAGTGCACAAGTTTACCGTGTTCATCGCACAGAACAGGTAACTAAAAGGCCATGGTAGGCGCGGATCGCTACTTACCATGAGAAAAGTGGGCTAGAATGCGCACCTGTTCGTTGTCTGCCCGGTAACAGGATATTAAGTAACCCCGATGGAATGCACCCCAAATGAATAACAGTGATCCCCAAACTCAATTAACGCATCTTGATGGCGACGGAAACGCCCACATGGTAGATGTCACTGACAAGGATGTGACTTTTCGAGTGGCTACCGCGGAGGGCGAGGTCAATATGCAACCTGAAACGCTGAGGTTGATCGTCGATGGTAAACATGCAAAGGGAGATGTTATGGCCGTTGCGCGCATTGCTGGTATCCAGGCTGCGAAAAAATGCGCCGATCTTATTCCTCTGTGTCATCCGCTCGCCCTCAGCTCTGTCAAGGTTGAACTTAAGCCCGATTTGGCCGGAAATTCTGTAAGAATTCACGCGACATGCAAACTTAGTGGCAAGACGGGTGTCGAAATGGAAGCACTCACCGCCGTGTCTGTCGCCGCGCTGACTATTTACGACATGTGCAAAGCTGTAGATAAAGGTATGACCATAAGCGGCGTGCGCCTCTTGACCAAGGCTGGTGGAAAGTCAGGTGACTGGAAGGCCAATGATTAAGGTGCTGTTTTTCGCCAGTCTGAAAGAAAAACTTTCGTTAGATGCGTTAGAGTTTCCTCTGTCTGAAAGCATCACCGTTGCGCAACTGATTGACGAATTGGCGCGGCGTGAAGCGTCAATAAGTCGGGAGGTTTTATCTGCAGATGATGTCCTCATTGCAGTGGATCAGACAGTCGTAACAAGCGATTTCTTGGTTCGTCCCGGGAGTGAAGTTGCATTCTTTCCCCCAGTTACGGGCGGTTAGCGTGATGTTGAAAAAAGTAACAGTACAGACCGCTGATTTTGATGTCGGCAAAGAAACGGCACTACTCACGAGCATTTCCAAAGAGGTTGGCGGTATTAACACGTTTCTCGGCACGGTGAGGGATGTAAACGAGGGAGATCGAGTCACCGGGCTTCGGCTTGAACACTATCCTGGCATGACAGAAAAACAGATAGGCAGCATTATCGACCGTGCGGCAGTGAGATGGAACGTGCTCGGAGCAGTCGTCATACATCGAGTTGGAGATTTGTTCCCAGGCGACAAAATAGTTTTTGTCGGTGTTGCAAGCCGGCATCGCGGTGATGCTTACCAAGCTTGCGAGTATGTGATGGACTCACTAAAAACCGAAGCGACGTTCTGGAAAAAAGAAATCGCTGAAGGTGAAGCTAGGTGGTTAACTACGCGCCAAACCGATGTTGATGCACTGAGCAAGTGGCAGACGGATTAACCGACTAAGCGTTATGCTATTTCTAGGCCATTAGCGATTATTTTTTGGACTCTCAGCGCGCCTTGAAAGTCGTGTTACTGTTTCTTATGGGAAAAACGTCGGTTCCCTTTTCCGTTATGCTGTTTTGTTTTAGGGAGATTGACGTTAATCAAGCGATACTCTCCAGGTGCAAGCTCCCCAAGCCTCCAGTCTCCGATGCTGGCCCGAATGAGCCTTAAGGTCGGAAAGCCAACATTAGCGGTCATACGCCGAACTTGCCGGTTACGTCCTTCGTTTATTGTGATCGCGATCCATGAAGTTGGAATGTTCGCGCGTACTCTGATTGGCGGGCTCCGTGACGGAAAGTCTGGTGCCTGTATTTTTTCCACCTTCGCAGGTTTGGTTGGTCCATCATTTAACATGACGCCGTTCGCGAGAAGTGAGAGTGCGGCCGGCGTAATATTCCCTTCAACCTGCACCCAATAGGTTTTCGGCAGTTTAAACTTCGGGTCGCTGATCCGCATCTGCAGTGCGCCGTTGTTCGTCAAAGCAAGTAAGCCCTCTGAATCGTGGTCCAGCCTGCCGGCTGGATAGAACCCGTCAAGATCGATAAAGTCTTTCAGCGTTTGCTTGGAATCAAGCGGGCTAAATTGGCTAACGACCAAATAGGGTTTGTTGAATAGTAATAAGTTTGATTGCATCGACAGCGGTGGTAATCCCGAGTTAGTTTTTTGACAGCACAATGGACACTGATGTGAGCATTGCAGTGTATCAAGCTTATGTTGGTCAAGCGTTTTGTGGTTAAGAAAGCATCATTAAAGATAATCTGATTACCTACTCAGGCTAGGACAAAAATGTTGCCTATAAAGTAAGCATCGTAAACCATCGGTAATGCCTTACTGTCAGTCTTCATACTTATAAAAATACTTCACTCTATCATGCCCCTTGATGAACAATTGCATTGTCGACGCTTCGCGTTTTCGCTACGTTTAAGTTTGGCGTTGATTTGCTACAACCTGAGAAAAGCTTGAAGGGCAGCTATTTCTGTAAATATCAATCGAAAGTTAAAGTTTATTTTTCAGTAGAACACCTACCAATGCGCACTGATAGCTTGATTATCATGCAGATAGTCCCATATAAGTGTTGAACAGCAAGGGTAATACTCGTCAAAATACACCTACAGCCAGCCGATAATATCTCACGAGCATTTCAATCGTGGATTGATTGTATGATGGATCTTTGTGAATAGCGCGTGTTGGGAAATTTCAGCTAAAATTTTACAGTGGGATTGAATTGAAGTTTAAGACTACAGATACAAACAAGGCCTCTACTCGTATACAGATGAGTGAAGAGGATGGGGTGGATAGCGACCGCGGCATTACTGTATTGGCCGAGCGAGTAAAGCCCGAGCTCAAAAAGCCGCCGTTGTACAAAGTGGTGTTGCTGAACGATGATTACACACCGATGGAGTTTGTCGTTCAGGTGTTAGAAACCTTCTTCCAGATGAATCGGGAGAAAGCAACGCAAATTATGCTTGCAGTGCACACGGTAGGAAAGGCAACCTGTGGGATATATACAAGAGATATTGCAGAAACTAAGTCGGAGCAGGTAAATGAATTTGCCCAACAAAACCACCACCCGTTGGTGTCCGATGTTGAGGTAGTGGAAGAGGAATGAGAAGCGGGTTAGGTAAATCCGGAAAGGAAAAAAGATATATTTTATGACATTAGATTTTGAGACTCAGGGTGTAAACGATGTTAAGTAGAGATCTGGAAGTAACGCTCAATCTGGCCTTTAAAGACGCTAGAGTAAAACGACACGAACTGATGTCAGTGGAGCATTTATTACTCGCCCTGATTGACAATGACGCGGCCGCGGAGGTGCTTAAAGCATGCGGCGCCGAGTCTGAGAAGCTGCGCAAGGAACTCGTCGAGTTTCTCGACGCAACCACACCGCTAATACCGAAAGACGAAACAGAGCGTGAGACGCAGCCCACACTGGGATTTCAACGCGTACTCCAGAGAGCTGTTTTTCACGTTCAATCCTCGGGCCGTAAGGAAGTGACCGGCGCCAGCGTATTGGTTGCCATTTTCAGTGAGCAGGAGAGCCACGCGGTATACATCCTGAAGCAGCAAGATATCAACAGAATAGACGTGGTCAATTTCATTTCCCACGGCACCGCCAGAAACGAAGACTCAGGCGAGCCAGACGCGATGGGTGGAGCCGAAGAGCAGGCCGCGGGCGAAGAAAAGAAACCCAGCGCACTCGAGCAGTTTTCTACAAATTTAAACGAACAAGCCCGGCAGGGGCTTATCGATCCTTTGGTTGGAAGACGAGAAGAGGTTGAACGCGTCATACAAATCCTTTCCCGGCGCCGCAAGAATAATCCACTATTGGTCGGAGAATCGGGGGTTGGTAAAACTGCTATCGCCGAAGGCCTTGCGAAAATGATTGTCGACCAGAAAGTACCCGAGGTCATCGCTGAAAGCACCGTTTACTCTCTTGATCTAGGCGCGTTATTGGCGGGCACGAAGTACCGTGGTGATTTTGAGAAAAGACTTAAGTCGCTGCTGGGCGAACTCACGCAGAGCGACAACCAGATACTATTTATTGATGAAATACATACAATTATTGGTGCCGGTGCAGCGTCCGGTGGCGTGATGGATGCGTCGAATTTGCTCAAGCCGTTGTTAGCGTCTGGCCAAATACGTTGCATGGGTTCAACAACCTATCAAGAGTATCGGGGTATCTTCGACAAAGACCGTGCTCTTTCGCGAAGATTCCAAAAGATTGACGTAGTGGAACCGAGCGTCGAGGACACCTACCAGATCCTGAAAGGCTTAAAATCTCGCTTTGAAGAGCATCATCATCTGAAGTATACCGACAAGGCGTTGCGGGTCGCTGCTGAATTGGCTGAGCGTTATATCAACGATCGTTTTATGCCCGACAAAGCCATCGATGTAATCGATGAGGTTGGCGCTTTCCAGCAATTGCAGCCAGCGACTAAACGTAAGAAGCAGATCAGTGTCTCAGACGTTGAAAAGATGGTTGCGAAAATTGCGCGCATTCCACCAAACAGTGTATCGACCTCTGACAAGGAAGCACTGAAAGACCTCGAGACCAATTTAAAAATGGTGATCTTTGGTCAAGATGAGGCAATTTCCTCACTGTCGAGTGCGATCAAGCTTTCCAGAGCGGGGCTGAAAGAGGGCGAAAAGCCCATTGGTTCTTTTCTTTTCTCAGGTCCGACCGGTGTTGGTAAAACCGAGGTTTGTAGGCAACTAGCGAAAATTCTCGGTATTGAGCTGATTCGTTTCGACATGTCGGAATACATGGAACGACACACGGTTTCACGTCTTATTGGTGCACCCCCTGGATACGTTGGATACGATCAAGGTGGGCTGCTCACTGAAGAAGTAACCAAACACCCGCATTGTGTGTTGCTGCTAGACGAAGTTGAAAAAGCACATCCAGAAGTGTTCAACCTGCTACTGCAAGTCATGGATCATGGCACGCTAACGGACAACAACGGTCGTGCGGCCGACTTCCGAAACGTGATTATTGTTATGACAACTAATGCTGGTGCCTACGAAATGGGCAGATCATCCATCGGCTTCACCGAACAGGACCACTCAACCGACGGCATGGAGGTGTTGAAAAAGATGTTCACACCCGAGTTCCGTAACCGGCTGGATTCAATCATTCAGTTCGACG
>ERZ1048872.1900-NODE-1900-length-16256-cov-4.606321_pt1 | contig 16256 bp, 16 predicted proteins | sample MGYA00383100_ERZ1048872 | MGnify/ENA primary metagenome ERZ1048872 (study PRJEB29581, sample SAMEA5548370) | metagenome | biome: marine; feature: coastal; material: water | depth 50 m | study: Short-term variability in the microbial, nano- and picoplankton... | reverse complement strand
ACTTCCTACGATCGTATAAGTCAACCATTTTTAGCACCCTTTGAATTTCATTTGACACATCATCAACCTCTTTAATCTTGGCTGTAATTTCAAGATTTTGTTCTGCCGATAAATAAGGATAAAAATTAGGTGTTTCGAGCAAGGATCCTATTCGCTTTCGATTCTCGTCTTTACTGCCATTATCAAACCAGGAATAGGTCCCTTGATTTGAATTGATGACACCTAAAAGCATACCCAAAGTAGTTGTCTTTCCACTTCCATTAGGCCCAAGAATTCCGTAAACCATTTTCTCGTCAACATGCAAGCTCAGTTCAGAAACAGCTTTAATATTATTATAATTCTTGGATAGGTTTTGAACCTCTAAAACAGTTTTATTCAAGGCTTTGATTTTAATAAACTTGTGTAATATACGAGAATTAAGTGAGCCATTATCTCAAACGATTCAATGAATCAAGTAAGTTTTTATCTTTTTTAACGCCGATAAGAGCAAGAAAAGAAAAAGGAAGTCCTGCAACAAAGAAAAGATATCCCAAGCCCAATTCCTGAGTCGCATTATTCTCAAAATACACTCCTTTCCCAATAGTTGAATAGACTAAAAAGAAAATCACCATCAATAAATAAATGTAGAATAAACCCCTTGCCCACTTGAGCTGCCTTTTTATGTTTTTGTAGCTCATTAAAATCATGAAAGCAAATAAGCAAAGCCCAATGACTGTAATATATATAGGCATACTCTTATGCATGGATAAATCGTTACCCACACCTTTTTGAATGCCGTAAACAGAAAATGAATAAAACTCTGCGCCTTTCACAAATCTAAAAAACTCCATGCCCGTGCATGTAACTCCCAAACATATGATTACCAATGAAAAATAAATGGTTTGAATTCTTTGAAGCATAATTTATAGGTTATAAATGAATTGATTTATTTCTTAAATAATAATCTAATAGGATGATTGAAGCCATCGATTCAACAATAGGAACGGCTCTTGGAACAACACACGGGTCATGCCTCCCTTTTCCCTCTAGTTTAACTTTATTTCCGTTATTGTCAACGGATTCCTGGTCTTTCATTATGGTTGCAACGGGTTTAAATCCCACACGAAAAACAATTGGCATCCCATTAGAAATGCCACCTTGGATTCCCCCTGAATAATTGGTGCGCGTTGTGTCTCCTGAATCAAATATATCGTTGTGTTCACTCCCTTTCATTGATGCTGATAAAAACCCTGAACCGAGCTCAAATCCTTTGACTGCATTTATTGAAAGCATCCCTTTTCCAAGTGCAGCATGTAGCTTATCAAAAACAGGCTCGCCAAGGCCAACAGGAACATTTTCTATAATACATTGAACAACGCCACCAATGGTGTCCCCCTCTTTTTTAATTTGAGTAACAAGCGCTTCCATCCTGTTTGAAGTGTCTTTGACTGGGCAACGAACCATGGAGCCCTCTATCTCTTTGGTCTCAAAAAAATTTTGTGAATCAAGACGGATATCTCCAATTTGAAGCACATAGGTTGAAAAACGTATTCCAATTTTATCTAATGCCTGCTTTGCGAGCGCTCCTGCCACAACTCTACAAACTGTTTCACGCGCACTTGATCGTCCTCCTCCCCTATAATCTCTTAATCCATATTTTTTTTCATAGGTGAAATCTGCGTGAGATGGTCTGTAGGTTTCTTTGATATGAGTATAGTCTTTTGATTCATGATCCTCATTAAGAATTGTAAAACCGATAGGCGTTCCTGTCGATTTTCCTTCAAAAAGACCTGAAAGAAATTGAACCTGATCTTTTTCATTTCGAGGTGATACCAATTCACTTTGACCTGGCCTTCTTTTATTGAGCTCTTGTTGAACTAAATCCAAATCAACTGTAATTCCCGCGGGAAATCCTTCAATAACCCCACCCATAGAAGAGCCATGAGACTCGCCAAAAGTGGTAAGCTTGAAAAGGGTTCCTATACTTGATCCTGACATGGTGTAAATTTAGGGCTTTTTCTTCTTGAATATTGGAACTGTAGAACATGGTTCGCCATACATTAATGATTTTACAACAGGTTGTAGTTTTACCACTAATTCTGACATGGCATATTCTGGTGCAGAAATATCAGAGCAACCTTTTATAATCACACGTTGGTCTTGAAACATTGACAAATCAAGCGAAAAAATGTTTTTTTTGATTATACTTTTTTCCAAATCAATTTGACGACCCACAAGGGTATGCTTAGTATAATCAAGTAGCTTAGACATGATGAGCATGTATGCCCATGTAGGAATTATGGCATCAACAGAACAAAATATAAAAACTGCGTGATTTTCATACTGTGTCCAATCGTGCTCCTTTAGCCAGTTTCGAAAATCTTTTTCTTTTAAAATTAATCCTTGATACAGCCTTTCTGACAAATCAATTCCCATCAATTCCATCTTGGGCTTAAAATCTGCCAAATCTAATTGGATGATTCCGCTGTCCTTAATTTTATTTTTAATTTCCATGTCATACAAAATTACAATATCCCTATTAAATTAGGTGTTTGAATCTCTAAAATTGACAAAGTGTCACAAATTTTAGGTCGGCACACTAATTGACAAGAATAAACCATGAACCAGAATCAGCAATTTGATAAACACTTTGGCAATGCGCTACCCCCTGCATTACTCATTTTAGTGTTCATCTGGATCTTTTACTGGGCTGATTCATTATTCTTATTCCAATTTTATAAGCTTGGTGTACTGCCTAAAAGTATTGAAGGGCTTCAGGGTATTTTATTTATGCCTCTGGTTCATTCCACCGAAAACTTCAATCACATTATTAATAATTCAATACCGATATTTTTACTGACGCTGTTTTTGTTTTATTTCTATAAAGAAATTGCCATAAAAGTTCTTTTGTTTAGCTGGGTCTTTACGGGTATTGGGGTATGGCTATTTGCGGCAAATAAAGGCGCCTACCACATTGGAATGAGTGGCGTGATATATTGTTTAGTCGCCTTTCTATTCACCTCAGGAACCTTGCGAAAATATCGCCCTTTACAAGCCTTATCTATGTTTATTGCCTTTGTTTATGGAAGCATGATTTGGGGAATTCTTCCCATTTCTCCTAGAATCTCTTGGGAGGGACATTTCATGGGCTTAATTGTAGGTGTTATTCTAGCTGTCATCTATAGAAAAAAAGGACCACAACGTCCAAAATATGTTTACGAAATAGAAAAAGAGCTGGGTATTGAACCGCCTGATTTAGAAGGCATGTATTGGCAAAAAGTACGGGAAGAAGAAGAACGTATAAAAGCACAAGCTGAAAAAGTACAAGCTGAAAAGCTTAAAATTGTTTATCATCTCAAAAACAAGGATTCCTCAAAAGAAAATTCAAACGATTAATCATTGAAAATTTGGATTAATACTGATTGCTTTTATTGAATTTGATAATGTACCCAATTAAACTCCCTGTTCCAATACCACCTGTATTGGCCAAAGCATCCATAATAGATGATTCTCTACCCGGAACAAAGCCTTGCAGATACTCAAGAAGCATTCCATATAAAAAACAGGCAATTATTCCAATCCAAAACACCTTTGATTTATTCTCGATTAAGCTCCAGTTGAGCGAGAGGACCAAATACGCGATAAAGTGGTTCCATTTGTCGTGTTCACCCAACTCAATCCCAGAACTTGGAGGCATCAAACTAAGTACACCTATTCCTATCAGAACGACTGCAAAAGACAGAATGTAAAGCTTATTTTTCATCTAATTCGTATCCCGTTCTTTTATCCTTTTCAAGTGCAGGTATACCTTCTTTCATCCATTTTGGCTGTGGTGCACCTTTTAAGTAATGATCAAAAAATTGATTCATTCGAATACTCAAATCAAATTTATTGGGCAGCTTTTTCAAGTTGTGGTCATCGTTATTATACACCAACATCCAACATGGTTTTTGAAGTCTTCTCATGCCACTGTACAATTCTATTCCTTGGTACCATGGAACAGCGCCATCCTTATCATTATGCATGATAAGAAGTGGAGTGCTGACTTTTGGCAAATGAAATATAGGTGAGTTTTCGTAATAGAGTTCAGGTGCCTCCCATATGGTTTTACCAATCCGGCTCTGCGTAGCTTCATACTGAAACTGTCGATTGAGTCCAGAACCCCATCGAATTCCTCCATAAGCTGAAAACATATTGCTAACGGGCGCTCCCGCCATCGCCGCTGCATACCTTTTTGTCATTGTTATGAGCTGTGCTGTTTGATAACCTCCCCAGCTTTGTCCCTGGAGTCCCATTTTCAAAGAGTCAACTGCATAATTTTTAATTATAAAATCTGTTCCACTCATTATAGAATTATAAGCAGATTTTGCAGGATAACCAGGTACATAACGAATATCGGGGACAAAGACCAAATAATCGTTAGAGGCATATTCAATTGGGTTAATGATACTGGCAGAGGGCTTGGGGGATCGATAACTGTGTAAATTATCAGAATTTAATTCATAATAATAGACCATTAACGGATACCGTTTAGTAGAATCATAATTTTCTGGAATATATACAAGTCCTTCAAGAGGTATAGAATCATAGCTTAACCAATTTACCAATTCAACGGAAGGCCATAAAACATCTTTTTGTTGCGGATTTGCGTTAGAAATTTTTTCAATTATTTGATAATTCTTATCAATCAATTCTACGTTTGGGTACTGCTTTACTGAAGACTTTCTCAATAATGCTTTTTCACCATCACCAGACCAGACAAGGGATTGAAACCTGTGTGGAGAAATCATGTTTTCAATTAAATCATAGTGGTCCTCATGCTTCAGCCAATTAAAGAGATGCATGGACTTATTTATTTTATTGAAACCATACACATAACTAGAAGAAAGATCAATATATACACTATCTCTGTTTTTTTTATACATCGACATTTGTATTTGTCTTTGTTCACCTTGTCTTTCTGTTATACAGATCAAAGTATCTATTACCGGATCATAGGACCAAATATCCCATTTTGATTGAAAAACAAACTGATCTTGCCGAGTAAATCCTAACGTGCGAACTGGTCCGGCGTCTATAGGCATTCCGTTAACATCGCGTGTCCATACCGTACTGTCTATTGAGCAGGTAATACAGGTTTCCGTATTGTTGTTTAAATCAACTATTTGATGCTCTGCTCGTTTCTCATCGAAATACGTAAAGTAATTAGAACTTGAAGACATTGTTCCTGGATATTTAAGGCTCTTTTTTATTCTTTTCGATTCACCATCATCAAGTGAGACGAGATAATAATCCTTTTTCCATGGATATGACCATTGGGATTCAATGGCATAGGACTCATTCGAGTATGCCAATGCATAGGCAGGCTCATACTTGTCTTTTACGATTACATTTAAGGTATCGTTTGAAAGCTTATTTAATTTGACCTGATTTATATTGTAAACGTATAAATCATTCTTCTTTTTATCCCAACTTAATCGCTTGTTTTGTTGTGGCTGAATTTGATGATCCATATAATGCCATACATCTAAATGATATTTTTCTTCTTCTAATAAAGAATCTTCTGCTTCCTTTACTGCTCTAGTATGGACCCCAAAAAATAACCGGTCTTCATCCTTAGAAAAGAAAGGAGTTCTCCATTGTGAAGGCACCGATTCTGAGTCTAGCTTTGTGTCTAATGTGTCTCCGAAAGAAAGAGAGGCACTCAAGTCGAAATCGTAAAGAGTCATTTGATAATTGTTTATGATTGTATCATTGGAGAAGAAAAACGCCATTTTATGAGATGACTCACTCCATACTGGAAGCTTGTATTTTTGTTGAGCAGTAAAAGAACGAACAAGATCACCTTCTTTTGTATTTCGAATTACCAATTTCTCTAAACCTTTATCATCATCTTCTGAGACAGACTCAATATAGGCAATGTGTTCTCCATTAGGGGAAAGAATAAAGGACTTCACATTACTCTCATCAAAAGACAATAAAGGATATGAATAAAAGACCTTTAATATCTTTTCTTTTTTCTTTTTTTTATCCGAGGCAAACCACGAGCTAAATAAACCTGACCTAGATTCCGGCTCAACTTCCTGAATATATGCAAAAGAATTTCCCTTTTCCGCAATAGAAAATGCCTGAATTCCTGGTTCCTTTATTAGTGTATTTTTGGTGAAATCATAAATGCCCAATGAATCTTTGGGCCATTTTACTTTTTTAATCTTTTTTAGTTTCACCTTTCTCAATGTATCGTAACCAGGTGTTATTTTAAAAACTGCAAAATCGTTATTTAGGGAAGCTTCAAAATTACTTGCACGCTCAAAGGAATCAAGTCTGAAAGGTGACGTTTGTTGAATATATAAATATGAATCACCCTTGAGCGGATCTATTGAATAGGATATGATTTCACCATTTTCGCTTATCACCTGATTAGAGATTCGTTTCCAATTGAGATAATCCTTTTCGTTAATGGCATGCTTTTGCGCATAAAGCAAATTAAGGCATTGCAGAAAGAGTATTGACACTAAAAAGTTTTTCATACTGTTTTTTTTGATGATGACTTTGATGTAAGGTAAACGCCTAAAAAGACCAAAATCATATAAGCAATTTTTTCAAAAGTAATGGTATTGGTGTAATCCGCTGACCAATTTAAATAGGAAAAGACAAAAGCAAATAGAACCACCAATAAAGGTTGGAAATAAATATACGAACTTGAAACCGTAGGGCTTAAAAACTGCAAACCATATATCGTGAGCAAGTACGTAAAGAAAGTAACTCCAACAATGATGTATACAATCTTTAGATAGATTTCACTCGGAATTGCTGCAAAATTAGTTTGAACCAAGTCTGGTATTGTGGATGGAAAAATGCAAACAAAAAACAAACCAAAAGTAAATACCCAGGTGATCACCGTTATGGGCGCATAACGACTCATTAATGGCTTCGCCAAAACCAAGTATAATGCATAACTCATTGCATTTATAATTAAAAACAGATCTCCAATGATTGAGTCTCCACTACTCGCTGCTCCTTTCAAGGTGAGTAAAACTGCACCTGAAGCTCCAATAAGGACACCCGCTATTTTTATCACAGTTGGTTTTTCTTTGAGAATAAAATAGGATAAAACACCAACCATTATTGGGTTCATTGACATAATAATGCCCGAATTAAAAGATGATGATAAATTTAGTCCATGAAAGAAGAAAAGCTGATTCACGGCAACACCAAATACGCCACAAAGGATAAATAATGGAATGTCCTTTAAATGGATTTTATATTTATTATACAACAAGGCCAATATCCAAAAAAACAAGACGGCACCGCTTACTCTTAAAAAAATAAAAACTGCTGGAGTTAAAAATTCAGGCATTACGCCTTTAGCGATAATATGTCCTGCACCGTAAAGGACATTGACAAAAAACAATGCCAAATGGGCTTTATAATAAGGTGGTTTCATCTTCTAAAAAGCCTTGCAATTCTTGATTTAATTATAGATTCTCTATAACCATCCATCTTCTCGGTGACCCGATATTGCCTTAGCTTTTCTTCCATTTTGAAGGTGCCACGGGCTTCTTTAAAGCTAAATTCATTTTTATAAAGGGGTATTAGCGCTAAAAAACGAATGGTTTTTTCTTCCAAAACAATTGGTTTCAAAAGTTGATTTAGCTCAATTGGATCTGAAACCATGAAATGTGAAAAGGTCGATTTTTTAAAAAATGGTACGCTCATCTCTTTCATTGAAAACGTATGTCCATTACCAATCCAGGTATTTTCATTCTGAATGTGTCGTTGAATTTTTAATAAACATGTAAACACCCATTCATTTTCTTTATCGAATAAATCTTTTTCATTCCAATACACCGGTAAAAGGAAAAATAATTCTGCGTACTCTTCACCAAGGTGTTTTTCATGCACATTCATTTTAAACTCACTTAATCCAGACGTCATTAAAACTCTTGTGTCAAGTAATTGATCACACTCAAAATAGATAAATGTATTCTCTTTAATCTTTATCTCTTTGAAATTATTAAAGTTGTTTTTTAGAATGTCAGCTATAACCATTGGGAACAAATATAAAATTATTGAAAAGAAGTTCTTTAATAATCTATATCACATCGATGAATTGTTTGTATAACACCTGTAGAAGCAGAGAGTTCTGTAATAGAAAAATTTGGAAATTCTAGACGAATAAAACCACTCGTTTTCATGACCACTTGAGACCCCGAGAGGTAAGATGCTAATTCAGAAATACCAAAATTATGACCAATAATTAAGATTTCTTCAGATGATTCTTGACTGCAGATAAATTCAAGTATCGTTTCTTTATTACTTAAGTATAATTCTTCAAAGTAGCTTACTGATCTTTGATTGCCAAATATTAATCCAGCTGTTTGGCGTGTTCGCCTAGCTGCAGAGCAATATATTTTTGTTTCAACACTCAGAATACCATTTAGTATCTTTTTTATTTCTTCGCATTGATCACGCCCTTTAGGTGCTAGATTTCGATCATAATCTTTACCACTAGAAGAAGTCGTTTCAGTTTTGGCGTGTCTAAGAAAATTAACAATCAAAGCACCATATTCTTTACCAAATAATTGCCGATTTTATGTAGGTAGGGTGAAGACAGATTGTCTTCTAATATCATGAGATGCTCAATTCGATGACAGTCGGTACCTACAAAATCAAATTGACCTGCATCAATAAGTTTTTCAGCTTGCTTTTTAATATCAGGGCCATACTGTCCAAATAATGAATTCAAGTTGATCTGAATATTAATTCCATTGGCACGCCATTTTTCAGCTTGGTCAATTTTTCCTAGATAATATATATATCTCTCAAAATGTGCAATTACAGGTCGGTAACCATGAGTTTTAAGCTCGAAGAAAAGCTGGTCAAGATATTGAGGAGGAGAATGAAATGCAAATTCAACCAAAACATAATTGTCACCAAAAGTAAGAAGCTCTTTGTTTTTAATTTTAGGCATCAATGTTTCATCGAAGTAATATTCTGCAGCAGCCTCAATTTCAATTTGAATGCCTACTTTTTTAATTTCTTCTCGTACCTCCTTTAGACCTGTTTCTATCGTTTCTTTATTGTTAGGAAAAGAATCTGACATAATATGAGGAGTGGTCACAACCTTTTTATATCCTAGACTCTCAAATTTCGCAAGCATTGCAATGGATTGGTCCATACTCTGTGATCCATCATCAATTCCTGGTATTAAATGTGAGTGCATATCTGATTTGAACCTTCCCAAATCAAATGGAGGAAGAACTTCTTTCTTTTTAAATAAGTCCCCAAATATCCCCATTTATCTATCCAAATACATTTTTTTATAATAGTCTTGATATGAACCATTGATGATTTTATCAACCCATTCAGAATTGTCAAGATACCAATCTACTGTTTTATTCAATCCTTCTTCAAATTTGATAGAAGGAGTCCATCCCAATTCTTTTTCAAGTTTTGAAGCATCAATGGCATACCTTTTATCGTGACCCGCTCGATCTTTAACATAAGTAATCAACTCTTCAGACTCTCCAGACCTGCGACCTAGCTTTTCATCGAGAATATTACATAAATACTTAACCAATTCAATATTTGTCCATTCATTTAGGCCGCCAACATTGTAAGATTCACCAATTCGTCCTTCAGAAAATATTTTATCTATAGCACTGGCGTGATCTTCTACCCACAACCAATCCCGAATATTATCCCCCTTTCCATATACTGGTAATGGTTTTTTATTCACAATATTATGAATCATTAAAGGAATTAACTTTTCTGGAAAATGATGACTCCCATAATTATTGGAACAGTTTGACATTTTTATCGGAAGACCATAGGTATGATAGTAGGCTCTAACGAAATGATCAGAAGATGCTTTTGAAGCAGAATATGGACTCCTAGGGTCATAGGATGTTTCTTCGGTAAATAGGCCTGAGTCTCCCAAAGAACCATAAACCTCATCAGTAGAAACGTGATGAAAAACATGCTGACCAGAATCCCAAGTTTCCTTAGCTGCATGAAGCAAATTCACTGTGCCAACTACATTGGTCATCACAAACTCCATTGGACCTTCGATTGAACGATCTACATGTGATTCTGCGGCTAGATGAATGACATCTGTAATTTGATGTTTTTTAAAAACTTGTAACACGGCTTCTGCATCTACAATATCAACTTTTTCAAAAATGTAATTTTGAGCGCCATCAATATCCTTAAGATTTTCTAAATTTCCTGCGTAAGTAAGCTTATCAAGATTAATAATCAAATCATTAGGATATTTCTCAACAAACCTTCTAACGAGATGAGACCCAATAAACCCAGCACCACCAGTTATTAATATTCTTCTATTTCCCATCTTATAAACTCCAATAATCGAGCTCTTTCATTTTATTTTTATAAATCCCTTTCACATCTACAAAAACGCCATTGTCATCCTTTAGTATACTTTGGAAATAATTTTCATCAAGCGTTAAATATTCTTGATGATTAACAGCAACAATAACGGCATCATAGTCGTTTTGAGCTTCCGATACCAAAGCCACACCATATTCATGCTCCATTTCCCTGGAATCTGCATGAGGATCCATTAGATCCACCTTTACTTGAAACGACTCTAATTCACTGACTATATCAATTATTTTTGAATTCCGTATATCGGAAACATCCTCTTTGAAGGTTGCTCCCATTACCAAAACCTTTGCGTCTTGGATGTGCTTGCCTTGAGCCAAAATCCTTTTAACCGTTTGCTTTGCAATATAAAAGCCCATTGAATCATTTACATACCTACCACTGGTAATCACTTTAGCATGATAACCTGCCTGCTGTGCCTTATGGGTTAGATAATATGGATCTACACCAATACAATGGCCTCCGACAAGACCTGGAGAAAATTTTAAAAAATTCCATTTTGTCCCAGCGGCTTCTAGCACATCAAAAGTATTGATGTTTAGTTTATTAAAAATAATAGACAGCTCATTGATAAGAGCAATATTAACATCTCTTTGGGTGTTTTCAATAATCTTTGCTGCCTCGGCTACTTTAATACTCGGTGCTCGATGAACTCCTGCTCCAACAACAAGCTCATATGTCTTGGCAATTTGTTCAGAAGACACCTCACAGCACCCAGAAGACACCTTAATCACATTCTGTAGGGTGTGAACCTTATCTCCTGGATTAATTCTTTCTGGCGAATACCCAACCATAAAATCTTCTTTGAATTTTAAACCAGAAATTTTTTCGAGAACTGGAATACAATCTTCCTCTGTACATCCTGGATAAACCGTAGATTCATAAACAACATAATCTCCTGTCTTCAAAACACTTGCCACCGTTTTACTTGCTCCTAATAAAGGGGTGAGATCCGGTAAATTTGCATCATCAATTGGTGTTGGTACGGCAACAATAAAAAATTCAACATCCTTTAGGTCATTAATATCCGCTGTAAATTCTATGTCACATCCATCAAAATCTTTAGATTCTAATTCGTTACTCGGATCGACTGAGTTTTTCATCATATCTACCCTTGCTTGATTGATATCAAACCCTACCACCTTGATTTTACGCGCAAAATCTAAGGCTATGGGCAATCCCACATAACCAAGCCCAATGACAGCAAGTTTCGCCTCACCTTTAAGCATTCTATCATAAATCAAATCACTCATCTCTATTTTAGTTTTTCGTTTCTAACTTTATAAATTCTTTCAATAATTTCAACCACTTTTAATCCTTCAAGCGCGTTTGTAGTTGGGGAAGTTCTCCCTTTCACCCCATCAATAACATTTTTGATCACGTAATTGTGGTTGGCCGCAGATCCTTTATATGCACCATAGTCATTTGCAGGATTAGACTCCTTTAAAACAGGCATTTCATATCCCTTAATATTACAAACCTCTACTTCATTCATATATTGCCCTCCAATTTTGACACTTCCGTTTTGGCCAACAATAGTCATGGATGATTCTAGGTTTTGATTGGCAACGGCTGTTGAGTAATTTATACAACCCATACCTCCATTTACAAAATCAAAATTTACAAAACCTGAGTCTTCAAAATCTGTTGTTTCTTTATGGTTGAAATCAGAAAACTTGCCCTCTATATTGTCAATATCACCAAATAACCAATACAGAATGTCTATAAAATGTGAAAACTGGGTAAAAAGAGTTCCTCCATCTAAATCTTTAGTCCCTTTCCAACCTCCTTTTTTGTAATATCGATCATCACGATTCCAATAGCAATTCAGCTGTACCATATAAATATCACCCATAACACCGTCTGTCACAACAGACTTAATCCACTCAGAAGGAGGTGAATAACGGTTTTGCATTACACAAAAAACCTGACGTGAAACTTGTAATGCTTTAAATATTATTTTTTCACAGGCGTCTTTTTTCAATCCCATTGGCTTTTCACAAACCACGTGCATTTTCTTTTGAAGAGCCATCAATGCTTGTTCTGAATGCAGACCATTTGGAGTACAAATATTTACCACATCAATTTCCAATTCGCTATTTAACAAATCTTCGATAGAATTGAAAAAAGGAACATCAAAAGTCTCGGCATCACATTCCTTTTTTGAACGTATATCAACTAAAGCGATTAGCTCAGCTTCTTCTTCTCTACGAATCATTTCAGCATGTCTCTTTCCTATGTGTCCAGCACCAACAACTGCGAATTTTACTTTTTCCGAATTCGGCATAATTACAACTTTATTACTTTATTGTTAATCAATTGATGTTTTTCTTTGCTTTCAGGACATAGAGCGTATCCTTCCGAATCAAACTCCAAGCGATGTCCATATTCACTCATCCAACCTATTTGTCTTGCTGGGTTACCTACCAATAGAGCATATGCTGGCACGTCTTTCGTGACCACTGCTCCTGCTCCGATAAAAGCAAACTCGCCAATGTCATGTCCACATACTATGGTCGCATTGGCACCAATACTTGCCCCTTTTTTTACTGTCGTCTTAGAGTATTGACCTCTTCTATTTACGCCACTGCGAGGGTTCGTGACATTTGTAAAAACCATGGACGGACCCAAAAAAACATCATCTTCACAAATCACTCCAGAATAAATGGAAACATTATTTTGAACCTTTACATTATTGCCAAGCGTGACATCTGGTGAAACAACCACATTCTGACCAATATTACATTTTAAACCAATTTTACAATTCGGCATAATATGAGAGAAGTGCCAGATTTTTGTCCCTTCACCTATATCACATCCCTGATCTATCACTGCTGTTTCGTGTGCGTAATAACTCATTATCTAATAATAAATTTATCAAAGTTACTGTGTTCAGTATGAAACAGCTCTTCTTTGGTTAAGCTCTTGAAATATTCATAGGTCAATTTGAGCCCTTCTGATCTCTCTACCTTCGGCGTCCAATTCAATAGCTCTTGTGCCTTGGTAATATCTGGCTTTCGTTGTTTTGGATCATCAACTGGCAGATCCTTGTATATTACCTTTTGCTCTGTCCCTGTTAAAGAAATAATCTCCTCAGCGAATTGCGAAATTGTAATTTCAGATGGGTTTCCAATATTGACAGGTTTTGAATAATCACTTTCAAGTAATTTAACAATCCCATTTACCAAATCATCAACATAACAGAATGAGCGGGTCTGTGAACCATCTCCAAAAACAGTCAAATCCTCACCTCGTAATGCTTGACCAATAAACGCAGGCAATACCCGTCCATCATTCAATCGCATTCTAGGACCATAGGTATTGAAAATTCGAACTATTCTAGTTTCAACTCCATGGAAATTATGATATGCCATAGTAATGGCCTCTTGAAATCTTTTGGCTTCATCATATACCCCTCTCGGTCCTACTGGATTAACGTTTCCCCAATACTCTTCATGCTGAGGATGGACCTCTGGATCACCATATACTTCAGATGTAGATGCGATCAACATTCTCGCATTCTTGGCTTTTGCCAAGCCTAAACAGTTATGCACTCCCAATGAGCCAACCTTTAGAGTTTGAATGGGAATCTTTAGATAATCAATTGGACTTGCTGGAGATGCAAAATGCAGAATATAATCCAAATCACCCGGTACATGAATAAATTTTGAAACATCATGGTGATAGAATTCAAAGTTTTCATTCTTAAATAAGTGTTCTAGGTTTGCGATTCTTCCTGTAATTAGATTGTCCATACCAATAACATAACAACCGTCTTTTATAAAACGATCGCATAGGTGAGACCCTAAAAATCCAGCTGCTCCTGTAATTAAAACTCTTTTCACAGTTATTCTATTAATTTTCTACCAATACTTGAATAATAAAAACCTTTACTATTCATTTCTTCTATATCAAATAAGTTTCGTCCATCAAAAATCACCAATTCTTTTAAATGTTGTTTAATCTGTTCAAAATCTGGATTTCTAAAGATACCCCATTCTGTACAAATAAGAAGCGCATCACAATTATGAAGCACATCATATTCATTAGCTGCATATTGAATGTCTGTACCAAGTTCTGATTTCACATTGTCCATCGCTTCCGGGTCATAAGCGCATATCTCTGCACCATCCTCCAAAAGTTTTTCAATGAGGTAAAGTGCAGGCGCTTCTCTAATGTCATCTGTGTCAGGTTTAAAAGCCAATCCCCATACAGCAATTCTCTTGCCCTTAAGGTCCCCTTTAAAATAGTTCCTGATTTTAGGAAACATAATGGTTTTCTGATTTTGATTTATCTGAATAACAGAATTTAAAATTTCGAATGAGTAACCTACATCATTACCTGATTTAACAAGTGCTTGAACATCTTTCGGAAAGCATGAGCCTCCATAACCAATTCCCGGAAATAAAAATCGCTTACCTATTCGCGTATCAGATCCAATTCCTGCTCTAACCATATCTATATCTGCCCCTACCAATTCACAAAAGTTTGCAACTTCATTCATGAATGTGATTTTTGTTGCTAAAAAAGAATTTGCAGCATATTTTGTAAGCTCTGCGGATTTTTCATCCATAAAATAAATCGGATTGCCTTGTCTCACAAATGGTTTATAAAGTTTCTCCATTATCTTTTTTGCCCTTTCATTACTAGTTCCTAACACTACCCGGTCTGGTTTCATGAAATCTGAAACTGCAAATCCTTCCCTTAGGAATTCAGGATTGGAAACCACAGCAAATTCAATATTGGTATTGCTCGCAATGGCTGCTTCGACTTTTTCGGCTGTGCCAACAGGAACAGTACTCTTATCCACTATCACTTTGAATTCTGTTATGATTTTTCCAAGCTCTTCAGCAACACCTAGAATATATGAAAGGTCAGCTGACCCATCCTCTCCCGGAGGGGTTGGTAAAGCAAGAAAAATAATTTCAGCGTCTCTAATTCCTTCTTCTAAAGAAGTTGTGAACTTTAACCGCCCTGCTGCGATATTTCTCTCAAAATAAGTCTCTAGGTTCGGTTCATAAATAGGAACCTCCCCATTTTTCATTTGATTCACCTTGGCCTCATCAATATCAATACATGTAACATGGTTTCCAGTTTCAGCAAAACAGGTCCCCGTGACTAAACCAACATATCCTGTTCCAACAACAGCAATCTTATTCATGACCTTAATTTTTATTCTTTACAAACTCCAAAACAGAATTTGTTATGTGCTCCAATTGTTCCTTTTCCAGTTCTGTATGCATGGGTAACGAAATCACCCTTTCAGTCAACCAGTCTGTAACTGGTAATTCAGTAGCCTCTGAACCAAATGATTCAAACATTTTTTGTCTGTGGGCAGGAATAGGGTAATAAATCATTGAAGGAATATCTTTTTCAGCTAAAAAATGATGCAGCTCATCTCTGTCAATTCCTTCTAGTGTTAATGTATATTGATGAAAAACATGTCGTGATTCTTCTGAACGATATGGGACTTTAATTTCGGGGATTTCGGAAAAGGCCTCGTCATAATAGGACGCAGCATCTCTTCTTCGATTTAAATAGGAATCCAATTCCCTCAGCTTAATTCGTAAAACACCAGCTTGCAAATTGTCTAGTCTAGAATTACAACCCACCATTTCATGATGGTAACGCTTGCTCTGCCCGTGATTGGCGATCATCCTCATTTTGGATGCCAATTCATCATTATTTGTGCATATGGCACCTCCATCTCCAAAACACCCTAAATTTTTAGATGGAAAAAATGAAGTGCAAGCAATATCACCAATGGCTCCTGTTTTTACAGTGCTTCCATTTGACAGGGTATATTCACTCCCGATCGCCTGTGCATTATCCTCAATAACATGAAGATTATGTTTCTTAGCAATAGACAT
>ERZ1048872.1898-NODE-1898-length-16267-cov-30.820010_pt1 | contig 16267 bp, 18 predicted proteins | sample MGYA00383100_ERZ1048872 | MGnify/ENA primary metagenome ERZ1048872 (study PRJEB29581, sample SAMEA5548370) | metagenome | biome: marine; feature: coastal; material: water | depth 50 m | study: Short-term variability in the microbial, nano- and picoplankton... | reverse complement strand
TTGTGCACTTTGGCTTTTCAATTGGATGAAGATCACTTTCTACTACAGGAAATTCACCTGTGAGTGTCATGGTAGATATTTGTAATGCTTCTGATAGACGAGATATTGTATTGTTAGAGAGTTTTGCAGTCTCTGATTTTTCAATTTTAGCTAGTTGTCGTTCTGTTATACCAACTTGTTTAGCTAATTTGGGGCGTCCTATTTTGCGTGCAACTCGAATTGATTTTAACTGCCCTGTCTTTATTTGAAGTTCTGCCATCTTTATGCTTTCTAGAAGTATAATCATTAATCGTGTTTTGCCTATCACATACGGAAATGATACTCTACTATTAATAAACCATTTAGAAACTTCGTGCTCTTAATTTTCTTTTTATCTAAGTCATCATTGGACTGATAAATTAATTTTATGAGACTTTTTAGTTGAGGTGTTGAAAGCAACCATTTCACCTGATGCTACATTTTTCTTTGTGATTGCTTGTATATTAACTTGGTGTGTTACAAAAATTACTAGTTTATTTAATGAGATTTCAGATAATTTTTGTTCTAATTTTTGTAGAGTTTCTCTTCTAGATACAAAATTTTGGAAAATAGAATTTAAACCTGCAAATTCATGCACTTTACCCAAATCAAGTAAGGTTGCAGTTTGATAACATCGACACCATTGGCTTGAATATATTTTGTTAAATTGAATAGAATTTTCTTTGAGCTGTTTGCCAATTAAAACTGCTTGAGCGATACCAGTCTCATTTAGATTACGTTGTGTTGAACAATCTCCAATTTTAAAGTTGTTTGGATCACCAATTCCAGGTGCTAAAGCGTGCCTCATAAATAATACATTTGCATTAATATCATTGATGATTTCTTCTATGGTATAATTTTCTGCATGAGCTTTTGTGAGAAAATTCGATAACCCAAACATAAGAATTATTGCTAAATATTTATATATAATTTTGATTTTTGAGTTTATGTCCATGCAAAAATTCTTTTAGTTTAATTGCCAATAATAGTAGTTCAAAACACTCGCAAATGAGACCCAAGCCAAGTATGGCATCATCATTACACTTGCCAATCTATCGATACGCCAGCATACAAAAATATAGGAAATAATAATTACCCACAACATAATAATATAATAAAAGGCTACCTCTAAATTTTGTGCACCACTAAAAATTGGTGTCCAAATAACATTAAGAGCAAGTTGTAAACTCCATAGAGCTATTGCCAAGGGAAGTAAGTTGTTCATTTTGTAACTAGATTTAGTCATGATGCGATATGCACTTGTTGCAATGAGTAGATACAGAGTGGTCCAAACAGGAGCAAATACCCAGCTAGGTGGAGCAAATCTTGGTTCTATTAAGGAAGTATACCAAAGGTTATCATCTCCTAGTGGAAATACAAAACCTGCACTACTTGCTACTGTTACACATAGATAAAAAACAACCCATGTTATAATTTTATTTTGTTTATTCACAGAAACCTCTATTTTTAACTTAATATTACTGTCTTAATATGAAAACTAGTTCTGCATATAAGTAAATACTGACTAATTAAGTATTATAGAATAATGGTGTCTAAGCTTAGTCCTGAATGTAACTATAAATTGTGAAATATTTCATTCAAATTATGCATTTGGAGATTTATAGTGAAGATCACAAAGATCAGTCTATTTCAAAAAGTATTTCCACATACTATGACCAGATTTGATTTCACTCAAAATTTCTATTGTTGCTCATGAAAACTATAATAATTGATTTATTTTATTTTTGGGTGATTTTTACCCCAAATCATAATTGCGTCTTTTGAAACCAGGCGATTTTGTATGCAGTTTAGTTCATTCATTGCTTTATCACGGTTACCTGTTTTTAAATATGCACGCTCATAGGCCTTAAGAACAGACTTGGGTCGCCATGGTAATTCAGCATTGGCAACCCATGCACGCAACTCTTTAGGAAGCCGATCATAATCTAATAAAGGATTTTCGTTTCGTTTCTTGCGTTTTAGACTTGTGCTGCCAAGATTATTATTCATTTTCATATGCACGCAACATTTCAAGGCTTCTTTGAAGTTCTGGCCTAGATAAATCACGTGCGATTATAACAATACGCGACCTTTGATCGTCTTTATTCCAGTTTTTTAGTTGAACGGGTGGATTAAAAATATGCTGTACACCATGAATAACAAAAGGTGCCTCAATCCCTTCAATGAATAAAATACCTTTTATTCGTAGTATGTCAGAGCCACGAATGGCTATTAACGTATCAAGCCAAATATCGAAGACAGCTTCAGGAATAGGGTTCTCCAAAATAATAGAAGCAGAGCCAATTCTAAGGTCGTGACTTGGTGTTGGCAAAGATAATTTTTTGGCTGGGGAAAATCCAGATAAGTTGGATAATGGCTCAAATTTTGGATGTTTTCCTATCGTCCAATCTAAGGCTTCATTTTTAGTAGCTTTTTCGTGGAGTGCGCTTAAACCCCAAAGTGTTTTATTCAGGCCTTCACCAAATACAGAGTGAACAATTTCAACATTTGAATTGAGGTTTTGTAAACGTGTTTCTAATTTTTTTAATTTAGAATGACTGACAAGATCAGTTTTGCTTAGAATAATTAGGTCAGCTATTGCAGCTTGAGATACTGCTTCAAATTGTGAATCAAGTGTAGCAAAGCCGTTAGCTGCATCAACAACAGTTACGATGCCATCCATTCTCGTATTGTTTGCAAGAAAAAGGTCAACAAACAAAGTTTGAATAATTGGCCCAGGGTCTGCCAATCCGGTAGTTTCAATGACTATCCGTTCAAAAGAGATTTCACGTAAACTTTTTCGTCTAAAAAGATCTGAGATAGTTTCTGACAAATCGCCTCGAACGGAACAGCAAAGGCATCCTGACCGCATCAAAATAATTTCTTCACTACTTTTTTCTATCAGATCATGATCAAGGCCAGCTTCACCGAATTCATTAACAATTACTGCAACACGCCCAGTAGAATTATTTGCAAGAACAGAATTTAATAAAGTTGTTTTTCCAGCACCAAGAAATCCAGTCAATAAAGTGACTGGAATGCGTGTATCTATCATTTCTTATAAACCTATGAGCTTTCAAATCTATGAATAGTTTATTTATGTTATGATATAACATAATGCAATGTAAAAAATATTTTAAATAAGATTTATACCAATTTTTTTCTAAAACCATTTCTCGTTTCTATGATTTTTAATCTTTAAAAAAACTTAATTTGCAGAAATTAGATTACTAACTATTTGAGCTGTTGTTGGCGCAAGCGTAACGCCAATATGACCGTGCCCAAAAGCCATTATGATATTCTTATTCTGTTTTGACGGGCGTATCACAGGAACCGAATTAGGCATTGATGGACGAAATCCATACCATGAACGGCTGGGTGGCCCAAGATTTGGAAACATTGTTTTTGCACCACGTTCAAGAACCTTTAAGCGGTGTTCAACATGGGGAAGTGATAAACCACCTAACTCAACCATACCAGCAATTCTCAAGCGCCCAACCATTGGAGATGCATAGAAGCCTCGTTTTGCTGAGCAAACAGGTCTGGTAACAGGTGGGGTCTTCATATCAAATTCAAGATGATAACCTCTCTCAGTATCTAAGCGTATATTTTCGCCAAAGGATTTTGCAAGTGTCTTTGAATAAGCACCAGCAGCGACAATTACTTTATTTGCTTTTAAGATTTGATTTTCACATAAGATTTTAGTGCAATTCTGATTGTTTGCGTCAATCGAAACTGCAGAAGTTGGATAAATTGTTACGCCCAAGTCAGTCAATTTTTGTGAAAATATTTTCATGACTTTTCCTGGGTCGTCGATACTAGTTGCATTAGGAAAAAAATGTGCACCACCTTCAAATGGTTGGAGATTTGGTTCATGCTTAAGTACTTCTTCTGCGGTAATGACTTCCACCTCAACACCATTTTCACGTCTTAGATTTTCGTCATATTTGGCATTAAAAAATGATTTATTAGATTCATATAAATACAAACATCCACGTCTATGAAGATGATGTGATGCGCCCAATTCAACTCCCATTTCATGCCATAAGTCGCTAGCATTTCTCAATAATACGCCAATTTTTTCAGCATTAGTTTCTGCTTTAGATGGTAGGCTTTGATAAGCAAACTCTATCAACCAAGGCATTAAGCTTGGAAGGGCGCGATAGCGTACAGAAAGTGGGCTATCGCGATTAAAGAAAAGTCCTGGTAGATTTTTCAAAACGTTTGGTGTTCCTACAGGAATTGTTGCATAATCTGCAATTGTTCCAGCGTTTCCATAAGATGCGCCCATGCCAAGTTCATTGGGTTCAATTAATGCGACTTCACGACCTTCCTTAGCCAGTCTAAATGCAATGCTCATGCCAATCACACCACCTCCAATAACTATTACTTCATGGTGGGATCTTTTTTGATTGGCTTCAGGCATCACTCATTTCTTTCAGTTAATTTAAACGTTTTAAAAAGAAATGCATGAATTTTTAATTCGATGCATTAAGGATACATAATGATATTTAACATATTTCAATAATAAGTTTCCGAGTATTTTCTTCGGTCATCTTGATTGGATTTCCTCCGGTACTTGGATCAATTAGTGCACCCGAAACAATACGATCTATATCAGGGTTTTCGATACCTAAACCTGCTAAGGATTTTGGTATACCTAAGTTGTCATTTAATTCATCAACAAATTTACAAAATCCATCAAATCCACCTGATATGCCAAGATAATTTGCAGCTTCTGCTAAGGTATCTTTGATTGCAGGCTTATTAAATCTTAGTACAGCTGGCATACAAACTGCATTCGTTGTGCCGTGATGTGTATGATAAATTGCACCAATTGGGTGAGACAGAGCATGTATTGCGCCTAGCCCTTTTTGGAACGCAGTTGCACCCATAGCTGCAGCACTCATCATATGAGCGCGAGCTTCAAGATCTGTGCCGTCTGCATATGCTCGAGGTAAGTACTCTTTAACTAATCGCATTCCTTCAAGCGCCATACCTTGTGACATTGGGTGATAATGTGGTGAACAATATGCTTCAACGCAGTGTGCAAACGCATCAAGGCCTGTACCTGCTGTAATAAATGTGGGCATTCCTACAGTTAATTCAGGGTCACAAATTACAACTGTTGGTAAAAATTTTGGATGGAAAATAATTTTTTTCTGTTGAGTAATAGAATTAGTAATAACGGATGCTCTGCCTACCTCAGATCCTGTCCCTGCTGTTGTAGGGACAGCTACTATTGGCGCAATTACATCTGAATTTGCTCGTGTCCACCAATCATCTATATCTTCAAAATCCCAGATTGGACGCGTTTGGCCAGCTAAAAAAGCAACAACTTTTCCAAGATCCAAACCAGATCCACCACCAAAGGCAACAACGCCATCATGATTACCAGCTTTATAAGCGGCAACACCTGCTTCAGCATTTTTTTCATTAGGATTTGGATCAACATCTGCAAAAATTGCACGCCCTAAGCCAGCATCATCTAGTAAATTAAGTGTCTTTTGAGTGATTTCCATTCCTGCTAATCCACGATCTGTTACCAATAGTGGTTTCTTGATGCCCGAGACAAAACAAGCATCAGCTATTTCAGAAATTCGGCCAGCTCCAAATCGAATAGCTGTTGGATAGGACCAGTTTGCATTTAAAGTCATTCGCTTAACCTTTCTTGAGGTGATATGATTTTGGGCGGGTTAGGTTGTGGTATCCTATAATTGATAAACCTCCACCTCGACCAGTGTCTTTACATCCAGTCCAACATAAAGCGGGGTCTAAGTAATCAGCACGATTCATGAAAACTGTGCCTGTTTCAATTTTATCTGCAATCGCTTCAGCGCGATGAGAGTCTTCTGTCCACAATGAAGCAGTTAATCCAAAATTGCTGTCATTCATGAGTTTGATTGCTTCTTCATCATCCTTTACAGATATTATTCCAACAACTGGACCAAAGCTTTCCTCACGCATAACTCGCATGTCATGACTTACATTGGTTAGGATCTGTGGCATTAAATATGCACCACCATTCATTGGAAAGAGACTAGGGTCTATATGCGCTTTTGCACCATCCTTGATAGCCTCTTGAGTTTGCGCACGTACTTCGTCTGCAAAACGAATATTAGCCATTGGACCAATTGTTGTTTCTGGGTCTAATGGGTTTCCTAGCTTGTATTGACTTACAATAGCCACTGCCTTTTCGACAAAACTGTCAAACAAACTTTCAACTACATAAATGCGTTCAATTCCACAACAACATTGCCCCGAATTGAACATTGCCCCATCGATTAAAGTATCGACAGCAGCATCTAAATTTGCATCTTCCATAACATAACCTGGATCCTTACCGCCAAGCTCTAATCCTAGGCCAGTAAATGTTCCAGCTGCGGCTTTTTCCATTGCTATTCCACCACCAACTGAACCTGTAAAGTTTATAAAGTTAAAGGCTCGATCAGATATTAAGCCTGATGTAGTAGCATGATCTAAGAACACATTTTGAAATACATCACTGGGAATTCCAACAGAGTGAAATGCTTTAGCCATGCGCTCCCCAACAAGAGGTGTTTGAGAGGCATGTTTTAACATAACTGCGTTCCCTGCAATCAGTGCAGGAGCAACTGTATTAATAGCAGTCATGTAAGGATAATTCCAAGGTGCAACAACAAGCACAAGTCCATGTGGAATGCGTTTAATCATCCGATTGAACTCATTGCTGTTTTCAATTTCAATAGGAGCCAAAGCATCTATTGCTATGTCAGCCATATAACTAGCACGTTCGTTAAACCCACCAAACTCGCCGCCATAGCGAACGGGTCTCCCCATTTGCCATGCGATTTCTGGAACAATTTCCTCGTTCATTGCTCCAATTGCCGCTACGCCTAGCTTTACCAATTCAATGCGCTCTTCGATTGGGCGCATATTCCATTCCTTTTGTGCAGTATTTGCACGTATCACAGCAGCATCAGCATCACGTCGTGACAATGTTTGACGCTCTGCATAAACAGATCCATCTATGGGGGATATACATTTAATAGTCATGTTTTAAGCTCTTTCAAATCCGCGTGCGATTTCCCAATCTGTCACAACTTGGTTAAACTCTTCAATTTCCACTTCTGCGGCACGTGCGTAATGGGCCATAACTTCATCACCAAAAGCATCTCGAAGCATATCTGATTTAATCATTGCATTTCGTGCGTCAAGCAAGGTTCGAGGGATGTGATTTTCTTCATCATTTGAATAGGCATCGCCTTTAAAGGGTGCTGCCAAATCAAGTTTTTCTTCAATACCCTTTAAACCTGCTGCGATAATTGCAGCCTGAGCCAGGTAAGGATTCATGTCTGCACCTGGAGTGCGCACTTCGATCCTAATTGCGTTACTATTTGCTCCACACAATCGGTAAGCTGCTGTACGATTATCAACAGACCAGACTATTTGTGTGGGCGCAAATGTACCCTTGGCAAAACGTTTGTAGCTATTCACATAAGGTGCAAGGAAATAGGTGTAATCAGCTGCGTATTTCATCAATCCTGCTACATAGTGATCCATTAATTTAGATTTTCCAATGTCACGATCTGCATCAAAAAAGGCATTGGCTCCATTTTTCCACAATGACTGGTGAATGTGCGACGCGCTACCAACTCGATCTTTATGCCATTTTGGTAAAAAAGTAGCTGCGACGCCGTTTTGATGTGCAACTTCTTTTATAGCATGTTTGGCAAGGGTATGATGATCTGCTGTCAACATTGCATTAGCATATTTTATGTTTACTTCTTCTTGGCCAGCTTCTGCTTCACCTTTTGATCCTTCCACAGGTATTCCCATCTTGAGAAGCGTATTACGCACTGGTCGCATTACATATTCTTCTTTGGATGTTTGGAAGATGTGATAATCTTCATTATAATTTGATATTGGCTCTAAGTCGCGAAAACTGTTTTTGTGTATTTCATCATGTGTGCCTTGAAATAAGAAAAATTCTAACTCAGTAGCAGTGACTGGTGAAAGCCCTATTTCTTCTAGTTTTGCAACTTGCGCTTTAAGCATTGAGCGTGGAGAAAAGGGGACTTCTGTATGTGTATTATGATCTAAGATGTCACAAAGAACTAATGCACAACCTTCTTGCCAAGGAGCAAGTCTGATTGTTGCTAAGTCGGGTTTCATAACATAATCCCCGTAACCACTTTCCCATGATGTTGAAGCGTAGCCATCTGGTGTGGCCATTTCCAAATCAGTTGCTAGTAAATAATTACAGCAATGTGTTTCCTCCCAACCACTTTCAATAAAAAATTGTGCGACCAAACGTTTTCCCATCAGTCGACCTTGCATATCTACTATACAAGCCAGAACAGTATCAATCGTTCCATTTTTTACATGAGATTTAAGGTCATCAAAACTTAGATTTCCAGACATATTGAATCCACTTTTAAAATTATAATTGGGGCACTGTTATGGCTCCCAATCTTGATTTAACATTTTTATAATGCAGTAATTGTTTTTATAAACAATAGTTATATCTCGAGCCAATCAAATATATACTACAAGCTTACGTGGCGCTTCCAATGGGTGGCTTCGCATAAGATGGATTGCTGAAAATGGTTTGACCTAATCCTTCGGCCTTGGCAGCCAATCTAACAGATGTCCGTATTTCTAAATTCTGACAAATGCTTTCTAAATTTTTGTATCGCTCAAGTGAAAACCAATCTGTATTCTGAACGGGATATAGTTTCATCCATCTGAGCATGACACATAAATAGATATCTAAAATACTTGGAGTATTGCATAGAAAAAACATTTTATCGCCCACTTCCAAGTTTAGCAAAGTTAGATGATTTTTTATTTGGTTGCTTACATTTTTGCGGAAGTCTTTGTTGTTCTCGCTGTCAATATATTTTTCTGAATAGAATAATATTCTCAGTGATGCATGAACAGTATTTGACAGGAAAAAAAGCCATTTTAAACCATATGCTCTTTTATTATTTTCAATTGTAGGAAAATTACTTTTATGGCGATCGGCCAACCATAAAAGAATTGCAGCCGTTTCAAATATGGGCCCATCATTGGTTTCAAGTACTGGAATTAATCCGTTAGGATTTAATGCAAGATATTTGGGATCTTTTTGACCATTTTTCTTCCGGTCAATGAGAATACATGTATATTTAGCTTCTATTTCTTCTAAAAATATACGAATTATTAAAGACGCATTATCAGGTGCATAGTGTAATTTATAATTCATCAATTTTCTTTTTATTTGTTTAACTAAATTCCAACGACTTTACTTCTACGTTCCATAAATAAAATATCCCTCCAAGCTCCATTCATTTCACCTAATTTTTCTCTCACGCCTATTGTTTTAAATCCGTTTTTAGAATGTATGGCTATGCTTGATTCATTCTCAGGAAAAATGCCTGCTTGAAGTGTCCAGATACCTTCATTTTCAGATGTAGAAACGAGTTCAGAGAGTAATGAATTACCTATGCCGTAATTCGCATAGTTTTTTGCAATATAGATGCTTACTTCTGCAACACCATTATAAACAGTACGGTTTGATGTAGCAGATAAAGCAGCCCATCCGACAACTTCTTCATTCAATTCTGCAACAATTCTACAAGTAGTTAAAAAAGATGCATTCCATTCATTCCAACCCTTGGCTTTATTTTGAAATGTCGCGTTTCCAGTATCAATACCTTGTTGGTAAATTGATTTAACGGAACTGAAGTCAGATTTTTTAAAGGTACGAATTTTCATGCTGATTACTAAGTCCCCAACATTCTTTTACGACGTTCTTTCATCAGCTTATCAGCTTCGGTTGTTCCATCATGAAATGATCCAAAAAACTTATCCCATGGAATTTCAAGAGATCCGTAGTTACATTCAAAATAGCGATGGTGCATCTGGTGATGAAACCTACCAAGAGTTAGTCTGTTTTCATCTTTTACAGCTACACCCTCAAAGCCAGTATGTGTCGTTGCAGCAGTTAATGCATAATACTGTAAATGAAAAAGGATGTGCACAGGGTGAGCAGCAATAATCCAATGAATCATTACAGACCCTAAGAAAATCAAATGCTCTACTGGATGCATTGATAATCCAGACCAAGGGCCAACATTTATATTGCGATGGTGTAAAGCATGCACGTGTTTGTATAAAAATGGAATATGTAGAAAACGATGTATCCAATAAAAATAGAAACTCTCCCAGATTGGGATTAATAAAAACATAATAATGAACCAAACTGGATGTGCAGCCCAAGTAAGCAAAGGCGCATATCCATTAGCTAGAGCCCAAAACATAAGGACTTCATAGATGGTCCATATGGTTACTCCACTTGCTAGCGTCCAAAACATGTTATCTTTTATTTGCCCGCCAAGGGTAAATTGACGCCCGTTTTTCATTAATGGCCGTGGATCAAAACGTAATTTTTTACCCTGTTTGGTGAAAGTATAAAAATATAGATGGAGGCCACCAGCAACGGCGGTCATTAATATTATATTTCGGACATACATCTCAAAAACCCAACCAAAAGTCAGTGTTTTTATTTCATGTAGTGGGGGTTGAAACCAATAAAAGGATATGAATGCTATACAAACAATAATGAGCTTTTCAGTAATTAGGAACCATGAATTCCAAATCCATGCGATCATATCTAATGGGCGTAATGGCCACCTAAAAAATGGCGAAACTTCTAATGGTAAATTTGGAACATGATTCCATCCTTTTAAACCATCTTTATCCATACGCATGCTCTCCCTAAACAGCCTAAGTTTAGGTTTAATACTCTCATCTGATTAGTAATTGTGCAAGTATTTAGAATTTTTGCTAAGACACTATTTTTGAAAACTTACTTATCTTGCATGGTGTCATTAACAGCTTCTATTAATAATTTTGAGACAGCTTCTGTTGATTGTGGATTTTGTCCGGTAACTAAACGACCATCACGAACAGCGTGGCTCGTAAAATTTTTGCTACATTCAAACTTTGCACCTAATTGACGTAATCTACTTTCAAGTAAAAAAGGCTCTATTCCTGTAAGTCCTATTTGGTCAGTTTCTGCATCTGTAAAACAGTTTACCTTTAGGTCTTTAACAAGAGGCTCACCATTAGATCTTACGGCTTGTAGTAGCCCAGATGGGCCATGGCAAACCGCACCAACTACTGCACCTGATGCCCATGCATCACTAATTATTTTGCCAATATCTTTTGTATCAAAATCCCACATTGTACCGTGACCACCAGGTAAAAAGACGCATTCATATGTCTCACCATTTAATTCTTTTAAAGTGTATGTGTGGTTGAGTTTTGATATCGCTTTATCATCATTCATAAAACGTGCGACCATTGGAGGGCGATCATTTGGTTCAACTAAAGTTTTTGGATCAGGAGGTGCAACCCCGCCTTTCACTGATGCTATATCTACGTCAAACCCAGCATCAATTAATCTCCAGTATGGTGTTGCCATTTCATCGTAGTAAAATCCTGTCTTTCGGCCTGTTGAGCCAAGTTCGGTATGAGAGGTTAAAATAATCAGTGCTTTTTTTGTAGATTGAGACATGTATTCCGCCTTTAAGTAAATCAGTTTATTTGAGTATTTATTTAATATCTAACTTTTGTAGTTTTTGTTCATAATACAAGCTTTATTTATGGTAACAGTTTGTCGCCACTAGGATAGTTGATGGCGAATTTGTAGAAGAATTAAAAGTAGAGCTGAGATAAACGTATTTTAGTAAGCGAACAGATGCATTTTTTATGTAGCTATGAGGTACTTCATAATTGATAAATTTAAAGCCAATTGAGGTGCTAATGGCCTTAACAGTTCCCCTAGTTTGGGGAATGGGGTTGGTTTTTGCTAAAGGTGCGATTGATCATTTTCCTCCCATACTATTAATGGCATTGCGATTTACGTTGACTGCATCTGTATTAGTTTGGTTTGTCCCTATCCCAAAAAAACATCTGATAAGTTTATTTGGAATTGCAATTATTGCTGCTGCTATTCAGTATAGTTTAACTTTTACCGGATTAAAGGGATTAGATGCTGGAATAACAGCTCTCGTTGTTCAACTCGAAGTTCCATTTCTTGTAATATTAGGCATTATATTTTTGAAAGAAAAAGCTGAAAAGAAAACATTCATTGGTATTGCGCTAGCATTTGCAGGCGTCGCGATAATGACACTACAAAACGATATAAGAATAAATATAGGGTCTGTATTTCTTGTTATTCTTGGAGGTTTAGCATGGGCAATTGGTCAAGTTCTCATAAGGAAATTAATTGATATTAGGGTTATGCAAATAACTGCATGGGTTGCTGTATTTGCTGTTCCACAACTATTTTTTATGTCTGCAATATTTGAAACTGGACAAATAGAAGCAATTAAAAATGCTTCTTCAATAGTTTGGTGGGCGGTCATTTACTTGGGTTTAGTAATGACTGCACTTGGATATCTGCTTTGGAATAATTTAATTCGCAATCATAATGTAGGAAAAGTTGCTCCGTATTTATTATTACTTCCAATATTTTCGCTATTTGGAGGTGTCTTATTTCTTGGAGAGGAACCAACATTATTGATGCTTTTAGGCGGTGCCATAATATTATTTGGAGTTGGATTAATCACTGTCCCTTTAGCTACTTTAAGCAATTTATTTAAACGTTAATATTTGGTAACTAGCTTAAATCTATTTGGTAATTTTTAAAGTACTTCACATAAATTAAAATGCATGTAGTATCCTCACAGGGTATTAAGCCTTAAAAGAGAATATGACGATGTTATTTAATAAGTTTAATGAAGCATTTGATAAAGGCGACATTGTTGGCGCTGCTGAATGTTTTCATGAAGATATGCAGATGACAATGCATTCAAATGGAACCTCAATGAACAAACAAGAATGGCTTCTTAGGTTTGCTCCAATGATGGATAAATTAAAGCGTGAAAAAGTTAGATGTCTCTATGAGAATGAAGATCTACTTGTTACTCATTCTTTTATAACATTTCCTAACGGGTCCTGTGAGGCAGTGATCTGGGTTGGGCTCAAGAGGGATGGATTGATTGTAAGTGTTGAAACAGGATCAACTCCAATATCAAGTTGAAGGGTAATTTTATTAACAACTAAAGGGAGAAAAAAATGATAGAGAGTTTTGGTGGAATTTTAAATTTTGCGATTTTTTTAGTACTAACTTTTGGGTGGGCAATGTATGCATTCCAAATGTCTTTAGGCATTGATGCTTTTTATGGAAAATTCAATATAAGTAGAACTGCAACTATTATTGGTGGCTTTACCGGTTCTTTTGCAGCTGCTGCAGTCGTAATGCATTTGATCTTATTATTTAATGGCCTGGAAGGTGCTTGGTATTTGTTTACATACTTTATTGTCCAAGCGGCTATAGCAGCATTTCTAAGTTGGAGAACTGTTTCAGCAAAAATTGCCGTTGATGAAGGTGTTATTTATACAGCTGAGCCAATAGTTGCACCATTGGTTTTTGGTGCTGGATATTGCTTCTTATTATTCAGAATGCAGGATATTCTATATATGTCATAAATAGATATCTGGTATAATTTTTATGTTCCAATTTTGATTAATTGGAACATATTTTTTATTTCTTTTCTGAGCTGTTATTTCAGCATTAATTTCTTAGCTTCTTCTGTGTAACCCATTCTATGCAATTCTGCTGCCGCACGTGCTTTACCTAGTGAGTAGAAAAATGAGTGGAAACCACTGAATGCGCCCGTTAAAGGTGCGAAAGTAAAATTCATAATTGCTGTTGTCATTATATTCATCCTTTTTTTTAAATTAAATAAGATGAATGCATTGATAGAACAACAAACACGTTTGCAATTCCGCTATGCATAATTTGCAATCACTGAAAATAAATAAGCAAAAGTATTTTTGTAATATTGCAGATTATATAATAATTTTGTCTTTGTTAGAGGTATCTATAAATTCAAAGCGGCCAAATTAGTGGAATAAAAAAACTAACAATGGGTGCCAGAGAGAGGTTGAGAGGAATTCCAAATCTTAAAAAATCAACAAATTTATAACCTCCTGGTCCATATATTAATGTATTTGTTTGATATCCTATTGGAGTTGAAAAGCTTGCACTTGCGGCAATCATTATGGCAACAACAAGAGGCCTAGGATCTAATCCTAATGATGTGGCTAATCCTATCGCAATAGGTGTCATTAAAACTGCTACAGCATTATTACTTACTAACTCCGTTAACACTGAAGATATAAGATATATTGTAAGTATTATAAAAAACGGGGGTAAAGAGTTAATAACTGGTGATATTGCATTAGCTATAAGAATTACTGCACCAGATGATTGTAAGGCTGCACCAACACAAAGCATAGCGAAAATCAATGAAAGTAATCTACCATCTATAAAAGAGAATGCTTCATCAGCATCAATACATTTAGTCATCAGAACAACTGTCATTCCAATAATTGCTAAAAATAAAATTGGCGCAATATTTAATGCTGCTAAAATCACAACAGCAAATAATGTGGTGATAGCTATCCATGCATGATTACGTCTGAATGCTCGTTCTGATGGTTTTGAAACATCTCCAAGGTTCATTTCTTCGGCTAGTCGTGCAATGTCTTCAGACGCACCCTCTAAAAGTAAAGTATCGCCAACTTTAACTGTGAGCGTGTCGATTTGTTGTTCAATATTAGTGTCGCGCCGATGCACAGCAAGGGTATAAACTGCATAATTACGTCTCAAATGCAGTGATTTAAAAGTCTGCCCAACCATTTTACAATTTGGAGTAATTAGAACTTCAACTGTTATGGTTTCTGTGGATGATATTTGATCAACATCACGTAAATCTGAGGTAGCTTGGAGCGATAAAAGTTCAGCTATAGCTGTGCGCAGGACTATATGGTCACCTTTTCTCAATGTTAAAGTATCTACACTATCTCGCAGCGACATATTTTTTCGAATTACATCAATTAATCTCACACCATCTCGTTTGAATAATGGTATTTCTGTAACCTTTGAGCCTATTAAGCTACTTCCTGTGGGGATTGTAACCTCAGCAAAAAATCGCATTTTTGACTTGTCAGTTAGTAAAGTTGCCATGCTTAAGCGATCAGGTAGAAGTTTTGGGCCGGCAAAATATAGGTATAAAAATGTCCAAGATACCACAACAATTCCAATTGGAAATATTTCAAAAATACCAAACGGCTCTAATCCTGATGTGCGAGCCACCCCATCAACCAGTAAATTGGTTGATGTACCTAAAAGTGTCAGTGTTCCACCAACAATTGCTGCATAGCTGAGGGGTATAAGGAGTTTAGATGCTGATGTGCCTAAGGTGCGGGACAATTGAATAAACACAGGTATCATAACAACTACAAGAGGAGTATTATTCATTATTGAACTCGCAAAAGCAACAAATATCAGAGCCCCAAAAATGGCACGAGCTGGATTTTGTAATGCTTGTCTCTCAACTAATTGTGTAAATGAGTTCAAAGCACCAGTTCGAACAAGGGCTCCTACTATGATAAACATTGCGGCAATTGTCCAAGGGGCTGGGTTTGAGAAAACCATAACGGCAGACTCATAAGGCAAAATGCCTGAAATTAAGAGAGCTGATACACCAATTAACGCGACTATTTCTGTGGTGTATATTTCTTTTAAGAACATTACGAACATAATTACAATCACGCCAATTGTAAGCCATGCAGCATTTATTTGAAAAAAATTGGTTAAGTCATCCATGATATTATAATTATAATGTTGCTAATTCTTGGAAAATTAAATCGACTTCATTTATTGGCGTTTTATAGAGATGAATCTCACGCAAACCATTTTGAAATTCTTTAATTAAGTTTTCATTCCCACTTATATAGTCCCTAATTGGCTTCACATACTCAGGGCTTGGTTTGTGGTATGTATTACTCCAATGGGCTAGATCAAATATAATAGGTACAAAATTAATCGCTGCCTCTGTAAGAGAGTAAATTTTTTTTTGTGAGTGCAGCTTATCACTGCAAACTGTCAACATTCCAATATCTAGAAGACGTTTAAGGCGCTTGGCTAAGGTGGCTGAAGATATACCCTCTAAATTTTTATTATAGAGTTGTGAGTATGTCTGTCGATTGAGCACTGCGATATCACGCAGTATAATAATCGACCACTTATCACCTATTAAATCTGCGGCAAGCCCAATAGGACATCCTTGGTTTCTATTAAAATCAAACATGTATAACCCCTTTCGAAATTAAACTGGTATTAATTTGAAAGTATACTTTCAAAATTTTA
>ERZ1048872.1888-NODE-1888-length-16360-cov-5.766391_pt1 | contig 16360 bp, 12 predicted proteins | sample MGYA00383100_ERZ1048872 | MGnify/ENA primary metagenome ERZ1048872 (study PRJEB29581, sample SAMEA5548370) | metagenome | biome: marine; feature: coastal; material: water | depth 50 m | study: Short-term variability in the microbial, nano- and picoplankton... | reverse complement strand
GTCCTTGGGAACGCCCGCCTCATGCAGCCAATCCACAGCACGCGCCGCCATGATCGAGGTGGATTCCGCCGGCTTTGCCAAAACGCCATTGCCCGCCGCCAAGGCCGCCGACAGCTGGCCAGTAAAGATTGCCAGTGGAAAATTCCACGGTGAAATACAGGTGACAAGACCACGGGCAGGGGCCGTTAACTGCGCCGACTGTGCCGCATAGTAACGTAAAAAATCCACGGCTTCGCGCAATTCCGCCACTGCATCTTTGACGGTTTTTCCTGCCTCGCGCGCAAGGATCGCAAATACCTCGCCAAAGTTTTCCTCATATAAATCTGCGGCACAGTTTAATATGGCGGCGCGTTCGGCTTGGGAAACATCCCATTTGCGTGCGGCCTTTATTGCGCGGGCTGCGTCTTTGGCGTTTGCGCGTTGAACTGTGCCCACCTGATCGACGGGGTTGGCAGGATTGAAAACGCTGACGACTTCGCCGTGCGGAACGCCATCGGCCAACTTTGCGGCAACATCCCATGTGGTTGTCGCAAAAGGCGCACGGGCGGCATCAATCCGGGCTATTTCGGTTGCAGACGCCAAATCAAATCCCAAAGAGTTCGGGCGTTCTGGTTGAAATAAATTACACGGTAAAACGACACCTTTGGCGGGCTGGCCTTCGGTTTCAAGCCACGTTTCGACAGGGTCACGCACAACCACCTCTGGCGCAACTGCATCATCAATCACCTGGTTAACAAAGGATGAGTTCGCGCCATTTTCCAGCAAACGCCGCACAAGATAGGCCAGCAAATCATCATGAACACCGACAGGGGCATAAATACGACAACGGATGTCATTGGATTTTTTCACCACCTCATAAAGCGAGGCACCCATGCCATGCAGGCGTTGGAATTCATAGTTTTCGTCCGTTCCTGCCATATCCAAAACCGCCTGCACCGTGTGGGCGTTGTGGGTGGCAAATTGCGGATATATGCGCGGCAAAGACAACAGTTGGCGCGCACAAGCGATATAGGAAATGTCAGTGGCAGATTTCTTGGTGAAAACAGGGAAACCCGCCAATCCATCCACCTGCGCGCGTTTAATCTCGGTGTCCCAATAGGCACCCTTAACCAAGCGGATCATAATTTTGCGATCCAGCTTTTCAGCCAAGGCATTCAACCAATCAATCGCTGCTGTCGCACGTTTTGAATAGGCCTGCACAACCACGCCAAAACCATCCCACCCCTTCAATCGCGCATCCGACATAACCGCACCGATGACGTCAAGCGACAGCTCCAACCTGTCTGCCTCTTCGGCATCGATGTTTAGGCCCAAGTTGGCGGCACGGGCTTGCAGAACCAAATCAAGGGTGCGTTCTACTAAAACATCCATGACTTGTTCGCGTTGTGCCAATTCATAACGAGGGAATAAGGCCGACAGTTTGATGGAAATGCCTGGATTTTGGCGCACATCGCTGTGTGTTGAGGACATTGCCAAATGCGCAATCGCCGCCTCGTAAGCCCCCACAAAATGCATGGCGTCCGCATCCGTTAACGCCGCCTCGCCGAGCATGTCAAAGGAATAGGTATACCCCTGATCCATCCGCTTTTGGCCGCGTTTTACCGCCGATTGAATACTTTCGCCCAAAACAAATTGATTGCCCATTTCCTTCATTGCCGCACGAACAGCGCGGCGAATGACAGGTTCACCCATACGTTTCAGAAGGCTCTTCATGGCGCCAGTCACACCAGTTGCGCCGTCGTCATCCAAAACCTTGCCCGTCAACATCAACGCCCAAGTCGAGGCATTGACCAAACTGCTGTCGCTTTCCCCGCGATGGGCACCCCACAGACGGTCGGTCAATTTATCTTCGATCAGATCATCAATGGTTTCCGCATCCGGCACGCGCAACAACGCTTCGGCCAAACACATCAGGGCAATGCCCTCGCCCGAGGAAAGACCGTATTCTGCCAAGAATACTTCCATCAATCCAGGGTTCCCGTCGCTTCGAATATCACTGACAATTTTAGCCGCGCGTGTCTGTGTTAAGGCACGTTCGTCTATTGGCCCATGACCCGTATCGATCAAATGGCGCACAAAGTTGTCTTCATCAGTTAAGTGCAATTTGTGCATTTGAGCGCGGTGGTGTTTCAGATCGGACATAAGGTGGCCTTTCACGAGGGATTTCTTAAACCCTATCAGAAAAGCGAAAACTAATTTGCCTTATTTTTACATTTTTTTAGTGACATTCTCTATTATTTTTACTATTTGCAGAACAAACTAGATAAATTTGGGAATAAATTAGTCATTATGGATAAGTTTGATCGTCAAATAATTGAAATCCTGCAAGAAAATGGCAGGATCACAATTTCTGAACTTGCCGACCGTGTTGGCCTGTCAAAAACCCCATGTAACGCACGCCTAAAGCGGTTGATCGAAAACGGCACGATCTTGGGGTTCACAGCGTTGGTTAACTATGAGGCACTGGAACGGAACCATATTGCCTTTACCGAAGTGAAACTGAACGACACGCGGGACGCCAGCCTTAAGGCGTTTAACAAGGGTGTTATGGCGATACCAGAAGTCGAGCACTGTCATATGATTGCAGGTCAATTTGACTATTTATTGAAAGTTCGCACCAAGGATATTCAAGCCTACAGAAGGGCGTTGGGTGAAAAAATTTCATCCCTGCCGTGTGTTGCAAACACCTCGACCCACGTTGTGATGGAAGCGGTGAAAGAATAGCTCGTGAAAATGGAGCAGGGAAATTCGGTCAACTCTGCCAAATAGATGAGTCGCGACAACAATTGGTAAAAATTGGCAGAAAATCGAGCAAAGTTGCACTGAATTGCCCCCAATTGCATCATAATTTTTTAGTCTAATCTATTGAAATAAAAAATTAATAAGAGGAAATCTCTGTCTTTTTCAACGAAATTCATGCAACCGGTTGCAAAAACTTATTTTCCAGCTAATCTGATCATGTCGTCCAATATTTGGAGGGGTGTCTGCTGCATGCTGCCATTCGCGTTAAACCATATGACTGTGCCATCGTTTTCGATGAAACAAGCCAATGCCTTGGCGTGTGCGCTTGATATGGTTGGTGTCGAGTTGCGCAATGATTTGGACGTTCCTTTGTTTGATGGTCAAAAACCAACCATCGGGAAAATGACGGTCTTGGCACTGGCCGAGGTGAAAGCCTTTAACGCATTTAATGACGCGACATTCGCCGCCGCAGTATCGCTGATGGATCGGGCTGTGGCTTGTGGAGCGAAAGCGGTTGCATTGATCCCGCAGGTGGGCGGCGAGGTTTCATCAGATGGTTTGCGTACAGCAATGATTGCGCTTGGGCCCGAATTGGAAAAGCGCGGTCTGGTTGGATTGATTGAACCGATCGGGTTTTTAAACAGTACGCTAAGAAATAAATCTGATGTCGTGGCCCTTATTGAGTCCATCGAACACGGTGCCCAATTTGGGTTGGTGCACGACACTTTTCATCACTTCCTTTCAGGTGAGAAAGACTTTTACCCGCTGCACACCAAGTTGGTGCATATCTCTGGGGTTTCCAATCACACCAAAGATGTCGCTGATATCCAAGACGCCGATCGCGTTCTTGTGGATGCCGATGATCGTCTGGGCAACGTTGCCCAAATTCAAGAACTACTGCGGGGGGGCTATGAAGGCCCTTTTTCGTTTGAGGTATTTTCCCCAGACGTTCACGCCCTGTCTGATCCGAAGGCTGCGCTTTCGTGTTCAATTCGCTTCATCCAAGATGCTGTTATGGCCCACGCGGCATGATATATTTTGGATGGAATAATCGCCTTTAAAGGCACCCGGTATTTTAGATGATGTGCGCCGGGCACGGTTCTGGGAGGAACAAATGAAAAAACTACTAGTAACGGCAAGTCTTGTCGCAATGATGGGCACAAACGCTATGGCTCAGGAAATCGGCGCGACATTCTCTCGCTTCGATGACAACTGGCTAACAGTTCTTCGCAACGGCATGGTTGAGTATGCATCAGGCATCGACGGCCTTTCATACCAGCAAGAAGACGCATCTGACGATCTTGCAAAACAAATCGACCAAGTGAAAAACTTCGTTGCAAACGGCGTTGACGCAATCATCGTGAACATCGTTGACACATCTGCTGGTGCTGCTGTTTCAGCCGCTGCTGGCGACACACCAATTGTGTACGTTAACCGTGAGCCTGACAACGTAAACGATCTACCAGCAACACAAGCTTTCGTTGCATCAAACGAAATCGAATCTGGCACATTGTCAGCGTTTGAAATCTGTAAGAACCTTCGCGCAGCTGGCAAAGCCGGTGGTGCAACTGGTTACCTAATGAACGGTCAGCTTTCTAACCAAGCTGCGGTTCAGCGTTCAAAAGACGTACATGACGTAATCGGCATGGACATGTGTAACTTCATGACCATCATCGACGAGCAAACAGCGAACTGGTCACGTGACGAAGCGCAAGATCTTATGACAAACTGGATGTCTTCTGGCGAGCCATTTGACTTCGTTCTAGCGAACAACGACGAAATGGCAATCGGCGCGATCCAAGCCATGAAAGCAGCAGGCATGGACATGTCAGTTATGCAAGTTGGCGGTGTTGACGCATCTCAAGACGCTTTGCTTGTAATGGCTGCTGGCGACTATGACGTAACTGTTTTCCAAGATTCAGTTGGTCAAGGTACTGGTTCTATCGACACAGCAATCCGTTTGATCGCTGGCGAAACTGTAGACAAGAAAGTTTACATCCCATTCAAGTTGGTAACACCTGCGAACATGGGCGATTACCTAGCTAAAAACTAAGTTTGGCTTAGACTTACTTTTCGGGTGCGCCGCGATCGTGGCGCACCCACACTCTACATAATCAATCAATCATACAATAAAGGGGTGTCTCTAATGTCAGATACCAGCCACGGCACTGGTGGACTAACTTTCGACAAGACAAAGCGGTCTTGGCCAAACGAAATGAACATCCTTCTAGCGTTGATTATCATCATCGTAATATTCGAAATTTTAGGGCAAATCCTGCCCTACATGCGCGATCAAAGTTTCCTCTTTGACAGCAAAGATCGCTTTGACAGCATCTTTAATGAGGCGCGTCTAAAAATTATCATTCTGCAGGTCGCCATCATCGGCATCATTGCCCTAGGTGTGACACAAGTCATCATCACCGCCGGCATTGACCTTAGTTCGGGGCCATTGGTCGCCGCGACCGCAATGATCGCCATGAGTTTTGGTCAGACCGAATTGGTTAATGGCTTTCCAAATCCAAAGGCGCTTTTCGGCACATGGGCTATGGATCTGCCGGTGATTGTTCCCATTGTCGCGGGGTTGGCGTTTGGCGCCTTTATCGGCGCCATAAATGGTACGTTCATTGCCTTCCTTCGCATCCCGCCATTTATTGCAACATTGGGCATGTTCCTGATTTGCCGCGGTATTGCGCTTTGGTGGTCTGGCGGGAACCCGATTTCATTCCCAACGGCCAGCTACAAATATATCGGCTCTGGCATGATGCCCGTGGTCTGGTTCTTATCGCTTGCGGTCATTTTCCACCTGATCATGCGGTATACTGTATATGGCAAACACACCTACGCCATCGGTTCCAATGAAGAAGCCGCGCGGATGTCTGGCATTAACGTGAAACGCCACAAGGTTATGGTTTACACGATCGCCTCTATGTTGGCCGCATTTGCGGGTATTGTTTTGGCATCAAAAAGTGAAACCGCTCAGGCTGGTATGGGTGAATTTTACGAATTGTTCGCGATTGCCATGGCCGTAATTGGCGGCATTAGTCTGCAAGGTGGACGTGGTTCCATCATCGGCACCGTATTGGGCGCAATGGTTCTGGGCGTGATCCGCTCTGGTTTTACCTACATCAAGTTGGACGGGTCATATCAACTTATGGCGATGGGCAGCATTATTATCGCTGCCATCGTTCTTGACCAATACCGACAAAGAAACAAAGCGTAGGGAGGATACTGACATGAGCGATGATCTTGTTCTAAAGACAGAAGAATTGACCAAACACTATGGTGGTGTTCATGCCCTCGTGGGTGCCAATTTTGAAATGAAAAAAGGCGAACACGTTGCCATCATGGGTGACAACGGCGCGGGGAAATCCACATTCGTTCGCCAAATCACCGGCGTTGAACAGCGCACATCCGGCAAGGTCTGGTTGTATGGCGACGAGGTGAATTTTGCCGGCCCATTGGATGCGCGCGAAGCCGGCATTGAGACCGTGTTTCAAACCTTGGCGTTGGCAGATGATCTGGATGTTCCAGACAACCTGTTCTTGGGCCGCGAAAAAACCTTTGCCAATTGGTTGGGCCCGTTCCGTTTGTTGGATTACAAAGGCATGCGCAACGACACGATTGCCGGACTTGAACGCACAGGGGTAAAAATCCCTAACATCCGCAATTCGATCCGCAATATGTCTGGTGGGCAACGCCAATGTGTGGCCATCGCGCGTACGGCAACTTTTGCTTCTAAACTGACCATCATGGATGAGCCAACGGCCGCCCTGGGTGTTCAGGAAACGGCACAGGTTGAAAACATCATTCACACCCTCAAGGAAGCAGGCGAACCCTTGATCCTTGTTTCACACAATATGCGTCAGGTCATGGAACTGGTTGACCGCATCGTTGTGTTCAGACGTGGGCGTATGGTGGCCAATTTGCGCAAAGAAGATACAGACGGCCAAGACGTGGTTGCCTATATCACTGGTGCAAAAACCGGCGCGGAATTTGAAGGCGCTGCCTAATTGGCATCGCGCGGATTTCTTGACCTAGACGTCCCTTTCTTCATACCCGTTGGCCGTCGCGTGGCGACGGTCGCGGTCGCGTCTTTGTGGGGCCTTTATGAACTTTCATCTGGGTCTATGCTGTGGGGGGTGATTTTCCTTGCGATGGCTGCTATAGCCGCGTGGAAATTTAATGCCACAGACTGGGAAGCCGTCGCAAAAAGGGACGAAGAAACCTAAGCGGGCGCACAAAAGGAAGCAAACAAGTGGCGGTGACACTTAAGGATGTGGCAGAAAGAGCGGGCGTATCGCGTTCAGCCGTGTCCCGTTCTTACACCGAAGGCGCCTCAGTTTCCAAAATGACGCGGCGCAAAGTTGCCAAGGCCGCCAAGGAATTAGGCTATAGCCCAAACGCACTGGCTTCATCTTTGACAACAGGGCGAACCAAGCTGATCGGGCTGGTTTCCAACAACTTTCACAACCCGATTTTTTTAGAAGTATTCGATCTGTTCACCAAGGGTTTGCAGGAACGTGGATTGCGACCTTTGTTGGTGAATTTAACCGATGAGGTTGATCCCGAAAATTCGGTGCGCATGTTGCGCGCCTATTCGGTTGATGCCGTTATCGTGGCCTCATCCACCTTACCCGAAAGCTTCGCTGAGGGGTTTCATACAGCTGGCGTGCCAGTGGTGCATTCCTTTGGTCGCCACGTGGCCAACCCCAAGGTAAATGTTCTTGGCATTGATAATATTGAGGCAGGGCGCTTGGCGGCACAGACCCTTATTGCCCGCGGCTATACGCGCGTTGGCTTTATGGGTGGCCCCAAATCGGCGACCTCAACCCAAGATCGTTACAAAGGGTTTTTGGATGAAATGAGCCTGCATACTGGCGTTGAACTGACGGCCAGTTTTGCCGACGGTTATTCGTTTGAAGCCGGTCGTGCAGAGATGCAAAAAATCCTAAAAGGCACCCCGTCAGAGGCCTATTTTTGCGGGGATGATGTTTTGTCCATCGGCGCCTTGTCGGCCATTCAATCCGCGGGCCAATCGGTGCCAAACGACATCGGGCTGTTGGGTTTGAACGACATGGAAATGGCCGGATGGGCCAACATCAACCTGACCACCATTCAAAACCCGATCAAAGACATTGTTGCCTCGTCCATCGAATTGGTCACCGCGATGCTGAAAGATGACCAACACGCTCCAGAAGCACGCTTGTTTGCAGGCCACGTCGTCGAGCGTGGCACTTTGCGACCTTTGAAATAAATTGGCCTCACTAAGTGTTTTAGGATCAGATGACTCGGGGTTAGACTCACCACACTAAGTGCCTTTTCTTAAACCTAGGTCGGCTTTGAGCCAAACCTGTGAGTTCAGTTTTTTGTGCTGCGCGCGCTCGCAGCGCAGAAATTGCTGCAACGGCGTAAATCGCTAAACTGTTGCACGGCGGGAAAACCGGTCATTCACGCGTGTTCCGCTTAAATTCTGCTAAAAAATCTGCCAAACTAAATGCGATCTGAATGTCGGCTTCGGGAATGGGAATAGCGCGTCCCACAATTCCGCGAATGGATATAGGCACCGCCAATCGTCTAGGCCAATAAAGGCTCGCTCCGATCAGGCGTAACGCGACGTTCAGGTCTCGAAATAAGGCATCATTGCGTTTCTCAGATTCGAGCAACACGAAATACCAAGTCTGCGCTTAGTCATTTGTTATTTCTCGAGGGTTTCCAGCCTCGTCCAAAGCCACAAAAACAAATTCCGCATGCGTTACTTTCTGAGATGTCTTGCCAAATCGACCACGCGCCCAAACGTCAATGTGAACCTGCATGGATGTACGTCCAACTTTGCGCAATGAGGCATATAGGGTCACTTCGTCCCCAACCTTAACAGGTCGCAGAAACTGCATGGCTTCAACTGCAACAGTAGCCCCCCGCCCTTGCGAAACGCGGCCCGCCATGTTGCCCGCGGCAAGGTCCATTTGTGACATCAACCAACCGCCAAAGATATCGCCCGATGGGTTGGTATCGCTCGGCATTGCGATGGTTCGAATGACCAGGACACCTTCATCTTGTTGACGCCCGTGCTTCACGCGCTCTTGCGTAACTGCGAGGTTGTTTTTGTCATCTTCTTTCATGCTGTCACGCCTTTTCAAATAGCGCTTCCGAGCCGGCCTCGCCCTCTTGACGACATCACGATGACGCTTGTTACGATGACCGCTCCAGCGATGTTGGGCAGCCACGCCAATGGCCAGTAGGCCCCGATGCCGCCGATCACCAAGCAGGCCGCGCTGATCACATTAATAGGCCCTTCTGCATACCACTGGATCAAGGCGTAGGTTGCGTAAATTCCGAAGAGGGCGAAGAATCCGACCTGTAATATCTGTGGCAAGTCCCCTGAAATCAGCGGTGTATAGGCGAACATCAAAGGAACGACATATAGCCCTTTTGCGATTTTCCAGCTCTCAAACCCTGTTGCCATGGGCTTGGATCCGGCGATGCCCGCCGCGGCAAAGGCCGCAAGGCAAACCGGGGGCGTGACGTTGGAATCTTGGCTGAGCCAGAAAATGATCAGGTGTGCGGTCAATAAGAACGTCGCCAGTGATGCCGAATCAACCAGAACAGGACGAATCGTGACCGCGATTTCAAACGGGATGTTGCGCATCAATTGCCAAGCTTCCGCGCTGGTCATGCCCGTTGGCACCTTCGCCACAAGGGGATGATCCACAAGGAAAAACAGTCCCGATTGGGCGGGGTCCGTAATGCCCGCTATAAGCTGTTTGACGATAATGCCGTCCGCCAGAATACCCGCCAACGCTGGGGCCGTCAGGATCGCAAGGATGATGTAGGCCGCGGTTACGGGCAGCCCCATGCCCAGCACCAGAGATGCCAACGCGATCAACACAATCGCCAGCGCCAGAGATCCTTGTGACCATTGTGCGATCATCAACGAAAACCCGTTGCCCACGCCGCTTGTGACAATCGCGTTGTTCATAATGCCGATCGCCGTAAGCAAGATCGCGGTCATAATCGCAGATTTGATCCCAAACGCGAGGGCTTCTGATATTTTGGACGGCCCCATATTGACGGGCTTGAATGTGCCTTTGGGGGCAAGGCGCGACAGGATGCCCGTGACCCATGACGTGACGATGACAGCTGCAATCGCCCAACACGCGGCAAAGGCGGGGGTCACCCCAGTCAGCAACAGCCAGATCATGACCGCGAGCGGGATGACAAACACCAATGCTCCCGACACCATCTTGGCGCGATCAACGGTCAAGTCAATTTCTGCACCAGCGTCGTATTTTACGGCCTCGATCCGGACGATGAACGCCACGGACAAGAAATACAGGATCGCGGGAACCACAGAAACGGCGACGATCGTGCCGTAAGGAATACCCGTGTAACTGGCCATGACAAACGCGCCTGCGCCCATGATTGGCGGCATGAGCTGTCCACCGGTGGATGCTGCGGCCTCAACACCTGCCGCAAACTGGGGGCGAAACCCGTTTGCCTTCATCAAAGGGATCGTAATGACCCCCGTGGATGCGGTGTTGGCAATAGCAGAACCAGAGATCGTGCCCGTCAGTGCCGATGAAATCACCGCCACAAACGCGGCCCCGCCTTTGATACGGCCCGCCACAACCTTTGACACTTCGATAACGAAATTGCTGGCACCAGACACCACAAGGAAGCCACCGAAGATCATGAATAACGAGATGTTGGTCACAGAAATCTGCGCCAATACCCCGAACACCCCTTCGTCATTATAAAGTGTGCGGAACAACACATCATCCAGCGGCAAACTGGCGGACCGGAACACACCTGGCAACATGGTGCCTAGGAATAAAATGTAGCTAAGAGCCAAGGCAATGAGGATCGGAATGACCCATCCCGCCACACGGCGCGACAAATCAATACACGCGAAAATGACGATCAATCCCGCCGCCCAATCCACCCATAAAAATTGCCACCCTTGTCCTGTGACGGCAAGGGACCGTTCGTATAATCCCGCTTCTCCGTAGGAGACCCACAACGCAGAGGCCGCTACGACCAGCCCGTAAATCACATCAAACGCCCAAGCCCAGCCCTCATCAGAACGCTTGCCCCACGGGCTGAGTGTCACAGAGGCCAAAAATGCAAAGCCGCCAAAGTGAATGGCATTCTGCCACAGACCCGGTTCTGTCAAATAGACATTCGTCAGAACGTGCCATATGGCAAAAACGAGCGCGAAAATCAGGATCAACTGACGCGGCCCCCATGCGCCTTTGGGCATATAAAGAAGCTCGGCGCGTTGATCGACGGCACTGTCTGTTACATTGGTCATGTTGTGGCTCCTCCCAAAACCAAAATAGGCCGCCCGTTTGGACGGCCCATTCAATAGGTATGCTGGCTTATTCAGCGATCAGGTGCGCTGGAATATCCAGGCCCATTTCGGTGTAATAGCGCGCGGCACCGGGGTGCAGAGGTGCTGGCAGACCCGCCATCGCAGCCTCGAGCACCATGGCGTTCGTTGCGGGGTGGATAGATTGCAAGAACGGCAGGTTTTCATACATCGTCTTTGTGAGCAGGTAGACGTGCTCTTCGTCGACATCTGCATTCACCGCGAGGAAGTTTGGCTGCGCAATTGTGTTGATGTCAGCCTCTTGACCCGGGTATGTGCCTGCATCAATTGTGTATGGCACCCAAAGATTACGTCCAGCGTCCATGGCTGCGCCCTGTTCTGCGGTCACGTCGAGGATGGTGAAACCGCCTTCATTGGACGCCATCAAGCGCGTGATCGCTCCTGTTGGCGGACCCGAGGGGATACCAGCGGCAACAGCCTGACCGTTGGCCAATGCATCAGCCGTTGGACCATAGCCCGCGGAGATGTTCGTGAAATCATCAAGCGACAAGCCGAGGCCCTCAAGAAGCACCGAGTTTGACCCAATTGTACCGGAGTTATCGCGGCCCATGCCCACAGTCATGCCCGTCAGAGCCGTCAGGTCACCAACCGTGCCCGTATCGACTTTGTCAGATGCTACAACGAACTGCTCAACGTTTTGCCACAGCATTGTAACAGAGCGCAGGTTGGCCTGTGGTTCCGTGATTGGGCCAGTGCCATTCACCGCATAGGACCCGAACAGACCTTGCAGAATGGCGAAATCAGCGGTGCCAGCAGACAACGCCTGAACATTTGCACCGGAACCCGCAGAGTTCACAGCTGTCAGCGAAAAACCTTCGCTTGGCAGAAGGCGCACTTTGGACAATGTGGAAATCGCAGTGCCAACAGGGTGGTATGTACCGCCCGTGGACGCAGTGTTCAGAACATAATCGGAATCTTGTGCGATCGCACCATTGGCCACAACAAGGCTTGCGCCCAAAACGAGGGCTTTAAACATTTTCATCGGTGATCCTCCCAGAATCGTTGGCGTCGCTTTTGCGCGACGTGGGGGCATCTTGCACGATGCCCGAGGCAGGGTGGGATGAAGGAAAACGCAGTTTTGCTTAAAGATGTCTGCGAACTTCCGCAGGGCAATTTGAGGACCTCTATTCGCTCAGCAAAGCGTCCTTGTCCAAGCCCAATTTGACGATCTTTTCATTTAACGTGCGCCGCCCGATGCCCAGAACGGCAGCGACTTCATCCATGCGACCGTCTTCATTGCGCAACGCACGGCTGATCACCTCGCGTTCAAACGCGGCCACGGCTTCGCGTAAGGTTTCGGGCACGGTTTGGGCAATAGATTGCAACGTGATTGCACGGCGCACCGAACCGCCCCCACGTTTTTGCGCCAAGACTCGCCGCTCGGCGACGTTTTGAACTTCGCGCACGTTTCCGGGCCAATGATAGGACAGAAGCGTGGCGATATCGTCGGGCGTCAGATCGGGTACCGTTACCGCGTATATTGTGCTGAGACGATCAACATAGTGACGAAACAGCAGCAAAACGTCTTCGCCGCGATCTGCTAGGTTGGGGAGGGTAATCACCAACGTATTCAGCCGAAACAACAAGTCTTCGCGGAAGGTTTTATCAGTCACGGCCTGTAAAATCTCACCCGACCCCGCAGAGACGACACGCAATTCCACCTGACGCATCGCCGCTTCTCCGACCCGTTGATATTTCTTGGTTTCAATCGCGCGCAGCAGTTTGGATTGGGTTTCAAACGGCATCGATCCCAGTTCATCCAGAAACAACGTGCCGCCGTCCGCATCGCCCAGCAGGCCATTGCCGCCTGTCACAGAGCCAAACACAGTTTCTTCAAAGCGATCGGGTGGAATTGTAGCGCAGTTCACGGCAACGAATGGGGCCGTCGGCGCGCGACCAAGATCATGCAGCGCGCGCGCTACCAGTTCTTTGCCCGTGCCCGTGTCCCCAAGGATCAACACGTTGGCAGGACTAGCGGCAAAATCAAAAATCTGGTCGCGTGTTGCGATGATGTGTGGACTGTTCCCAATCAAGACCCGTTCAAGATTGGCCAGTTCGACAAGCCGATCCTGTAACATTTCAGTGTTGTCGAGCAGGCGTTTCATGCGCACCGCGTTCTTTAATATCCCAAGCAATCGGCGGGGCCCGAACGGTTTTTCTACAAAGCTATAAGCGCCGTCTTGCAAGGCCCCAACGGCCATCGGGATGTCGCCGTGGGCCGAAATCAGAACCACAGGCACACTGCCGATGTCGCGCACTTTGGTCTGAAATTCCAAGCCGTTCATGCCGGGCATGCGCACATCGCTTAGAATGGCATCCGGTTGATTGGCTTGCAGCGCCATGAGCCCTTCAGCACCATCGCCAGCGACTGCAACACTATATCCTGCGCTTTCCAGAAGATGGGTCAATGACGCACGCATTTGGGAATCGTCGTCGACAACTAGAATTTTACCTTGGTTCATGGGGCTGTCTCCTCAATCGGTAATGTCACCATAAAGATCACGCCTGTCTCGCTTGGTTCAACAGTCAGCTCACCATGATGATCACGCAGAATTTCAGTGGTGATCGCAAGACCAAGACCCATACCGACGCCGGAGGGTTTGGTGCTAAAGAACGGTTCTTGCAGCTCTTTCAGGCCGATCCCGCTTAACCCCGGCCCGTTGTCTGTCACGCGGATTTTCACGACGCTGCTTTGAGTTTCAACATCAATATCTATCTTGGGCTGGGCCGTCTGTGCGACGGCATGGACCGCATTTTTCAAAACGTTCGTAATGACCTGTTCCAGTTGGATTTTATTGCCCCGCACAAAGACGTCCGTGGGGGGCTGCGTCATGCAAAACCCGATACCGGCCACGTCAATCTCGCTGCGCAACAAGTTCGCGGCCTCATTCAACACCCCGGACAATAAAACGCGCGTCTTGCTGTCAGGCTTACCGCGCGCAAAATACCGGAACTGCAACGTGATGGCCTCCATGCGGTCCACCAGTTTATTCAGGCTATTCGCGGTTTTCGGAGATGTGATTTCACCGCCAATATCCGCCGCCGCAAGATGGTTGCGAAATGCACTTATCGGCTGGCCCAATTCATGGGTCACAGAAGCTGCCAAATGGCCAAGAGCCGCAAGTTTTGCACTGCGCGCCAATTCCGATTGGGCCTGTTCCAACCGTTGGTTTGTCTCTATCAACGCCTCTCTTTGACGCTCAGACGTGGCATAAGCGGTTTCAATGCGCAGGGATCGCAGGAACGTTGCAAACCCGATAAGCAGAGCAATGAAACTGCCAAACACCCCCGTGGCGATCAGCGTTTGTCTTGTGATGCCCGATTGGAGTTGAAGGTATAAAACTGTCCAGCCGCGCCAGTCCGCAGCGCCTTGGGCGAAGACGAAATCCTGGCCTTCAAAAACCGCGCGGTCACCGTTCTTCGAGATCCATCCCAGCGGCATCAAGGGTTCGTCGCCAAACTGTCTGCTGTCCAAAATACGGTCTCTAGTGGCGCTCGGCAGGTCCCCAAGGGGACGATATAGCCACGTCGGGTTCGACGCCAGAACGACGATCCCGTCATCGTTAACCGCAACCACAACCTCACTGTCGCTTTCCCATGATCGCTGAAGCTCGCTCACATCAAGTTTGATGGCGATGACGCCCTGCTGCGTGTCCCTTTGTGTGCCCGACGCCAAAGTCGCAGGTTCTGCCACGAAATAACCCGGACGTCCTGACGTCGCACCAATCGCAAAATAGTCGCTACGATTGCCGGCCAAGGCCTCTTGGAAATAGGGACGGAAATTATAGTTTTGGCCTAGGAAACTGTTCGGTTGCCCCGCGTTGGACGCCGCCAGAACAACGCCGTTAGCGTCCATCGCATAAATTGCCTCCAGTCCCGCTTCTTGCGCGAGTTCGTATAACTGCGCATTAATTTCGGCAGAGGCATCCTTTGGGTTTAGGTCTTCAAAATAAAGAGGGTTGCGAGCCAAAACAAAAGGAAGATGCTGATGTTGGCCAAGAACATCGTTCAATTCCCGCAAGTAGAATGCCATTTGTGTCGATGCGGTTTGTGTTTCTTGCCGTGTGAAGTAGCGATTGGATGCAACGAAAATCGCAACTGTAGCCAACAATACAGTGACGATGAGGGCACCCAAAATGCTTTTTCGCATCCGGGTAGGTGTTTGGTCGAAAAGGGGCGTTGCCAGCATGATATCCTCCGCTTCGGCATATTTGGTCAGAAGCCGCATGCATGTAAATACCTCGCTGAGAACTGTTGTCGGCCACCCTGCGGAATTTCGCAGGGCTTGGCGGGCATTGTTCGCTTTGTCAGTGGTTTGATTCAAGTTTTATCGGACATTCAACGGCCCTATTGGGGCGATAATCTTTGACAGCTAACCTTAACGAATTTGCATGGAAGGATCGTCTTGTCCGAGACCTGTCAGTTGGCCCCTTGCTCAACAAAAGAATAATTTGGATTTGCACCTATTCTCACATTCCAATGGCGGCTTCGGTGACGTGCTCTGCATCGCGGCAGAAAACCTGCTACTCGTGCGAGGAAATGCTGTGCCAACAATAGCCGCAACTGCAAAAGGCGATTTTGTCCGCAAAGCTGACTATAGAGCGCCATTTCCGTGCCTACCCCTTAGTTTTCGGACTGAAGTAAAATTTGCTTCCATATTGCGATCTCATCAAACAGTGTCGTTTCACGGCGCAATCCCCTGGGGCCAAATTCAACATGGCTGACGCCCATCACATGCACATTCGCGCCCGTTGGTTTGCCAAATCGACCCCATCCATCATGCTGGCCTGTTAATGACCAACGAATTGCGCTGCGCGGTGACATCAACGGATCATGTCGTCCGATTTGGTGGTCAATTTTAAATTCAGCGTTGGGAAAGGCGCTGCGCAAATTTAGCCAAAATGCATCGGCACCGTCCCGACCATGAACCTCGTGCCCTGTGGGCAGACACAAATGACACGCGCGATCATAGGCTTTTTGAATAACAGAAAAATCGCTGTCAATGATGCCCCGCAAAATGTCGGCGTGTTTTTCTCCCCACTCATTATCATTACCTTTGCCCGCGTAGGGGCCCATGATGTCGGTTTCAGGCGTCAACGGCATCTGGTCATCGCCCGTCATGATCAACGCGCGCGCGGCCTCTTGTGCGGTTTGTCCTAATTGATGGGCAATCGCGGAATTGTCACGGATCAACCATTCATCCCAAACGCGGTTTTCGCGGCAAAAAGTGTC
>ERZ1048872.1884-NODE-1884-length-16380-cov-3.864319_pt1 | contig 16380 bp, 11 predicted proteins | sample MGYA00383100_ERZ1048872 | MGnify/ENA primary metagenome ERZ1048872 (study PRJEB29581, sample SAMEA5548370) | metagenome | biome: marine; feature: coastal; material: water | depth 50 m | study: Short-term variability in the microbial, nano- and picoplankton... | reverse complement strand
CAGGAATGGCTTGCGGGTTACATGCCATTATCGTTTGAAATAAGGTTGGATTTCCTTGCACAACCTCTAAAATAATATCGGCTGCTTCATCATCTCCCCATACATATAAATCTCGAGCAATCATTGGGTTTTGCCGAGTTAAATTCCTCGAAATGCTCACAAGTTCCTGGGGTGAAGAAGCGGAGATCACGGCACAGGCAAGTCCTTTTTCCAGGATAAATTTGAAAACAGTTTCTAAACGAGCAAGTTCTTCTTCTATGATGTGTTTCTCTTTGGAGGTAACCACCCGCATGACCATTCCCTTGGCATACTCCATTGGATCGCCAACCCTTCGAGCCATCTTCATCTTTACTTCTTTTAAGGTAGCTGAGATTTGCAGACCCGGTAAAACAACATGTTTGGCAACGCCAATATCTTTTATTTCAAAAGCGGCAAGGGGGTCAACTGAGGTTTCAAGCTCTTCCTGCAAACGATCGCGTGTCGCCCGACCAAAGCTCATGAGGGAAGTTGCATACTGATCTTCCAAGTGCATCCTTTCCGATGGTGATAAAAGTGGACTGGGTGGAGGAATAAAATGATCTAAAGGAAGCTTTTTAAGGACAGAATGAAACATTCCCTGCCCCGGTTTACCCCAAGCAAATTCCAGCCTAGAGTTTGCATAATTCTCTACGAGACGAAAACAGGCTCCCTCTAAAATAATTAAAGTAAAAACGAGTAAAGTTAATCCAAGTAAGGTAGAAATAAACGATTTCATTCCAAGTATTAATTAGGTTTTCCGGCTTTCTCAGCAACCACCTTGCTCCCATCCCCGACAGATTCTTCTTGAGGGAAAGCCTCTTCGCTTGGTTCGTAAGATTCCAGGGGAGGAAGTATATTTTCACCAGGGGGAACAATTTCCTGGGGTGGTAAAACATTTTCAACATTTCGCTGCACTTCTTCCTCAGTCTTAACTTCAACACTGTTTTCAAGCTCATCCTTTTGGTCTGAGCTTTCCTGCAATTCTTCCTGTAAGCCTTCGGGTGTAACTCCGCCTAATTGATTGTCATTTCCTTCTTCATTCAAAGGTTCAGCCATATTTTCTTTCATAGGAATTTCCTCAGGTCCGCTCCCATTTACTTCTTTAGAATCCTGCTTTAATTCCTCCTCACCAGAGGGTTCATTATCATTTAATGTTACATCCGTAGAAGGTGGTACTATCTGACTTTTCTCGGCTGGGGAGACTTTATCAATTGTTATGTAGGGTTTAGCCTGAGCTTTTTTACGCTTTTTGGTTCTAGGTTTTCGGAAACCAATAAAAAAACAGCAGGTTGTCGCGATAATAAGAATGTAGGTAAATTGGAAAAGTTGTTGTTTTTCGAATGTTCCAATAATGTGATCATCATTGATGAACTTTAGCCATAGTCCAAAAAGGATAAATAAAAGAGGAAATCCGAGAGATAGTGAAAATAGTTTCCACCTTTTCCCTGATGTCGGCACATAACTTATAGAAATTAGAAAAATACCGTAAAAAGAAAGAAGGCTAACAAATATATTTTTGAAATGAGAAATATTTTCTTGTAAGGGTACCTGATTACTAGAGCCAACAAGTTCAGGAATAGGGTAGCCCACAAATTTAGATGAAGTAAGTCGAACAATGAAATTCTCAAAAGCAATATAATCTAAAAAATGAACTGCTCCCCAAAAAAACGGAATCAATATAAGACAAATGATTCCGAATGATAGTAAAAAAACTCGGTTTAGATTGTACACGGGCAATTCTTCCTTATACAAAATTCCACCCATTTTAGAAAGCAAGAAATGTTTACCAAACATGGCATAAATACGAAGTTTAATACGCCAAAAAAGATCTTGTGACAATAAGTCCTAAATTTCTGAACTTATAAAGTTTTTACTTTGATAATATACTGATGTCGTCAAAAAGAATGGATGTACCGGCATAGGGGAATCCCCATAAGGCGCATTTCCCACCGTTATACTCAACTTTAAAAAACTTAGTAAACGCCCAACTTACAGGTTCTTGTTCGGCCGACGGCCATAACTTAACTTTTGCCTGCACTTCGCCAGCTGGGATGACTTGAAAACGAACCGACCACCACTGATTACCCCTCCAAGTAAATGGAATTTCTGTAAGAAATACTTCGTCCAAGGACAAAGCAAGGTTGCGGGCGGCAGGGTTAAGACGGAGTCGGAGCCCCCGAACACCGCCAATACTTGCAGCCACAGAAGGCATACGACGACCTTGTGAGGTAGAAAAAAATGAAAAACGCAACTCAAGAGCTTTTTCTTTGATTTTTCGCCCGAAAAGTACACCGTAATCTCCCGTGGGCGTACCTGGCAATGCCAAGACTTTATCTCGTTCCTTGTGGGCTTGAACAGTGTAAGCTCCGTCTAAAATAAATAGTGTTTCAGGCTCTTGCCCTATTATGCTATCAGAAAATTCCTCATGAAATTCAAGTTTCCATTCTTCCTGAGCCACAATCGGTATTGTTTCTACCAATGGGGTATTTTGTACAGGGCTGGGCGGATAATTCTTAACCCGTTCACCCGGTTGACGACATGAATGTCCAATCAATAAATACAAGGCAAAGAACAGACACCTTATTGCGCTCAGAAAGCGCTGGAATCCAAATTTATTCATTTCTCAAAAAATGAAGCTGACTTGCCCGTAAGGGTAAAAAAACCGCCACCCTGATCCATAAAAAAGCAAGACATGCAAGTGCGGTAAAAAACCAAAGAAAACTTAAACCCGAATCCCCCATTCCCTCGCCTACTAAAGCAGGAGCGATCCCAGTGACCGCTGAAAGTGAACCAAGAGCAATCCCCCAAAACGCAAGTCTGGCATGCTCCCAAAATACATGTTTACGAATCTCAGTCAGTTGATATCCGAGGGCTTCAAAAAGTGCAAATTCCTGGGTTCTTTCCATAAGATTTCGTACAACTACTAAACCAAGGCCGCATGTACCAATGAGCATACCTAGACCACCAAGACCTTGAAAAATTGAAAGGTAGGTGTTTTCCACTTTCTGTAACTCTGCTAGCTTTTCTCCTGAATCACAAAACTCTACACCATATTGGTACATCCTATCCTCCAAATGACGGGCTACTTTTCGTGCATCTTCTTTTTTGCCGGATAACATGAAACTTCGGTACCCCCCCTGCTGACTAAATTTATTAAGGAAATCTTCTTCCTTTATGAGAAGCACACCTTGCAACATAGACCCTTTCAGTGAGCCAACCAGTTCAACCTCAAAGGAAATCCCTTCGCCATTCATAAATTGCATTCGATCGCCAAGGCTCTTTTTGAGTGCCCACAGCAATGTATTTTGATCAACGACAGCTGGCACTACACCGCCACCTATTTGCCGATTCAAACTTGACCAATTTCCGTCAACAAATTGAAAGCGGTTTTTGAAATCACTTAAGTTTACTCCAAAGATCTTAGGTCGCAGTGCTTTGTTTAAATTGAGACAGCTGGCATCATCACCATCTCGCAAGCGAAGAGGAATAATTTTGGTATTTCTTACAAGACTTTTGTTCAAATCATAAAGCTCAATAGCTTCCAATCCATTAAGGTCATCATAAATGGGGCTAGCACTTTCCCCCCAGTATGCAAATCCTCCAGTGCCTGAACTAAAATCTTCGGTCGCTATGTTGCCAGGCTTGCGAAATGCACCCGTGCTTACCACAAGAAATGTTCCTGCAGCCATAGAGCCCACAGTCACAAGACTGCGCCCCATTCTTCTGCCCATATTTCTACGGTTAAGGTCAGAGATTTCTGAGATTTCTCTTTGACCCTGAGTCTCACTGGCTAGTTGTGCACTCATTAAGAAAAGGCCTCCAACGAGAACCAAGGCTCCGGCCCCAAAAAATGCAAGGGAAGAAAGCCCGTTAGAGATGCCAATGTTATAAATAAGGAAAACGGAACATAACAGGCATATTACACCTGCCCAGCGATATTTTTTCCATCGAACCGAAATCCCTACCGTGCTTAAAGGAAAGATTTGACCCCCACTCTGTAAGAGCTCTCTCGGCTCAAGTTTAAACAATTTCTTGGTTGCGCCTGCCATGGCAAGAAAACAAATAAGGGTGGCTAACATCCCCCCCTTCAACATAGAAATCAGGGTGGCGTCATATGTAAAACTGGTACCAGAAACTGCACCACTCCATTGCCCGCTCAATAAATTTAAAATTATTTTACCGTAGCTAGAGGCTAATAGAACCCCTAGAGCTGACCCCATTATTGAAACAAGTAAGCCTTCTCCCAGAAAAATGAATCGAATTACTTTCGTTCGTAAACCAAGTGCTCGGAAAAGTCCAATTTGCTGGCTTCGCTGCTCCATGGAAAAGGTAAATATCATCCCTGTAATCGCCAATGCGGCAAGAATAACAAAAAAACTAAAACCCATAAATAATTGCCCAAAGTCAACCGGAGATTCTGTCGACTCGGTGGCATCTGCCTTGAGGTCTCGAATGATCAGACCCGCATCTTCTGGTCCTAAAAACTTTCGAAGCCGGCCCGCAATTTCTTGCCGTGATCCCTCACTTTTACTTAGCCTTAATCCTGTTAATGATCCCCATCGGTTTCCCCACATTTCCTGGCCTGCCCGGAGGGAAATAAATCCCTTGGGCGTACCTCGGTACTCATCCCAATAATCTTCATCCTTTGTCCGAACCTCATGAACGATTGGGATACCTGTATCCCACTCACCACAGGAGTCAGCATCACTTAAACCCGGGAAACGCGGAGTCCATCCACTTTCCTGATTTTCTGAAATGCTATCTGGCATTGGCAGAATTTTTTTCAAAATAAATCCCCTGGAAGATTCCTCCAGTTTTCGCCTTTCCCCAACTGTGTAATAGGACAAGCTTATAGAGTCCCCAAGAGACGCATTTAAGTCATGAGCCGCCCATTGATTTAAGGCAATGGAACCGTCTTCCCAATCACCCTGTAAAAAGTCTACACTTTGGGGCTCCACCGCACTTATCATTGAGTATGGAATCAAGGCACTCTCATTCTTGTCTTTCTTTTTTTCGATCGCATTGACCAGATAAGTTAAGACACCCGCGGATTTTTTACTTACTCTTTTTGCTTGGCTTACTAATCGATCAGAAAGAAAAACCTGACGGGTGCGGATGCTCCATTCAGCCCTGGCAGGTAATTCTTTAATTTCGATGCCAGCATCGCTGAGGGACCAGCATTTATCCATTACCTCTTTTGCCAGTATAATATCCACCTCACTCTGATCACTTCCGCCTATCAATAAGAAATTAGCGAACCTGACATTTCCGCTAACTTCATCCAAGGATCTAAATAATTTCTTTTGTAATGCTTGCAGGGAAACAAAAACAGTAAGAGGCTCATTCTGATTCCCCTGAAGGCCAAAACTACCAAATCCATCCGCCGCTATGATTTCCCCCAATTCTTGGTTCATGGAAATAAACTTATTATCCCTCTCTCCAGATAAAGGGGCATCTCTTGAAAACAGGCTGGGTTCTTCCATTCTTAAAATAAGCCGACCCTGACTGGCATGGTTTAATCTCTTACCCAATCTTTGATTTACAAAAAAAGTATCAGGATTCCACGAGGAAGAATTAATTTGGGCACCCTCTTTGCCAATCGGGGTATCTTTCAAATTTGGTGCTAGTTTCCAAAACCTTTCATCAACCCCAAGTACTTGAACATTGGATACTCGAATCGAACCATCCGGACTGGAAAGTGTACCCCGGGTTAAAACAAGTGGGGCCACTGAAACCTTCCTGTTTTTGAGATTTCCCTGTATTCTGTCTGCCAAATTTTCCTGAAAAAACCCGTCGGGGGAAAGTATGGCGACTTCCCCCTTACCAATTCGCTTTTCTGCGATGTTACGCAAAGTAGAACCTACCGAATCGCCAACAGTCAAGGCACCGGTTAGCACAACCGCACACAAGGCAGCAGCCAGTATGATACCTAAATTATGCCGACGAAAGAAAAGTAGGTTTCTACAAATTATCCTCCAAAGGCTCATTATCTATCCTGCAACAAACTTCCCTCATTAAAATGATACGCTTGCTTCATTAAATTTGCTCCATCGTTCGAGTGGGTCACCATCAACAAGGTTACCCCTTTTTCCTCATTCATTTGCTTTAATAAATTAATCAATTTGTCGGAGTTTTCTTTATCCAATGCGCCCGTTGGTTCATCGGCCAATATCACAGATGGTTCATTGATCAAGGCTCTTGCCACTGCCACTCTTTGTCTTTCTCCGCCAGATATTTGGCTAGGTAAATGAGACATCCTGTGACCGAGCCCCACCTCCTCCAAAAGTGTAGCCGCCCGATTCCGTAGGGCATCCTTGGTAAGTTTACCAAAGCCCGCAAGTGCAGGGATCATAACATTCTCAAGTACCGTGCAGGATGGTAACAAATGATGAGACTGAAAAACAAAACCAACTTTTTGATTTCTGTATTCTGCCACTTCTCGCTCCGATAAAGAAGATAGGTCCTTTTCACCGACCATAATCTTGCCGCTTGTTGGCTTATCCAGCAGGCCAATCACATTAAGCAAGGTACTCTTGCCCGAGCCTGATGGCCCCAAGATGGCAACTGATTCTCCCTGTTCAAGTGTGAAGTTTACCCCGCAAAATACATTCACTTTTTCTTCACCACCTGGGGACGGAAATGATTTTGAAAGATTAGAAATTTCGATCATTTTTTTCATACACAAAAATTCACTTCAGTTTGATCCATCTGTTTGCTTTCATCTCAGGGCGAGGCAGGCTCCCTTTTTCCATGACAGTTACCGGTATACGAAGGGAAAATGCTTCCTGTAAGACTTGTTCCAATTGGCGAGAAATTTCAACCCTTACCTCAACCCTAATTTCTACCTCTACCATCGATGAATGATTGGTGAAGACCACCTGATACTCCAGGATCTCAGGAAATTCAGCCAGTATGGCATCGATGGCAGACGGATATAGATTCACTCCACGGACCACAACCATATCATCCACTCGTCCTAAAATACCCCCAAGTAAATCAAAGGTCGGCAACCCCATTTCATCGGTTCCACTCTTGGCCTGGACCAAATCTCCTGTACGGTAGCGAAAAACGGGGCAACCCACTCGGCCCAAGGTCGTGAGTACCAATTCTCCCTGCTCTCCCTCCCCTACTGGATCCGTACTATCTGGATCAATGACCTCGGGTAAATAACTATCCAATATAATTCGTAATCCACCTTCATACCCTGGAGTTTCAAAAGCAACTGGCCCCACTTCGGTCATGCCATAATGGTCATGAATTTGCAGCCCCTTCCCCCAACTTCCTATGATTTGTTTCCGCAAAGGAAGAACGCTACCTCCAGTTTCTCCCGCAACAATTATTGCCTTGAGTCCATGCCTCGAAAGATCTACCCCATTCTCTTCGGCTACACCAGTCAATCGCTTCGCATAAGTGGGAGTACAAAATAAATATTCTGCCTGTTGGTCTAATATTGTATGTAAACGGTTTTGCGTACTTTGACCACCACCTGGGATACAAATGCAACCTCTCTGGGTGGCCGCGTCATAAGCGGTCCAAAAACCTAAGAATGGGCCAAAAGAAAAAGCAAAATAACAACGACTCCCGGACTGTACCCCGGCGGCTTCCAGGACTTGATCCCAATTCCCCAACATCCAACGCCAATCATCCATGGTATCCATCCATGTCATGGGGGGACCACGAGTGCCACTGGTTTGATTACATTTTTTATACTCCGATACAGGAAAAGTTAAATTCGTTCCATATGGATTATTTTCCTCCCGATCTCTGGCCAGGTCTTCTTTGGTCGTAAACGGGCAGGCATTGATAAAGTCACCAAATTCAAACCACTGATTACGTTCTCTAAGAGAAGAAACATGTACTTGCTGAAAAGGATTGGATGCGGCCACTTGGTCAAGATTTTCCGCAAAGCTTGCCCAACGCTTACGCTCCCATCTGTCTCTCACTTCCTGGTTTCCGGACGAGTCCATCATCACCCTCCCCTTTTGATGAAGTTCAGGAATCAGACACAGCTACCGGGGGAGGAGAATTTGGAGGCTTTGGTGCATACTTGGTGGCCAAGTACCCCCCCACTGCAGCCAGAGCGATACCCAGGACAAAAGGCAATTTTACAAACGACCAGTTACCCTCTTTCGTTGTACTTACAATCGCATTCACAATGGGAGCCCCAGCAAAAATAACCGACATGATTACGGGCACATACGCAGGGGATGGCATTTTCCCAAAAGCCAGCAATACACCCAACGCACCAATCGCTCCAAGGGTGCCAGCGAATAAAGACCACTGCCATCCCTTGGTCGGAAATGTCCAAAAGGCAATATTACCCCCCTTGAATTTTAGGATAATTAGGGGGGCAACTACCGCGGTCAGAAAATAGGCAAGGCCCACCCAGAGAAAAGCCATGATTCTCCCGTTTTCCTTATCTCCCATATTGCTGGAGCCAATGTGCATACAAACCCCATAGGTTCCCCAACAGGCGACAGTCAATAATGCGTAATGTAAATAGTGCATGCTTTTTATCTTAGTTGATCAAACCATACATGCAAAGCAAAGACTGATTTTTAACTACCCAGCATTTGGTAGGATCCCAAAATTTAGGCTTACTTTACGGCTGAAATTCCCGCCAGACTTTGTTCTTATTACTGTAATACACGAGCTTACTACCGGAGGGATAAAAATAGAGCCATTCCTGCAACTCGCTGGAATAGACCCAGGGGTAGTTGTCGAACCACATCCAATCCTTGGGGTTTACCTTGGAATAATAATATTCCTCGGCTGCGGCCCGGGTGGTGAAGAACCATTGATCAACTTGATTGATTCCATTGCTGGCAACCGAATCCACGCCCTCATCGTTTTGAATTGTCCCGATAACCCCATTTTCAACACTTACGGCATTGTAATATTGATAATCCCCGTCGTCCTCCAAACTCTTGATATATCCATTTTCATCGATTTCGTAAGAAACATCGTAAGGCTGTGGCTGTGCCACCGAATCATAAAATCCTTCATTCCCAAAGTTACGCCCATTTTCAAAACGCATGGTCATGGAAGACCATCCATCACTGGATTGCTCTACCCCCCAAAGTGTAACCCCATCAAGAGTTGAACTCCACTTATATTCCTCTCCGACCTGCACCACCACTGCCTGTCCATTGGGATCAGAAACTACGGTTACTGGGGTAGTATCAACTATGACAACATCTACCGCAGTTACCGCTCGGGCGGTTGTGATGAGAAGGGGTTGTGAGGTATTGGTTCCAGTTTGGTGTTCGAAGCCTGTAGGGTTTTCCGATTCCAAGACTTTATGAAATGCAACATATAAGATGTATTTTTTACCGCTTTCAAAAAGGCTACTTGGAAATTCATAACTTGTGGCTGTAACTGGCAAACTGGTGCTTCCCATAACTTCAATTTCATTATCACCCACCAACTCTTCTACCGAAGTGGTTATAAAATCATCTGAACTTGCTAAAGAAAAAGTATCCCAAGTCAAAGTTAGAGAGTTGCCCACCCTAGCCTCTTGATATTCATACCCATCACTATCTGTCTTCCAGCCCAAACTTTCTGCAAAGGAGGTATTGGGGGTACTTGGCAACGATGATTCGGCGGGGAGATTGTGAGCGTAAGTATAAGTGATGTCATCAACCGTGATATTAAAGTTAAAAGTCTTCCCATTAATATACGGGTCCCAATCAGATTCGCTTGAACTTTCAACATCAAATAATTCATCATCAAAAGAACTATATCCGTAATTGGTTCGAAAAGCAGTAGGAGCCTGAAAACTCGCTAAGTCGTAAGTCACAGTATCTACAGTCATGGTAGCAGCAGAAACCGCTGGCTGGCCCGTTAATTGCAAATCAAAATTTATTTCACTGGCCCCGTCTATTTCAACTGGGCCATTTTGCCCTTGCAAATAAACCTTATCCCGAAAAGCACTCAGAGCCAATGGGGCAACCTTAATCGACGGAGAACTTGAGCTTCGGCGAAGGACACGGACGTTGTCAGCATATACAGCGTAGGCTTTTCCATCATTTTCAAAAGTGTTAATTCCAAACCAATCGGGTGTGAAATTAGATGCATCTAACTCATGAACCTTCTTACTATTTATATAGAAGGTGTTTTTTTCGTTTTCATGAATGACCGCAACTTGAAATGTGGTTGCCGAACTAGCCGATATTGAAACCCCAGTATCTGCTACATAATCATGAATCCAAAAGCCTGCACCATTACCACTATCGTTCATTAATTCTGCAATATGCTGTCCAAAGGGATTAAGGGAACCCACTTGCAGACAAATTGCTGTTTTCGGACTACTTCCTACAGGAAGAGTTATTGAGGCCTCCATTCCATAGACAGTAGAGTCATTGACATACAAAACGCTCCCTGGAGCACCCTCTGTATAATTGATGAATTCTGTAGAGTTCCACCCTTGCTTGAAATCCGAAGTTGCAGAAACCGATTTCCCTGAAGAACTAAACTCCACTCGCCCATCTTTTACTTCTGGTTTATCACCTCCATAAAAATTCATCGTACCCCACTTGCTCGCATTAAGCGAGCCAGTGCTAAAATCATCATAATCTTCCCAATCAAATTGCTCGGGAACTGCCACGCCACTTAAAGAAAAGGGTCCGGTTGTAACATCAGTTGTGCCACCTCCATAATCCGCATGCTTTGTGTAAATACCTGCATTCTCTCCAGTGAATTGCAAAGCATATTCAAAAGTAATGCCTGCTCCATCAATGGTATAAGAAAGGCTTGCGGAATTGGTCCCTGTTGTAGAATAAGAATAACTACCTGAACCAGTGGGGTTATCATCGCCGTTGGTAATATTTACGGATAAAGTTCCGGGACTAGTGAAACTAATGCTTTCATTGTATACTGGCCAATAACTATCCTGGGCACTTAAGGTTCCTCCGGAAATTGATGTTGGCGATAAGTCAGTTGTTAAAATATTGGGCTGATTTGCTGAAGGTATTTCAGATATTTGTAAATCCAATACGCTCACATCAGCCGTTCCTGTCCATTCTACTTCTCCATTTGTTCCGTATCCACTAATTGTAGAACTTGCGAAATTTGAACTCGTAAATGAAAGCACAATATCTACCCATCCGCCGTCACTCGAAATAATCCGTACAGTAGCATCTGTACTAGTGGTTTTTCTATAATGGTAAAGTTCAAATAACCAAAAAGGTGAGTCACTCGAATCGTTTGATGTTTTAAAATAATAATTTGTAGAATTTACCGCATCGATTAGGAAAAATTCATGAATTCCTATCGCATTATTTGCTGGAACATTAAAACTCACTGAAAGCTTTTTGGATAAAAGATTATCTGGAGCACTCGCAAAGACATTAATAATTAAGCTTAGTAGACTAAACACGGAAAGACCTAAAATTCGCTTCATAATTTTAAAAGAAAGAGGATTCTGTAACTAAAAAATCTTATCATTATTACACCTTAAGCTTTGGTGCAAATCTTATCCTCTTACTTAGTTCACATTAAACTACAAAATTGTGAAGCAATAAGAGAATCGGCGTGTAAAAAATACACCCTGCAGTTCAGGGTGTAGCAAAGCTTTTCTAAAGCTATATGGCTAGCCTGGAGGTCACCACTTCAGGAATCATGATTGGGGACATAGTTTCTTTGACCGGGTCAAAACGAACACAGGCCGCAACAACTTCGCCCACTGCTGCTTTAACTCGCTCACCATCCTCTTCCTTCCAGAACTGAAATGCATAAGTGATCGAGCGATCCCGGATTTCAGTGATGATTAATTTCACTTCCACTTCCTCTTCAAATCTAAGCGGTCGCTTAAACCGGCAGGATGTTTTGACCCTCGGCCAGCCGAATCTTCCATTTTCGTCTTCCATATCCACCGATAAACCAAGGCTGCGAAGAAATTCATGCTCACAAATTTCCATCCAGCGATAGAAGTTGGTGAAGTGCATAATACCGGCAAGATCTGTTTCGCTAAATTCAACGCGTCGTGTAATCGAAAATTCAGTAGTCATAATAAGATAAAAAAGGTTAAGTTTTTAAAGCACGGATGCTGGTAAAGGGTGTCAGTATATTTTCAACAAGGGATTGAGCCAGTACCTCATTGGCATATTTTTGAGTGACCAAGCAATGAGCATGAGTCCCAATTTTATGGGCTTCGGCTCGATCACTGAGCAACTCATCCAAGGTATCGGTAAAAGCACCTAATTGTCCAGCATCATAAAGCCTACCACCCTGGGTGGTATTTATAATTTCAGGAAAAGCACCTGCGTCTGGCAAGACCACAGGTACCCCGGCTGCCATCGCTTCAATCACATAAAGGCCAAAAGCTTCAGGGTAACGAGCAGGGACGGACAATACGGTCAATCTTTTGAGGAAATCAAGTTTTTGAGCACGGGTAAGGTTGGGGCGGATAGAGAAACAATTCTCAAATCCAGCTTGGACAAGTTTTCTTTCTTGCTCCTCAACATAGGGCTCATCATCTGCGGTCATGCCTCCAGCGACCTCCAGTCGAAGATTGGAAAACTTATCCAACTCTTTTAATTCGATAAAGGAATCAACAAGCAAATCCAAACCTTTTAGCGGGCACAGCCTAGCCAAATACCCTACTGTCGGAACAGAAGTGGGTTTGCCGGGAGGTTCAAAGCCTTCAAGGGTTATTCCATTGGGGTGATGCAAGACATCGCGCACATGAATATTTAAACGATCGGCCATCAAGTTTCCAAAATATGTACTGGGTGCAATACATCCATCCAACTGCTTGGCATCGGCGGAGAGTAACCGCCACGCTTCTAAACGGTACTGAGGGAGAAGAGAATCGAGGAAGGAATCTTCTCCCTCTAAAAAACCCAGCACAGGAACTTTAAGCTCCCGCTTCAGCACTTTGCCAATACCAGCGAGCATAATTGTGGAAAGCAAAATAATATCAGGCACACCATGGGTCTTAAACCATTGCACGACTTTTTTTACTTCCTTGGCAAGCGGGCCATTTTCTCCGCGGAAGGTGGAAATGGTAATTTCTCCCAAGTCTTGGCTTGATGTCATCCCACTGCGTGCTGCAGCTTTTCGGAGGAGCCATTTATTGTCTAATGCTTTATCCACCCAGCTTGGAGTTTTTCGAAATATGGAAAACTTGTGCTGGAGGTATACATTGATGCCACCAAAGAATATAGGCTCATCTCCAGTGGCGGCTTCCTCATCCAAAAAGTGGGGTAGATAGGTAGGCAACATGGTAACCTCATGGCCTTGAACGATCAACTGCTTTGCGAGAGAATTATCCCGCATGCACACCCCGCAATAATAATTGCCGGTGCCAGGTGTTAGAAAAGCAAGCTTCACGAAGAAGCCTGAGCCAAACCATGTTCCACAGGCTCTGGTAATTTAGCCAAGTCGGACATGGAATCAAATAATTCCTGGAAATCCTGATCGTCGACATTACCAATCAAGCAATCAGTCAAAGCGGACCGGAGATGATCCCCCCGTTTTACCAAGTCGCCGAAGCTGAATTCGGGATCATAGAATGCATAGACAATTTTGCGCATAGTCTCGATGGAGGATTGCATACGCTTTCCATAATTTTCAAAATTTTTAGATGTAACCGGTTGGCCAGATTTCAAGGCTTGATCAATTTCATCGGCAAGCATCACACCACTCTTCAACGCCAGAAACACACCGGATGAAAAAACCGGATCTAAAAAACCGAGAGCGTCGCCAGCGAGAACGAGACCATCCGAGGAGCAGTAGCGATTACGGTAAGAGTATTCCCCAGTAGTACGGTATTCACCAGTTTGTTCCCCTTCAGCCAGGTGTTCTTTTATCCATTCATTGTTTTGCACTTCGCGCTGGAAAATTTCGGCATGATCCTTGGTGGAACCGTTAAACAAATAATCCCGTTCCGCAACAATACCCACACTTACCATATCACCACGAAGGGGGATGTACCAAAACCACCCTTTATCGGGAAGGTAGGCAACCGTTGTTGCACCCTCATCTAGACCAGGGTCTCTTTTGGCCTTTTTATAATAAGTCCACAATGCTACCTTCTTTAACTCCGGATCGCGCACCATCCATTTTTCCTTGTGTGCTGCGAAACAATCCCGGCCTGAAGCATCAACTACAATAGGTGCCCGTAATTCAAGTTCTCCCAAATCTTTGGATAAAACTTTGACTCCTTTTACTTTTCCATCCGAGGACTTGATCAAGTTTTTAGCTTTGGTTTCTTCCATCACTGAGGCTCCATGCTCCCGGGCTTTGTCCATGATCATCTGGTCAAATTCAGAACGCCAGACTTGCCATGTCGTGGATGATGGGTGGTCAAAGTGTTGGAAAAAATAAAAAGGCTGGGAAAGGAAACCATCTTCCCTAACGAACTGAACGCAGTATTTTCGGGGATTACCTGATTCCATTAGCGTGTCAACGAGACCAAGTCGTTCCAAAGGAAAGTAACAAAAAGGCATTAAAGACTCCCCAACATGATAGCGGGGAAATTTTTCTTTTTCGACAATAAGTACATCGTGTCCTTTCTCGGCAAGCAGAGCAGCGGTTGTGGAACCAGCCGGGCCTCCACCGACGACGATGGCATCATAGTTGGATTTTGGGGATATCATACTTGTCTATACATTCAATGTTCGATCGGCTGGTTCACAAGCTTAATTCAATGCAAGAGTGGGTAAAATTTCCACGATTCTGGCAATAATGTCTCCATTAAAACCAGTGATTTGATTACTACGGCCATACAATTCGTCAGATTCTACCGAGCCAAAAGCTTCCACAATGGGACCATCAGGAATAATTTTCAAAAAAGCACGAGGTGAACTGGAGTAAGGTATACGGTATTGATTTAAAAGACCACCCAAGGGTTGTTTTGCCTCAATTACAAGAGGGCGCACTTCTTCCGGTAAATGCTTCAAGGTAATCTCAATCGCACCATATTCTACCGCTTGATCATTTTCCGTTGTGGTCAACAACACTTCACGGAAATAAGACTTCCCATCATTGGAGGATCGAAGAGGGCTTACACTCAGGGCCGACTCATGGTATGCTTCGAGGCGGGATGTCATGTCACCATCATGGACAAGCAGAGAGGCGTAAGGCTCTGGTATTTGACTGGCGTCCAGTTCACTAAAATTTAACTTTGGCAATTTGCGAGTCATTCGCATAAAGCTCAGAGGATACAAAAGGTCTGGGAAGGTCGGCATAAGTCTAAACGTAACGAGAGTCTTGGTGCTGAGGAAGGAAGAGGTCGTGCAGCATGGAGTCAACCCGGAGAAGTGCATCCCTGGAAAGCATTAATTCATCTCCATTTTCTACCAAATCACCTGCTTTCTTCCACCTCTTAAAGAGCTTATCATAACGCTCGGATACATTAATCTTAAACTTTTTATCAAAATAACTACGGCTTACTTTTCCAATCTTCCATTGCAGAATGAATTCCCGAATAAATCGCTCTTCTTCCGTGGTCATCAGAGCTCGTCGAATTATAGGACTATCGGACTCCATGGCTTCACAGTATTGATCAAAATGGGTGAGGTTTTGATAATGAATTCCTCCCAGGTGGCCAAAAGAGGCAACCCCGAGGGCAATCATATCTGCACCTGACCAGAGGCGGTCACGATAAATAAATTTGGTGGTTTCAGGGTTTTTTACCGCCGTGCAGGTACTGGTAATCGTATACCCTGCCTCCTCCAAACGAGCGAAAGCCTCTGAAACCCATTGCCTTTTTTTTGGCCAATCTGCAACGGGCGCAGAAAGCTTACCCTCTTGCTTCATATTCTTATAAATCGTGGTATTAAAGGGAACTTCCATCTGGTAAATGGTCACGCAATCAGGCTCAAGTTCTAGGGTGCGATCAATGCATGCCGACCAGTTCTCATCCGTTTCTTCAAGCATACCAGCAATCAAATCAATATTTATATTTTCAAAGCCAAGTTTGCGGGCAAATTCATAGGCCTTAAAAACTTCTCCAGATCGATGAGCCCGTCCGTTTATATCAAGTATATGATCATCAAAGTTTTCTACTCCCAGACTCAAACGGGTAACTCCAAAATTTTTGATCGCATCCAACTTTTTTTCTGTAAGGGTGCCGGGCTCGCATTCAAAGGTGACTTCTTCAGCTTCGTCCCAGGGGATGATAGATTTCATCTGATCAGTTAAATCAGTAAGTTGTTGAGCGGATAAATAGGAAGGTGTACCTCCACCAAAATAGACAAACTTTGGCTTACGCCCCCCCAGGTAAGAAGAATCCGCATAATCTTTGAGTTCCTTCATGGTCGCAGATAAGTACCTACGGACATCGTTGGAATTTTTATCAGTGTACACCCTAAAATAACAAAAGTGGCAACGCTTGCGACAAAAAGGTACATGATAATA
>ERZ1048872.1879-NODE-1879-length-16406-cov-11.049844_pt1 | contig 16406 bp, 15 predicted proteins | sample MGYA00383100_ERZ1048872 | MGnify/ENA primary metagenome ERZ1048872 (study PRJEB29581, sample SAMEA5548370) | metagenome | biome: marine; feature: coastal; material: water | depth 50 m | study: Short-term variability in the microbial, nano- and picoplankton... | reverse complement strand
CACGTTTGTGTTTACTACTAGAGACATGATGTGTCCTCCACCTATCTAAGTTTTTCGTTAAGGCGACCAAGCAGGTCCTCCCCTTGGTTCGCTTGGCCGCCTTGTAGCGACAAACTTTAAGTCGGAATAGATAACGTGTTCTTTAGAAAACTTTGGATATAAATATTTAAAACGCTGAAATCTTACCAAGGCGGTAATTGGGGACCGGTTTAGGCAGCTTTAAAAACGGCTTGGGGCAACAACCTGCCGATACCATTCATCAAATTGCCGCTTTGTTTATCGGCAGCGCGAGCGATCTTAAGTATGAAAACAATATGCCGCAACACATAGGCAAAAGTTATCCGAACTGTTTGCCGCTTTTTTAGCAAACCGGCAAATAGACGCCTAAGAAGAGAGCGGGGGGCAAAAATTTACTGAAGAAAATTGTATGGAAAACGCTTATTGACTGCTAGATGAGCGAAAACTCGCAGAATTTTTAAGCAGCATGGCAAAATATGACAGGATTATTCTTCGTCTTGAATTAAATCGAAGCAAAATTCTTGCTGCGCTTCAACGTGGTCCCACATTGATGTGATCGCTTCTTTCTGGACATTTACACGATCTCGCAATGCCAACAAGGCTTGCTTATTCCGACTGGCTGAATCATAAACTTCTTCCAAGCTGTCTAGATTATCTTGCGCTTTTTCGAAAACAGCTTCGTGTTTTGCCAGGTTTTCTTGGCTCAACTCCTCAACATTTTGAATGAGCGCCAGCTGCTCCACATATTCTTGTTGCGCGCACTGATCGCCGCTAACAAGTGAATCGTGATTATATTCAAGCAACTCATCATTGGTTTTGACAATTTCACCAATCATGTTAACGAGCTGCGAATTAATATCAGAGAGTTTTTCGTTAATACCGAGAACGACTTTATTCAGGCTTGACCTTCTTTCAAGATAGTCTAATTCTGCTTGATCAACGATGCCCCGAGTCAACTCGTCTGAACAACCTGCCTGGGAACTTTGGTGTTGCAGAATCACCTTCTTGTTCCGCACAATCGCTTGGCAGGCATCATTCAATAACTGCCTACTTTCATTGAAAGCCGCGTTAGCCAACTCCATCCCAACATGGGTATTTTCAGCAATTCTAATTCTATTGGTATAGGCGCGAAGCTTATTGGCATCCACCAAAGCTTCAAGTTCGTAATAAATATAGGCAACCTGTTTGGTAATCTTGGCGGGAGGCTTATTCATATCCGATCCTGGACAACGTTTACAATTCCTTTACAAACGTTAGCACAGTTTATTTGACTCTACATTAAGAATGTCCTCGAATTTGTCGCCTGAGGGTGAGTCATTGTTGAAATCATCTGGATTTTTAGCTTGGTCGCTTGAATATAGCGCTGTTAAGCCCGCGGGAGAGACCCCAACTAAGATTTCTTGCGCTCCATATTCAACGACTAATATCGAATGCTTTGAGTCAACGGCTAATTTTTGCCGCACTCGAAGGGCTTGGCTTGAACCGTAATCCATTTTGGTCATTCGAAACCTCATTGCCCATACGGCAGCAATGATCATTCCTACGACGAATATCAGAGCGATGACTACTCGAACAAGGTAGCTCGAATCGATGCCTTCTTGCATCACGATCTAAGCCGAACGAATTCTTTCGAGAGGACTTACGATTTCAAGGACGCGGATACCGAGTTTGCTTCCCGGCATCGTCACCACTTCGCCCTTCGCAATCACACTATCGTTAACCTTTATATCCATCAAATCACCCTCTGAGCGATCTAGCTCTAGCACCGTACCCTGCGCCACCGCCATCAGATCTCTTAACTTCAGTTTTGTCTTGCCAACCTCAACATTCAAAACTATCGGTATGGATAGGACAACGGAATAATCTATAACGCTTTGACTTTCAGAACCCTCAGCGTCGACGCCTTCTTCTCCATTCTGGTCTTCTGTTGTCTCGCTCATTTACCCTTCCCTTTCCATTATATTGTCTTCTATTTTGATCGCTACCTTCGATCCCTTGATACCTACTTGCGCCTCATACAGAGGAAAACCGTTAACTTTAACCTGAGCCATTTCAGGAGGATCAAAAGCGAGTATATCGCCTTCAGATAATTTTGAGAGCTGTTCAACGGTCGTTTCCAGATGCCCGCCTGAAACCAACAAATTAAAATCAACCTCGCTGACCGTGTTATGCAGTCGCGAAAGCCAGTTCTCATCGGCCTCTTGAGATTGTATTCGACTCCGCAAAATATCTCTTTGCAGATTCAGGCTTTGATAGGTGTAAACGACGTCAATATACGGCTCAACTGTTTCATCGTTTAACTTTAGTGCAAAACGATTGACGACAACAGACTCATCATCTGCCGCAATATTAGCAAACAGCGGATTTATGTCTCGGTTAATTGTTCGAATATCTATTTCTACGTAAGGCGCCCAGGCCTCTCGCATAGACTCAAAAATTAGATCACACAGCGTATCAATGATTGCATTTTCATTTGAAGTAAACGGTCGCTCCTCAGTGATCGTGAGGGGTCGAGCCTGCCCCCCGTACCAATTATCTAGACAACTGAATATCACCTGCGGGTGTATGATAAATAAGGTCTCACCCTTGAGCGGAGTCATTTCGGTGATGTTAATGGATGCTGGAGAGTGCACGCTATGAATGTAATCGTCATACTTCATTAGCTCTGGCTCTGCCACCGCCATCCGCGGATTATAATCGAGTTCTGTTAAGAGCCTGTTGCGAAAAAAACGATGGAATCGTTCATTGATTTGAAAAATTGCAGTCGAGCTTCCGCCCAAACTTTCCTCGTTACGAGCGATAGCAAAGGACTCTGCTTCAATGTTTGCATTAAAGATATCTGAATTGAGCCGGCCACTGGCTACCAAGTCCTCTATGGCAGCAAGTTCCTCATCAGATAACAGGGATGCGTCTTTTTCCGACATCAGTACACCTATTGAACGATAAACTCAGAAAAGTACGCTTCCTCGATAGGAGAAGCGGTTGTTTTTTCATACTTCTCTAAGGTCTCGTTGATAACCAGCTTAATTTCTTCTAACAAATTGTCTTGTCCGTCTGTTGCCTGAAGCTCAGCCAGAGTTACTCTTCTTAAACTTTTTAAAATCTGCGCCCTGATACCAATAAGATGCCTAGGCACCCAACCTTCTGTGCCTTCTTCTTCACTAAATAGCGTCTCTTTATCGTAGTAAGTGCTGACACCAATTTTGACTTGAAGCACCTTTTTTGAACCGTTTACGTTGACCGTAAAGGGATCAAGAAAATTATAGTAGCTAATCAGAAACTTCTGTTCAATGTCAGCGGACATCGGCCCCAGAGAGTCGACCATGGCAGCTTCTGTGTCTTCAATTTCTGCTTCGATCTCTTGCAGTGTCGTTTCAGGGTCTTCTTCAGCGGGTTTTTCATCAAAAAATCCGGTAAAAAATAAGGTACCAACAATACTTCCTGCCATCAGGACCAAGACCAACACAGCGATCAAGAGAATTTTAAGAATCCCCCCTTTTCCTTCTCCGGAATCCTCACCATCAACTTCAGACATAACACTCTCTCCTAATTACAGGCGACCTCTCGCCCCATTATACGTAGATATTCAAGTTCCCGATACCTAAACCCCTACCTTCGGCGTTTTCATCTGCCTCGTCGAAGATATCCATCACCATTTCTACAGCAACATCATTTTCGTGATCCGCTTTGTCTTTTGTATTTTGTTGTGAATCAGAATTGCTATCGACATTAACATTCACCATCTGATTATTGTCTAGCATATCTTTCAGCACCGCCCGCAGCCTTGGCAGGCTGTCTTGCAGCAACTGTCGAGTAGCATCTTCTGCCGCAACAATTTTGCCTTCCAACCCGCCCTCATCGTAAGCAATGGTCACACCAATCTCGCCTAATGATGCTGGACGCAATTTGATGTTCAAATTCCAATTGTCTTGCTGAACCCCTGCGATGATTCTGTTGGCCACCAATTCACCAAACTTCTGTGCAAGGCCCTCATATTGCAGCGTTCTGTCAGAGGAACTTTGTATTTGAGTGGGGTGCTGCATCTCTCTAAGCAGAGACCTGAACTCAACTTTGCTTTCCAAATTTTGAACGTTAACCTTGTCCGGTGATTCTATTGATGCACCATTCGACCGCTTTGAGACATCATAAGCGCCTGCAAGATTGATTTTTTGACCCTGATAACCCGCCAGATTCGCGGGTTGCTGTCCTGATGGGGCACCCATCCTCAGGTTTTGCGCAAGCGCCTCAGCCACCATTTCGTGTTTTGGATTAATGCCGTCCGGATGTTCTTTCCCCCTCAGTACTTTCTCTAGAAAAGTTGAAGACAGAAATTCTTTTGGCGATTGCACATGCTTTGGCGTCGCTTGTTCCTCGGAAAGCTTTTCAGCCCCGGCGCTCATTAGGTGCCTGTTGGTTAACTCACTCTTGCTTACCATGAGCGGAGACGTGGAAAGTTTTTTCTCCGAGTCGTTTCTGCTCAGCGGCGGCTCAGCTTTAAGTCCCAATTCTTCACGGCCTGAATTTGCCTCCCTTGCCGCAACCGGCACACCCGCTGCTGAAGCAGTTATCGGCGAACCTGAGTAGTTTTCACTAGCAGTCTGGTTAAACGAAGAAAGCCATGAGGCCGTGCGTCCCGCACTTGGTACTGGTTCGTTAACAAGCGCTGACTTAGCCGCACCATCGCTCAGTTGCTGCGTCAGTTGGACCTGATCAACAGACAAGGACGCTCGCGTTGCTGCCGCGCTTGGGCTTGCTGGTTCGTTAACAAGCGCTGACTTAGCGGCAGTCGTAGCCAGTGCGTCACCTTTATCGGCACCATTGCCCAGCTGCTGCGTCGGTTGGACTTGCTTAACGGACAAAGGTGCTCGCGTTGCTGCCGCGTTTTCGCTTGCTGGCGACAATATCTCGTGAGCCTGATGCCGTGTCTGGTCAAGCGTGGTCGATCCGCCAGACCGTGATTTGTAAGAAGCAAAAGCATCCGCATTGGCTGCTTGCTTTTGACCCGGCAAAGTCACTCCCGTTTCTTCTTGCTTGATTCCTATCGGTGCGGAATTGTCACTTTCTGTGCTATTCGCCCTGCCACCGTCAATGACCTGATCAACGCTATTTTGACGCTTGATAAACTCATTCAGACTGTGCTCAGAAACAGCACTCACAGGTGCCGTGAGAATCACTTTGCCAAATGACAAACCACGTTGGTGCGCAACCAGAGTCGGCAATATCTTGCCAAAAGGTTGCTGCACTTGCGCCAATTTTTGCCCAAGCCCTCCGCTATCTACTTTTTGCGATTCGGCAGTGGTTTCTGGGTCTTTCTGAAAATTATCTTTTGGTATTTGGTCGTCAGGTAACGCCTTCCGGTTCGCTTCACCCTCAACGCTCGCATAAATGCTTTTAAAATCAATACCTTGCTGAGTTTCTTCCGATTTTACTAAATCAGCGGAATTTTCACTTTTCCCGCTCACCAGGTTCAGCAAGCTGGAGGAATGAATAATATTACTCATCTGTTTGGCCTGTGCTCAATTTACCTACAACAGGTTGCAACAACTATGCCAAATCAGGCGGTTAGGAGTTGGATTCGCGCTGAACCCAGTGAATGGCGGCTTGTTGATCCGCTTGTTTTTGCTCTTCGCGACGAAGCTTTAACGCATTGGCCTTAAGGTCTTTATCCCCAAGCATGACGTATTTTTTAACTTCGATTTGACGGTCAGCACAGCGTTGTTTTGCTTGTCTCAATTGTTGATTTAGCTCGATTTTGCGCGCCGCAGAGTGTCTCAGTGCTTCTTCAATTCTGCCGATAAAGTTGACCGACGTTGTCAATTCGACCACGGTGATTTCTAGGCTCGAATCAGAGTGATTCAACTTGGCAAGATACTCATTCTTCATTTCCTGCATTTTGTCGACACTCGCTTCAAGACCCGTGAGCGCCTGCTCAATGTCGGTCAAGGACCGCAGCTCTGCGCTCAACTTATCTTTCTCGACATCAGCGAGATATTCCCAGATGTTTAACGTTGAACTGCTAGCCATCAAGCGCCTCTTTCATTTCTGCTAAAGATTGCTGTAATTCAGCAGGTTCATGCATTGACTGTTTCAAAAACTTCAAAATTTCTTCCCTGAACAGAATGGCCTTATCTAGATCAGCATTAGAGCCTTTTTGGTAGGCACCTACCTGAATAAGGTCCTTGTTCTGTTGATATATCGCCCAATAGCGCCTAAAACTTGAGGCCAATTTCAAATGAGCCTCACTGGCTAGCAAAGGTAATAGCCTAGAAACAGAGCCTGAAAGGTCAATAGCTGGAAAATGTCCCTCATCTGCCAACTCCCGCGTCAACACAATTTGACCATCCAAAGAGGCCCTGGAAATATCGACAATGGGGTCATTTAAGTCATCACCCTCAGCCAACACCGTGTAGATAGCGGTGATGGTTCCTTCGTCTTTAGTGCCTGTGCCGGTTCTCTCGATCATCTTTGGGATTAAACTGAATACCGAGGACGGATATCCTTTGGTCGTCGGTGGCTCACCTACGGCAAGGCCAATTTCTCTCTGGGCATGCGCTACTCGCGTTAAGCTATCAACCAGCAGCAAGACATTTTGACCCGCTTCCTTAAAGTGTTCTGCATAGCAGTGCGCCAGGTTCGCCGCCCTTATTCGCAGTAAGGGGGAATTATCTGCAGGCGCCGCTATCACGACCGCGCGCCTAAGCCCCTTGTAACCAAGCGTTTGCTCTATAAATTCTTTAACTTCTCGGCCTCGCTCACCGATCAGGCCAATAACAATCACATCAGCCTGCGTAAATTTAGTCATCATTCCTAACAAAACAGATTTTCCGACCCCACTGCCGGCAATCAAACCAATCCGCTGGCCACAGCCTAGCGTGAGCAATGAATTTATCGCTCGAATGCCGACATCAAGTACTTTTTCAATGGGCTCACGCGACATGGGATTAATGGGATCACTGATCAACGGTCTTTTGCTCAATTCGCGCGGGGGCGAAAGTCCGTCAAGCGGATTACCGTAGGCATCCAGCACTCTTCCTAGGGCACCGCCGCCAACAAACGCAGAGTCAGAGGCCGCGCGTAAAGTCACGCGTGCGCCGGGCTCCAATCCGATCGTGCCCTGAAAAGGCATCATGTAAATCAAGCCATTACTAAAGCCAACAACTTCTGCCTCTACTCGACTTCCATCGCTTTTCTCCACACTGCATTGCGATCCCATGGGCGCGTCAAGGCCACTCGCCTCAATCGTCATGCCCACAATACGGTTCAGGTAACCAAATCGAACCACCGGCGGTTCAATTAAACGATCCTGAAGATCAACAAATCGCTGGACAGCTAGGTCACTCATCAGGATCTGGCTCGGGGGTTTGGTTGTCTGTCGGGTCAATAGCGCCGGCGTTATCATCCTTGTCAATAACTGAAAAAGACGTCGTAATCGCGCCAGCATCCGGACCCGTTTGAGTGATTAAAGGTGCCGATTCTTCAGCAATGGTGTTTTCAGCATCAACGCTCTGAGACACAAAGTCGTTGCTTGGGTTTGAACGCTGTAGCGGCCTGTTACCTGACGGCACATAATTCAGGATTTGTTGCGACAACTCAGCTATCCGCTGATCGATGCTATCTTCGAATCCACCGTTACCAAATACCACCGAGACAGACCCTGGCTTCAAGGTGCGATCAAAGTCAAACCGATAGTTCGGGTAAATACTTTCCATATCGAGCGTTGTTATGAGGTCTCGCCACTCCTCGGCGATAGAAAAAGTAGCAGAGACCTCATTCTCCTCGGCAACGCGGTTTATTACAGCACTCAGAAAAGATTCGATTACTTCACGATTGTTTGTCAATTCAGATCGAGCGATGATCTCGCCTAACGCAAGCGCTAGCTTGCTTAATTGCGACGTAAACTCACTCGAGGTATTCAAGTTCTTGTCTAGCGCTTCAAAGAACGCTTTTTGTTCATCCTTCGTTGCTTGAATTTTTGACTCATACAAATCTTCAAGTCGCTGCTTCGCAATACTTTCACCTTCGAGCCGAGACCGATTGATGGTGGCTTCCAACTCCTCTTCAGAGATTGAGATCATGTTGAGCGTCGCCTCTTCCAATGGAATCACAGCGACATCATCTTCTGGGGTATTAGGCAATATATCAGCGCTGTTTGATGCTAAATCAGCGCCAGCATCAGCGTTAGCATCTGATGCTGGTTGCTCAACTACCGAATGCCAGTCGGTCGGAGCGAACGCTCCTTCAATCTTGTCAGCGAGTCGTTTTTCTTCAAAAGCGCTCGTCAATTCGACTCGTTTCGGCCACAGCCCACCTCCCGAGTATTGCTGACTAGACAAAATCACCACCTTCCGGCGAAGCAAGAATCAACTCACCTTTGTCCTGCAGCTTTCTTGCCTGCCTAATGATTGATTTACGCGCAGTATCGACCACAGAGATTGCGAGTGGTGGCATCATGTCCATTTCGTCCTGGAACATCTCGGCCTTATTCTTAGACATATTGCCCTTGAATTTCTCTACCAATAATTCGTCAGCACCCTTCAGTGCTGTTCGTATTTCTTCCTCATCAAAGTTATTGATCATGGTCTGGATATCTCGGTCCGCCAGATCAACGAGATTCTCAAAGTCAAACATGTTGTCTTCAATCGCTGTGACCAAGTCGTCATCCATCGAGCGCATTAACTCAAAGATTTCGCTGGCGTCTTCAGATTTAGTCTTATCCATGATTTTTGCAGCGACTCTTAATCCACCAAGTTGTGCCGATGAGATAGAGGTTGATTCAGAGAACTTGGACTGCATAACTTTCTCAAGTTGAGCCAAGGCCGATTCAGAAATCGTATCTAGGGTCGCAAGGCGTCTAATCACCGAAGTTTTAAGATCTGCAGAAAGATAACTCAATACATCCGTTGCCGTGCGCTCGTCGAGCATTGCGAGAATGATTGCTATGACCTGCGGGTGTTCACCGCCGACCATATCAGCGATCGCTCTTGGCGCCATCCAATCCAGCATTTCCAAACCTGAAGACCGTGCTGTGGGATCAACTTTTGCGAGTACAGTCGCTGCCTTAGATTCTCCTACCGCCTGCAATAGCACCTTTTTGACGTATTCCGGACCCTCCAAACCAAGGTCAGTGAGGCCTTGTAGATTATTAAGAAATTCATCAACAACAGCGACGACGATAGGCTGCGGAACATCACTAACTTTAATCATCGCCCTCGAAACTGCAGTCACCTGCGTGGGAGACAAGGTCTGCATGACCGCTGCAGCGCCGGCTTCCTCAAGCAAGAACATGACGATTGCGGCCTTTTCTGTTGCTGTCAGTTGTTGGAATGCGAATTCGAATTCCACCGGAAGACCTTCGCTTTCTATATCATCTAATAATGGTTCTGCCATTGCTTCCTCCGAACCAACACTGAATTACTCTTCAATCCAGCGTTTCAATAAATTGGACACACGACCAACGTCGTCTTTCACAAGGAATCTCATCAGTGCAACTTTCTGATCATATGGTTGCGATGTATCAAGGTACTCAGCCGGTATGCCAACCGCCTTCGGTTTGAGGCGTGCCGTCACATCTTTGATTGTTTCCATATCTCCCATTTCTACCAACTGGCGCTCCTCATCTGTAATGTTATCAGGATCTTCAAGCTCCATCGGTATCTCAAGCTCGTTGGCATCTTTCAGAGATTTCAAGAATGGTCGTGCCATCGTAAAGTAGACAAAAAACAAGAGCAAAAATACTGCACCCATCCGCACAAAGCCATTCAGCTTGTCGGCCTCCAAGTACCAGGGCATTTCGTCCAATTCTTCGACAGGTTTTGCGAATTCTGCGGCGACCACGGTTACCAGATCTCCTCGACTTTCTACGAAACCGATAGCGCCTTGAACTACTTTTTCAATCTTGTCGATTCGACGACCCAATTCCTGCTCGTCGACGACGCCTTCTTCATCACTATAAATTGAACTATTAACGACGACAGCAACCGAAATTTTCTCGATTGAACCTACCTGTTGTTTCACATAACGAACTTCTCGATCTAATTCATAGTTTCTTGTCGAAGAACTGCTGCTCAAATCCGCTGAATTTTCCGAGTCAGTGTTCAACGTCGCATTTGTCTCGGTAAACGTAGGGCTAGCGGGTGGTTCATTGCTAAAGCTCCCTGGAACGCCACCAGCCGCCACTGAATTATCTCGTTCCATTTGCAACGATTCTGATCGAGTGCGCGGGCCAAGGCCGCCTCGGTCAAATTCCTCGGTTGTTGACTCTATTTCTGCAAAGTTAAGCACTACGTCTACTTCCGTACGCACGTTACCCAAACCAACAACGGCAGACATCAATTGTTGGATACGCGTTTGGTAAGAGGCTTCGACAGACCGCTTATGTTCTGATTGAGCAGCAGTAAGTGCCATTGCTGCGTCCGAATCCGAATCTGTTAGCAGCTGACCTGTATCATCAACCACCGTCACATTTTCTCTAATGAGATAGGGAATACTGGAAGAAACAAGGTGAACGATCGCTTGAATTTGCGACTGAGAAACAACTCTCCCGGGATACGGTCTGACCACGACAGATGCTTTCGAGGGCGCCTGATTTCTAACAAAAACGCTTTGTTGCGATTCAGCAATGTGGACTCTCGCCGAGTTAATTGAACCAATCTGGGATATTGTCTTGGCTAATTCATTTTCCATTGCCGCTCGATAGCTAACCTGCTCCATAAATCGACTGGTTGTAATTGAACCTTGTTCGACCAACGCTCCAAGGCTCCCTAACGAAGCGCTTCTGGGAATATTCTGGGAAGCAAGCAGAATTCTGGCTTCGTGGTATCGATCAGTGGGTACCTGAAGTTCTCCGGAGGCAGAATCTATATAGACATCGTACGCACTCGCCGACAATAGATCGTAGGCAGCCTGCCGGTCGCTCTCCAACATTCCAGGATAAACAGCCCGATACCCCGGCGCTGAGATCCAGAAATAGAAAAGCGCACAGGCGACGATAAGCAGCAAACCCAAAACTGCTGGCAAAGATTGTTTTACAGCTGGCTGCTCAAAAAATTTCACCACCGCTGATTGCTCAACTTCTGCTGGCAATTGTGGCTTCAAAGATCCATCAGCTTGACTCTCTGCTAGCGCTGTTTCGATATTCGCGGATTCATTCTCTGCAGATTGCAAACCTGCGATGGGAGAATTCAAAGCTAATTCGGACATAACAACTCTTCCTGAAAATTAGATAGATCAATCAAACGGGCATATTAAGAATGTCTTGGTACGCCTTTAGGACCTTGTTTCTCACTTGCAGCGTTGCTTCAAATGCAAGCGAAGATTTTTGCATGGCGAGTACAACATTCGTCAATGGAACATCTTCACCACGTTCATATGCGTTCTTGAGCGCCATACTCGCTTGTTGTGATTCATCCACAGCATCCAATGCTTGTTTGGCGACTGATGCGTAATCAACTTTCTGTGAGGCGTTCGCGCCCTGTATATTTGTCGGCTTCGCGGCCGTGTCGTCGAGCAACGGAACTTGTTGCCTGTGACTTTGTATCTGGCTCATCAGCGATGCGACCGAAGAATCATAGGTTGCTTTAATCATCATCTACTCCCCGGCCTATGCCCACTTACGCCTTGGTATGTCGATGCCTCTATCCTTCATTCTAGAGACTTTATAGCGAAGTGTGCGCTCACTTATACCCAACCGCTTGGCGGCCTCTTTTCGGGTTCTGGAATTCCTTAACGTTTCTGCGATCACTCTGAACTCATTTGCGTCCATCGCACTTTGAAGCCCCGATCTCGCCTGTTCGCCTTCAACTGGTGCGTAACTGGTTTGCTCACTTTCAATCGCGCCGTAGAAAGGATCAGATAATGGCGCGCGCTGCTCACTTGGCACGTCATAAGCCGGGCTAGTGAATCCGGCACGGACTTCTGGTATTGCCGCGGGTATATCATAGACAGGGTCATCAAAGAAAAGATGGTCAGCAGTAATGTTTTTACCGTCTGACAAAACGACGGCGCGTTGAATGACGTTTTCAAGTTCCCTGACATTACCGGGCCATTCATAACCGAGTAATTTGGTCAAAGCATCGGGTGACAGATTTGGCACCTGCTCTCCGTTGCCATATTTCACTAAAAAGAAATTAGACAAGGGCAATATGTCGTCAGAACGTTCTCGAAGTCCGGGCACATTGATTCTGAAGGTGCTGATTCGAAAATAGAGGTCCTCTCTAAACTGACCAGCCCTGATTGCATGTCGCAGATCCCTGTTAGTTGCCGTGATGATCCTTGCATTCACTGGCCTGGATTCTGCGCTGCCGATCAGCGTGATTTCCTTTTCTTGCAGCGCTCTCAAAAGTTTTGCCTGAATCTGAAGAGGAAGCTCACCAACCTCATCCAAAAACAGGGTACCGCCTTCAGCTTGCTCAAAAAAACCGACCGTGGTCTTCGTTGCACCCGTAAAGGCGCCCTTGGAATGACCAAAAAGCAAGCTCTCGGCCAAGGCCTCTGGTAATGCTGCACAATTGACTGGCACAAACGGCCCATTTCGTCTGGGAGAAAAATCATGCGTCAATCGCGCTAACACTTCCTTACCGGAGCCTGTTGGGCCATTCATTAAAGCAGTGACTTCCGACGCACCTACACGTTCGATCAGCGCCAACAGGTGCTGAGATAATTCATCAACGAACACGTAGGAATCGCCCTTGAGCAATCCAACTCGCGCATGAGAAGCGATCTCGTCCCATTTTTTCTCTGTGTCTTGACCCTCACAGATAACTTCATCAATACCTTTCTTAACCGCCTCTAATCCCAATTCAAATTGGTGAGGGTGCACACGGAGCACAGTAAAGATTTTGAAAGGAAAGCTTTTGACGAGGTTCATCATCGCGTCCACTGATGCAAAACTGTCTGCACATATGGAGAGAATTACCGGTCCGGTAATTTCAGCTAGCGAATTTGAAAGGGAATGTATGTTGATAGGTTTAGGAACCAGACCCATCTTGGTCAGCATCGTTAACAATGATGGGTCAATCGCAGAGACGTCATCCCAAATAATATCTAAAGGCTGCTCGCTGTACATTTTCTCGCTCTCGTTTAGGTCAGTGAGAGTACAGAAGCAATCAGCATGCCAACATTTTAATTCGTTATAAAACAATGATTTACAAAAAATACGGCAAGGTACTGGCCAATCCATACCGGTTTTGTCGATAATTCGACACCCCTTTGCCTAACCCAATCCGTACTTTTTGATTCTCTCGATTAGGGTTGTCCTTTGGATTTTCAGGATACGCGCGCACATGGAAACATTCCCGTTCACCTCTTCCAGCGCACGGGAAATCAATCGCTCTTCTACCTGATTGACCACTTCTTTTAAGGAAAGATTCTCTTCGTCCACCTTATGGATGCCACGCGCCATCATGATAATGTCTTCAAACTCACTTCTGTCCTCGTCATCTTCCGGCAGATCATCGTTTGGCACTCTGACAGCTTCGGCGACTTCCTGCAGACCGGGGGGCAGCATGGTCGGATTGACTCTATCTAAAGAGATATTTTCCCCCGGATGCAATACCGAAAGTCGATGAATCATATTCGACAACTCTCTTAGATTGCCTGGCCAGTGGTATTTCGTCATCTCAGACAGGAAGTGCGGCGAAAATTTAATCGACTTTTGACCCTGCTTGTAAACATCAGAGAAATGATTCACAAATAGTGGAATTTCCTCTGCTCGCTCTCTCAAAGGGGCGAGTGTCAGAGGTACAACATTGAGCCTGTAGTATAAATCTGCTCTAAACCTACCGCCCTCGATTTCCTTCTCGATATGGCGATGGGTCGCTGAAATGATGCGCACATCGACAGCAATAGAAACATTTGAGCCCACGGGGTCTACCACACGCTCTTGCAGCACTCGCAAGAGCTTTATTTGCATGTCCATCGGCATATCACCGATCTCATCCAGAAAAAGCGTGCCCCCGTCAGCGGCAATCACCTTGCCGATCCTGTTGGCTATCGCGCCAGTGAAGGCGCCTTTTTTGTGCCCATAGAGTTCGCTTTCCAGCAGATCCCTTGGGATAGCACCACAATTTACGGCAACAAAAGCTTTATCTGCTCGATCTGAAAGATCATGGATTTTTCTCGCGAGCACCTCCTTACCGGAACCGCTCTCTCCTGCAATCAACACGCTCACGTCCGAGGGGGCAATCTTTTCGATTAACCCCAACAGTTCTTGTGTGACTTCACTATTACCGAATACTGGTTGCATGCAGGTTCAGCTATGGATCTGATGGTCGTTATCATGACAACCCAAAATCACTATGGCAACAAAATCTATGGGTACACCTTGACAATCTAACCACATGATAATCAGAAGTTTTTAGGCGTCATCAAGGTAAACCAGCTAAATTGTAGAGACAAATTTCACTTCGGCTTTTAGCAAAACGGCTATTTAAATCCGCTTTGTTCACTCGTTAATCGCCATATTTGCCGCATATATCAGCAAACAACAATTCATCACCGTAATAATCGGCCTTTTAACGCGCATAATTCATGGCATGATTACTGCTTGTAATAACAGCACGAGAAATCACTGAATTTAATTAAAGATATCGTAGATTTGACCGATAACATGAGTGGAAGACCAAATTTCACACAATAAATTATGGCTGGAATAGATTACATCAATGCCCTAGGCGCCGGCGCTTCGTTCGACACAAAAAAGATCGTTGAGTCTTTAGTCGAAGCAGAGAGAGCGGGCGCACAGGCGCAAATAGAACGAAAAATCGCTGACGCCGAGTCTAAGATTAGCGGTCTGGGCTCGGCTGCTTCCATTCTTGACATCCTCAAGGACGGCGCCGAGTTGCTCAACGACGCAAAAGATTTTAATACGCTATCTATCCAAAACAGCCAAACTTCGTCGCTTGGTGCAACCGTCACTAATAACGCTAGAGCAGGCACTAACAGTGTCACTGTGACTAGCATCGCACGAGAACAACGCAGTATTTCCGATGGGTTCGATTCTGCCTCGGCAGCGATTGATGGCGAAAATACGACAACTATCAGCATCACGATCGGCGGGGCAACAGAAGATATCTCAGTTGAATCCGCTTCCCTTGATTCTATCAAGTCGGCTATTAACAATGCTGACCTCGGCGTCAGAGCTGAAATAGTCAACACCGGCACCGGATCAGGCAATTATCGACTACAGCTTGTGGGCGAAAACGGTTCCGACAATGCATTTACTGTCTCATCCGATTTCTCTGGACTCAACATTCAGTCGATCCAGTCGGCATCCAATGCCAACCTGAACGTCAACGGCGTAGACTTCACTCGCTCTACCAACCAAATTTCAGACATCATTGAGGGTGTGAACCTCAATTTAACATCGGTAACCAATGGCACCGCGACAATTTCAGTCGATCGAGACGTCTCGGAAGCAAAGGGTAATATCATTGCTTTTGTATCCATGTTTAATGAAGCTAGCCTCGAGTTTAAGAAACTCACCAGCTCTGAACTAGATGGCCCTCTTCGAGGCGATACTATTTTTAGATCGATCACTCGCAGCCTCCGCTCCATCGTCGTAGGCACCTCGTCATCGCCTGGAGAATCAATCAGCTCATTATCAAGCATGGGTATCAGCATTGATCGCAACGGCCAACTGAACTTTGACGAGGCAGCGATAGATGAGGCGCTCAGCAATAATTACGACGATGTAATCCAGGTTTTTTCCGCCAACACCAACAATCAAACGAGATTTAATTCCGGCAGCGGCGGCATAGCGGGTGATATTAAGAACTTAATCGAGCGTGTCACAGCCTCCGATGGCTACTTGGTTACGGCCGACGCAGCACTGCAAGCACGAAAGGTCGAATATGATAAGGACGCAGAGGCCCTGGCGGTAAAAATGGAAAAAGTTGAAGAGCGATACAATCGACAATTCCTTGTCATGCAGAGCATTATTGAAGAAATGAACAGCACAAAAGAAAGCATGGCCAGCTCTTTCGAAAATCTACCATTTAGCAATCGCGACTAATCAAGCTATACTCTAGCCTGACCTCATCAAAGGCTCGGTAATGAAACCCAACGCTGAACCAACCTGCAAAGTCTGTAAGCAAATTCGAATGTTTTTGCTGTTCGCAGTTCCCATCCTCATGCTCATCGCCACTAACCCTGATGTCGCCGTTCCTTCTGTACCCATTGAATTTCTTTTTACGAACTTTATCGTGATCGCTCTAGTTGCTGTGGTTGCTTGGCGAATTTATGCCGACTATTGGAAAGGCCGCAAAAAATAGCCCTTCTCCTCCTCGCCTGCCGAACAAAAAGCAGACAAATCTCTTTGTTTTGAAAACACCCCTTTTTTTTATTAAAAATTTCCTAAAGTTTCTTTCAGCCCTGCCGATAAGGTTATTGAA
>ERZ1048872.1869-NODE-1869-length-16458-cov-8.997805_pt1 | contig 16458 bp, 15 predicted proteins | sample MGYA00383100_ERZ1048872 | MGnify/ENA primary metagenome ERZ1048872 (study PRJEB29581, sample SAMEA5548370) | metagenome | biome: marine; feature: coastal; material: water | depth 50 m | study: Short-term variability in the microbial, nano- and picoplankton... | reverse complement strand
CTTTTTAAATTTTTGAAAAATCATCGGATGTAAATCTTACACGAAACCGTGTTTTATTTATTGATTTTTTGAAGGGGTTTTAGAAGTCTTCTCAGAAAAGCACCCTTTCTGTAGGTGAAAATTTTTAGTCGAAACGCTTTCAAACCAACTCAGCAGACAGTCCGAGTTCTTGTAATTTGGAACACTTGGGCTTCAGGCGTTCATACGCTCCTGTTTTGACAGTGCATTTTCCTTTGTAGTGAACCAAAATCGTACATTGTTCGGCTTGTTCCAAAGTGTGCTCACAAACATCCATCAATGAATCGATGACAAAATCGAAAGTATTGACCTCGTCATTGTGCAATACGATCTCATGTTTCCGAGTCTCCTGCTCCAAAACATCGAAATCTTCTTGTTTTTTCTGTTTTGTACTCATACTTTTTTAATGTATTGTTTGAAATTTCACTTAAGAAACCTATGCAAATTTACGCTTTTTTGACATATTTCAAAGACCTCCAATCGTTTCGTTTTTTGACCGCAACCCGTGTCAGCCCCAAACCGATGGCTTTTGCATCCAAAAGCGGGATGTCAGCTTCGTAAAAACCGCTCAACAACAAACCTCCTCCCTGGTTCAAACAAGCGACATACACATCCAAATCTCCCATCAAAATATTGCGATTGATGTTAGCAATAATCAAATCGTAAGAACGTCCGACCAACAAACTGGCATCTCCTTGGTATGCGGTGATTTGACTGCATTGATTTCTAGCAATGTTCTCTAGAGAATTCTCATAACACCACGCATCGATATCGATGGCATCGATTGGACCTGCGCCTTTCATCTCTGCAAATATGGCGAGAATTCCAGTGCCACAGCCCATGTCTAAGGTTTTCTTGTTGCTGACATCCATCTCTAACAAATGTTGAACCATCATGTGCGTAGTTTCATGGTGCCCTGTTCCAAAACTCATTTTGGGTTCGATGACAATGCTGTAGTCCAAATTTGGATTGTCGTGAAATGGAGCTCTGATAGAAACCTTATCGGCCACTTGAATAGGTTTGAAGTTTTTTTCCCATTCGCTGTTCCAATTGACTTGTGCTATTTCTTCAAACGTATAACTGATGGAAAACTCATCCGAGCGCAATACAAAAATGCCTTCCAACATGTCTTCGCGCCAATCGTCTTTTTGGATGTAAGCTGTGACCCCATTTTCATTTTCCACAAAACTCTCAAAACCGGCAAATCCAAGTTCAGCAATCAATATTTCTGTTGCGGGTTCTTTGGGAGTTACCTTGAAATCATAGCCTAAGTAAATTGCATTCATCGCTCAAATTATTTATGGCAAAGATACGAGCAAATCAAAGAGTTTTAGTCGTTTTTTACACTTTCTTTTTTTGTAGATTTCAGAAAGAAGAGTTCAAAAAAAAGCGATTCCTAAAAAAGGAATCGCTGATGTGCAATTGATTTTGAACGGGTGTTCTTGAGTCGGTCCTGTTTTGATAAGACCAATCAAATAGGTGGTTGCTATTGAATGGCTTCAATAATGGCGATAAAATCGGCTGCTTGCAACGCTGCCCCTCCAATCAAACCACCGTCTACATCTTCTTTTGAAAAGATCTCTTTGGCATTTGCTGGCTTGCAAGATCCTCCGTACAAAATGGACACCTCTTCTGCCAAGGCAGTATCGTATTTGTCTGCGACAATTTTTCGAATGAAAGCGTGCATTTCTTGGGCCTGATCTGCAGATGCAGTTTCTCCAGTCCCAATAGCCCATACTGGCTCGTATGCCAATACTAGTTGTTTCCAAGCGCTTGCATCTAAAGAAAATAGGGCATTTGAAATTTGAGACTCCACTACTGCAAAATGATTTTCTGACTTGCGGTCTTCCAATAATTCTCCAAAACAAAAAATAACTTCCAATCCGTTGGCCAAAGCAGCAGTTATTTTTTCTGCCAACAAGGCATCTGTTTCTCCAAAGTACTCTCGACGCTCTGAATGTCCTAAAATGACCGATTTCAAACCAATAGAAGTCAACATCTCTGCAGAAATCTCACCTGTAAAAGCACCACTTTTTGCTTGGTGCATGTTTTGAGCCGCTACTTCGACTACAGAACCCGAAGCAACTTCATGGACTGCTGTCAAATTGACAAATGTCGGTGCTACGACAACACGTGTGTTTTCTAATGATTTATCTTTCAATCCTGCGACCAACTCGTTTGCCAATGTTTTAGAGGCGTTTGCATCATTGTTCATTTTCCAGTTTCCTGCAACTATTTTACTTCTCATGGTTTGATTTGTTTATTTGTTTAATTAAATTGCTATTGCTTAAGGCTGTTTTTTTTAATTACTTGCTTTCTTTAAGAGGGCTTCTATACGCACATCTGTCGCTTTGATGGCTTTGTACAAAAGGATTTTACCTTCTTTGTCCAAGACCATGTAACGAGGAATCCAATCCACAGAAACGGCACTACAAAAGTCGCTTTTCCTTCCAGAAGGAATAAAATAATGCGCCCCTTCAATACCGAATCGTGCGATGCCTTTTTTCCATGAAGTTGGTGTTCTATCCAAAGAGAAAAACACGTAGGCGATGTCTTTGCCATAGGTTTGCTGCAATTCTTTTACTTTGGGCAAGCCCGCGATACAATCTCCACACCAAGAGGCCCAAATGTCCAAGACAACAATTTTTCCTTTGTACTGAGACAGAACTTCTTCCACCGTTTTTTCTACCCCATCAAAAGTCAATAACGTGTCTTTCAAGGCTTTTTCAGGAAAAAACGTCTTCTCTTGTGCTGTTGAACAAGCAAAGAAAACCATCAGAATTAAGTACAAAAAATATTTCATAACAGAATTTATTTGCATTTCAAAAAAGAGCTTCGTTCTTCGCTCGCACAAACTTACATTTATTTGATAATATAGAACACGAAGTCGCTTTTTCATTTGCGCAAACGTTTTCGAATTGGCAACATCCGAAACTCTTAGGAGTTGCCGATTTTAGGATCCAACCAACCGTAAAGTACGTCCACACATATATTGATCAAAACAAACAAACTCGCCACCAACAAAACAGCGCCCATCAACACCGGTTGATCGAGCGTGTTCAATGCGTCTACAATTTCTTTTCCCAAACCGTTCCAATTAAAAATATATTCCACAAAAACAGCCCCTGCCAACAGGGAAGCAAACCAACCTGACACAGCGGTCACAACTGGGTTTAGTGCGTTTTTCATTGCATGTCTGCAAACAATTTGCCAATCGCTCAACCCTTTTGCCTTCGCGGTTCTTATGTAGTCTTGCCCCAAAACTTCTAAGAGAGAATTTCGCATCAACTGAACGATAACCGCCAAAGGACGGATGCCCAATACCACAGCAGGCAACACTAAGTTTTTCCATTGAATAAAAACACCTTCTCCAAAATCATCCACGGCATACAAGCTTCCCGTCATGTTCAAATGAGTGTATTTTTTCAATACAAAACCAAACAACCATGCAAATACAATGGCTGACAAAAAAGAAGGAACACTCATGCCCAAGGTGCTAAAAAAAGCTATAGAACGATCAAAAAAGGTGTCCTTGTACAAAGCGGCAAGCACTCCAAAAAAAACACCTAACAACAAGGCTATTCCAATTGCACTCAACGCCAGGATAGCCGTATTGGGAAAGGTCTCTTGGAGAACCTCAGCCACTGGCTTGCCGTTTTTCTGAAAAGAAGCGCGGAGGTACGGAACTTTCAATACCAGGTCAAAAGTTCTAAAAGAAGCAACGACAAAAGGCTTGTATTTTCCACTCGCCAATGCCGTGTAATTTTGCCCATTTTTGCTGTGTAAAGAAAGTGGCGACAAGTCGTTTAGGTAATACATGTATTGCACCGAAACCGGCTGGTCAAATCCGTACTTTTTTTTGATCTGCACCAATTGTGTTGCGTCCTGACGTTCATCCAGCAACATTCGAGCTGGATCTCCAGGCAGCACATGAAACAAGAAAAAAACCGCAGAAACCACTCCAAACAAAGTCAATAGACCGTAAAAAAATTTCTGTAAAAGCGTTGCAAACATGTAAAAGCTGAATTTTTACAAATGTATAAAAATATGCCCACCTATAAGGACGAACAGAACTCTCTGAAACAACACATTGCCACTCTGAGAAGTTTCTTCGATTTTTAGTGCATGTAAAGAAAGTGGTTCTCAGAAAAAGCAGCCGCAATTGCAATCGGCATTTCGGAGCAAAAGTATCGGAATGGAAATCCAAGCAAAACACCCACTCACTGTGTACCTACGCACAAAGCACCAACCAACAACGCAGTTCAAAATCCAAATGCGGCATACCCCTTAATTTAATTTGTCCAAAACAAACACGAAGACAGCTGCAAAATCTCCTTCAAAACTCGGAGCATTTCAGTATCTTTGGTTTTTTCTTTTTTATGGCAAACCAACAAGAGTATATTGACGTTTTAGGAGCGAGAGCACACAACCTGAAAAACATCGACGTTCGCATTCCTAGAGAAAAGCTAGTCGTCATTACGGGACTGAGCGGCAGTGGCAAATCTTCTTTGGCTTTTGACACCATTTATGCAGAAGGACAACGCAGGTATATCGAAACTTTTTCTGCCTATGCACGTCAGTTTTTAGGAGGACTTGAACGTCCTGACGTAGACAAAATAGACGGCTTGTCTCCCGTGATTGCCATCGAACAAAAAACAACCAACAAAAACCCGCGTTCCACCGTCGGAACCATCACAGAAATCTACGACTTTCTCAGATTGTTATTCGCACGCGCGGCGGATGCCTATTCGTACACAACCGACGAAAAAATGGTCCGCTACAACAACGAACAGATTTTAGATTTGATCTTGCGCGACTACCAAGAAAAAAAGACCATTCTCCTTGCTCCCGTTGTCAAATCTCGCAAAGGTCATTACCGTGAATTGTTTGTTCAAATTGCCAAACAAGGCTTCACAAAGGTACGTGTAGACGGCAACATACAAGACATTGTCCCCGGCATGCGCTTGGACCGCTACAAAACCCACGACATCGAAATTGTCATCGACCGTTTGCTGGTGAACAAAGCCTCCCAAAAACGATTGGAAGAAAGCATCAAAACCGCCTTGTACGCTGGAGACAACATCCTGATGGCCTTGGATTTTGAAGGAGATACGCCTCGGTATTTCAGTAAAAATTTGATGTGTCCCACATCTGGAATCGCCTATCCGAATCCGGAACCCAACACCTTTTCCTTCAACTCCCCAAAGGGAGCTTGCAATCATTGTAATGGCTTGGGTGTCAAAAATGAAGTCAGCAAACTAAAAATCATTCCCAACACCAAGGAATCAATTGCAGGAGGTGGACTTGCGCCTTTAGGTCCCCAAAAAAACAGTTGGATTTTCAAACAGCTGCAACTGATTGCCGATCGCTTCCATTTCAACCTGAACGATCCGATTCATAAAATCCCAAAAGAGGCTTTGGAAATCATTTTACACGGTGGCAATGAACGTTTTGAAATCAACTCCAAAACACTGGGAGTGACCCGAAACTACGAAATCGATTTTGAAGGCGTGACCGCTTTTATCTCCAGCCAATACGACAGCAGCGACTCCGCTTCTATCAAAAGATGGGCAAAGAGTTATATGGACGAAATCACATGTCCAAAATGTGATGGCAACCGTTTGAAAAAAGAAGCACTGCACTTTAAAATAAATGGAAAAAACATTTCCGAACTGGCAAAAATGGACGCTGTGGACTTGGGCAAGTGGTTTGCCGAATTGCCTTCAAAACTATCGGAAAAACAACAGTTAATTGCTTCCGAAATATTAAAAGAAATCGAAACGCGCATTCAATTTCTATTAGATGTAGGATTGGATTACCTCACCTTGAACCGTACTTCCAAATCCTTGTCAGGAGGAGAAGCACAACGCATCCGACTGGCCACACAAATCGGATCTCAGTTGGTCGGCGTCTTGTATATTTTAGACGAACCTAGCATTGGACTGCACCAAAGAGACAACGAACGCTTGATACGGTCCCTAGAAAAGCTGAGAGATTTGGGCAATTCCGTTTTGGTCGTCGAACACGACAAAGACATGATGGAATGTGCGGACTACGTGCTCGACATTGGACCTGGAGCGGGAAAACACGGTGGCGAAATTGTCAGTGAAGGAAGTTTTAAAGAACTAAAAAACCATGCCACCTTAACGGCAGACTACCTCACAAATCGAAAAAAAATAGAAACCCCTTCGAAAAGAAGAAATGGAAACGGCAAAGAATTGCTCCTCAAAGGCGCTACAGGCAACAACCTGAAAAATGTCTCTGCTCAGTTTCCACTTGGTAAAATGATTTGTGTGACGGGTGTTTCTGGAAGTGGAAAGTCCACCTTGATCAACAGGACACTCTACCCGATTCTCAACCAACACATCTATCGCTCTGTCAAAGAACCCCTGCCCTACAAATCAATTTTAGGACTCGAACACATCGACAAAATCATCGATATCGACCAAGCACCCATCGGAAGAACACCTCGTTCAAACCCCGCCACTTATACAGGTGCTTTTGGTGACATCCGTTCTCTTTTTGCCAAAACACCTGAATCCATGATCCGAGGCTACAAAGCAGGAAGGTTTTCGTTCAATGTAAAAGCAGGCCGGTGTGAAACTTGCCAAGGAGGAGGCGTCCGCATCATCGAGATGAATTTTTTACCCGATGTACACGTGACTTGTGACACCTGTCAAGGAAAAAGGTTCAACAGAGAAACTTTGGAGATTCGGTTCAAAGGAAAATCCATTTCTGATGTCTTAGACATGACCGTCAATGAGGCCGTACTTTTTTTTCAATCGGTTCCGAAAATTCACAACAAAATCAAAACAATCCAAGAGGTCGGTTTGGGCTACATCACTTTGGGACAACAATCGACTACGCTCTCCGGCGGAGAGGCACAACGCATCAAATTGGCGGCAGAACTTTCCAAAAGAGACACAGGAAACACCTTCTACATACTGGACGAACCGACCACCGGTTTGCACTTTGAAGACATCAACGTATTGATGAAGGTCTTGAATACTTTGGTAAACAAAGGCAACACAGTGCTGATCATCGAACACAATATGGATGTCATCAAATTGGCAGATCACATCATTGATGTAGGACCAGAAGGAGGCAAAAATGGTGGGCGTATTTTGTGTACGGGGACTCCAGAAGAAATTGCGCGTCATCGAAAAAGCCACACAGCCAAATTCTTAAAAAAAGAACTTGACATTTCTTAATGTACCGGCAGTCACCATTTTGAAACGTACATTTATTTTAACACCTTTAAAAACATTGGCGTTTCTCTAAAAAAAACATATCTTGTTACTGTTCCAATCCCAAAAAAAAAATTCATGAGCCCAAACGAAGAAAGAAAAATCCGAGAACATTTTACGCCCAAAACTTGGAACGAAATCAAGACAAATGATTCTTGGGCCATTTTTAAAATCATGTCCGAATTCGTAGATGGATACGAACGACTCAGCAAGATTGGCCCATGTGTCAGTATTTTTGGTTCTGCCAGAACCAAACCCGGAGAAGAAAATTATATTTTGGCAGAAGAAATTGCTTTCAAACTAACCCAAAGCGGGTTTGGAATCATCACCGGAGGTGGGCCCGGAATTATGGAAGCTGGAAACAAAGGAGCACATCGAGGAAACGGTCTTTCAGTAGGACTGAACATCGATTTGCCGTTTGAGCAACACGACAATGCATGGATCAACAGCGACATGAGTTTGGAATTTGACTATTTCTTTGTACGCAAGGTCATGTTTGTCAAATACTCCCAAGGATTCATTGTCATGCCTGGCGGTTTTGGCACCTTGGACGAGCTTTTTGAAGCCATCACCCTAATCCAAACCAAAAAAATTGGACGATTTCCTATCATACTTGTCGGGACTGAATTTTGGTCGGGACTCTTGGACTGGATTCAGACCAGATTGTTAAAAAAACACAGTACCATCAGTGCAGAAGACCTGAACCTATTTCGGGTGGTAGATACTGCAGATGAAGCCGTCGAACACCTCAACAAGTTCTACGCAAAACACAGTCTCAAACCCAACTTTTAACCCTCCTATGTTTGACTGGAAAAGCTTCGCGAAAACTTGCTTTTGCTAGCTCAAATACCTGCTACACTTTTGTCTTGAAAAAACCGTATATTTGCAAAAGCAAAAAATCCACGTTTTCATGACTGCGACATCTCTTGAAATTTCTCCAAAAAACATTTCTTTTCTACAATTCAAAGAAGAGATTTTAAAAGACTACTACACCGCTGTTTTGAGCAGAGAGTGCAGCCTTTTGGGTCGAAAAGAAGTGTTGACTGGGAAAGCAAAATTTGGAATTTTTGGTGATGGCAAAGAGCTGCCACAAATCGCCATGGCCAAAGCCTTTGAAAAAGGTGACTGGAGGTCTGGTTACTACCGAGACCAAACATTTATGATGGCGATTGGTGAATTTACACCGCGCCAATTTTTTGCAGGCTTGTATGCACACACGGACATCAAAGCAGAACCTTTTTCTGGCGGACGGCAAATGGGAGGACATTACGCCACACACAGTCTGAATAATGACGGGAGTTGGAAAAACCTAACCGAGCAATACAACACCAGTTCTGATGTTTCTTGTACAGCTGCACAGATGCCGCGTTTGGTAGGACTGGCGTACGCGTCAAAGCTGTATCGAAATGTTGCTTCCCTGCAAAAAGGATTTGATAATTTCTCCATCAAAGGAAATGAAATTGGATGGGGAACCATTGGAAATGCTTCAACAAGTGAAGGACACTTTTTTGAAGCCATCAATGCATCAGGTGTTTTGCAAATCCCTATGGTTACCAGCATTTGGGACGACGAGTACGGCATCTCCGTTCACGCAAAATACCAAACCACCAAAGAAAACATTTCGGAAGTTTTGAAAGGATTCCAAAGAGACCCGAAAAACAAAGGTTTGGAAATATTAAGAGTCAACGGTTGGGATTATGTTCAACTGATGGACACCTATCGCAAAGCAGCTGAAATTGCGAGAAGAGAACATGTACCTGTACTCATACACGTTCAAGAATTGACCCAACCCCAAGGCCACTCCTCCTCTGGATCACACGAACGGTACAAAAGTTCAGAACGCTTGGATTGGGAAAAGAACTATGATTGCAACCTGAAATTTCGCAATTGGATTCTCGATTTTGAACTCGACAACGGAGACGGGGCTACTTTGAAATTTGTCGATGGAGAAGCTGCGCTTCTCGCATTGGAAAAACAAGCAAAAAAAGAAGTCCTTCAGGCAAAGAAGGAAGCTTGGAGTGCTTTTTTGAAACCCCTTAAAAAAGAACAACAAGAATTGATTGAATTGATGGATGCGGCAGGCAAAAAGAGCAGCAACAAACAATTTATTTCAAAACTAAAAAACGATTTGGCGGGTCTCACAGAACCCTCTAGAAAAGATATTTATTCAACGGCACGAAAGGCAATGCCTCTTTTGAGAAATGAAACCTCTTCCGAAAAACAAGCCCTTCAGCAATGGTTGCTCGCCAATAAAAAAACAACACAAGATCGCTACAGTACGCAACTGTACAACGATACAGGCAACGGCGTGAGCACCATCAAAGAAATTCATCCTACCTACCCAAAGGAAACCAAGGAGGTGGATGCCCGCATCATCATTCGAGATAATTTCGATGCGCTTTTGAGTCAAATCCCTGAGTTGTTTATTTTTGGAGAAGATGCTGGAAAAATTGGAGACGTCAATCAAGGATTGGAAAACCTTCAAGCTAAATTTGGAGAAGACCGAGTGACCGATACCGGAATTCGAGAATCTACCATTATAGGTCAAGGGATTGGAATGGCGTTGAGAGGTCTCAGACCCATTGCAGAAATTCAATATTTGGACTATTTGATTTACACCATTCAAACTTTGAGTGACGATTTGGCCTGTCTGCGGTACCGTACTTTTGGCAAACAGAAAGCACCGTTAATCATCCGAACGCGTGGACACCGTTTGGAAGGAATTTGGCATTCAGGATCCCCCATGTCTATGATTTTAGGGACCTTGAGAGGGGTGCATTTGCTGGTGCCAAGAAACATGACCAAAGCCGCTGGGTTTTACAACACGCTTTTAAAAGGAGACGAACCTGCAGTCGTAATTGAAAATCTAAACGGCTACCGCCTCAAAGAGCAACTACCTGAAAACCTGGGAACTTTTACCACCCCAATCGGGTATGTAGAGACCGTCAAAGAGGGAAAAGACATCACCCTTGTTTCTTATGGATCTACTTTGAAAATAGTTCAGGACACAGCAATCGATTTGGCTCAAGTAGGCATCGATGTAGAGATCATTGATGTTCAAAGTTTGATGCCTTTTGATCTCAACCACGACATCGCTAAAAGTATTGAAAAAACAAATCGCTTATTGGTCATCGACGAAGATGTGCCCGGTGGCGCCTCGGCATACATTCTTCAAAAAATCATTGACGAACAAAACGCGTATCAATATCTGGACAGCAAACCGAGCACTTTGAGTGCAAAAGCTCATAGGCCAGCATACGGAAGTGACGGCGATTATTTTTCAAAACCTTCTAAAGAAGACGTGTTTGAAGCAGCTTATAAGGTGATGAACGAAGTGAATCCCTCGGCTTACCCCCTCTTGTATTGATTCATAATGTTTTTTTATTTTAAAAATGCCTCCTATTCGTTTTCCTGCAAAGCTCATCTCTTCTTGGACGTTTCTCCTTTGATCAAAAACAATCCTACAGCGCATTCCAAGCATCTCTGAAGACTGCAATAGTTGTTTTTTAACTCCAGCAAGGCTTGTGATTCCAAGGCATTCAGTGCAGGTGTTTTCAGTGTTCGAAAGTTTTCAAGAATCTTGTTTTTTTCTGGTTTTATTTGCTCTAAAATTTCAGAAATGGCATCAAAATCTTCGTGACGGTGCGCTTTCGCATAGGCGTATTTTATTGGCAGTACTGTGTTGATCAATAAGAGGTCTGTAAAAGAATTGGTGGTTTTTTTGATTCGAAAAGGACTGGTCTTTTCAAAAACGTAATGCGTGTTCCAATAGTCGGAAGCGGTTACAGCAAAAAGTTTGCGAAAAGAAGAGAGGTCGTCCAAACGGATTGTCTTAGAAAACAGCTGTGCTTCCCTTTCGTAGAGACATGCTAGTTGAGAGAGGCGCAAAGTAGGAAAATTGGCCGGGCGCAGCCGAAAAAACTGAAACTGCCCATTGAACAAAGGTTTCAATTGGTGCTTGTGCTTTAAGTAGCGGTATTCTTTTTGCAGCTCCCTATATCGAAAATCTTCAGAGGGTTTTTCAAAGAACCCCGCTTGGCCAAGCAACAAGGTTTCAATAGCTCCCGACTGAGGTCGTAATTTATTGATCAAAGAAAAATCAAAAGAATGAGCAAGACTAGAAAAAGCGGCGGCATTGGTGTGCAAACCAAAACCTTTGGCCAAAAGTTGAAACAAGACAAACTCCCAATTGTTGGAACTCTTCTTTAAAAGTTTTGCGATTTCCAAAGACTTTCTTTCAAAACGTTCCACATACAGACGGGTGATCCACGGACTTTTGACAATGTAAGGAACCGTGGAGAATTCGCATTCACAAAGAATCCATTTTTGACGCCCCGAAAAAAGTTGCAAATAGGAATTCAAGACTTTCAAATCGGTGTATTTTCGAAGTTCTAGTGTTTCCATCTCTGAGCCATTTGCGCGAAAAACAGGCAGGTCGTATTCCCAAACTACATGGAGAATCACTGCGTCGTAATTGGGGTCTTTTTCATGTTGGTGTGCATACCAATCGGAAGATTTGATGTGGACCTCGACATTTCCAACCCAAGTTTGCACGCCCAACACCAGCTTTGCATTAAAGAAATCGGGGCCGCTGTTTTTGTTTTGCATCCCCGTTTTGAGGATCTTCAAAGAAACACCTGAGGCGGTACAGAGTTCTGAAGTTCGAAAGAGTTGAAAATTCCAAAGGTATTGAAGGAAATCTTCGCGCAGAGGTACTGTTTTTGAAAAACTTGATTGGGCTTCCATGCTTTTTCTATTTAAGTTACTAAAAACCAACAAGGTAAACACCATCCCTTTGACGATAAAAAATGTACTGTCTCTTTGCAACGGTATAAAATCAATCTCCAAAAAGAAGCGACAGTGATGAAAAAGAAACGGCTATTGAATAAAATTCCCGTATTTTTGCAAGGCAATTCTAAAGACAAAAACATGCACATCCTCGACAGTTTGAAATGGCGTTATGCAACCAAAAAATTTGACACTGCTTCACGCCTTTCCGATTCACAACTGACACTTTTAAAAGAAGCCTTCAACCTAACAGCAACCTCCTACGGTTTGCAACCGATCAAGATGTTGGTCGTGCAAAATAAGTCTTTGCGTGAAAAATTGCTTCCCCATTCCTTTGGACAGCGACAGGTGGTTGACGCTTCTCATCTCTTGGTGCTTTGCATCCAAAAAAACTATACTGTTCAAGATGTAGAAAACTATTTCCAACTGCTCAAAAAAGTAAGAAACACATCAGACGAAGTAATGACTCCTTTTAAAAATCACTTGCTGGATCTGGTCTCTAACAAAACGACCGAACAACTTCGTGAAGCATCTAAATCGCAAGCGTATTTGGCATTGGGAAATCTTTTGACAGTTTGTGCCACACAACAAATAGACAGCTGTCCCATGGAAGGATTTTTGCCAAAAAAATACGATGAAATTTTGGATTTGGATTCCAAAAACCTAGAGTCAGTGCTTTTACTCCCTGTTGGAACGCGCGCCGAAGACGATTACATGGCCTCTCAAAAAAAAGTAAGAAAGTCTCTTGAAGACAGCGTGATTGACATCCAATAACAGAATCTTTTATGGACCAAAAAATAAGAAACACCGAACCAAAAGCACTTTGGAATCACTTTGCAGATTTGAATGCCGTTCCGAGACCTTCTAAGAAAGAAGCGCGCATCGTGGCTTTTGTCATTGCTTTCGCAAAAAAACACCATTTGGAATACACCGTGGACGAAGTCCAAAATGTAATTCTAAAGAAACCAGCTACTGCAGGCATGGAAACTCGTAAGACTGTGGTATTACAAGCTCATTTGGACATGGTACATCAAAAAAATGAAGCGACGGTTTTCGATTTTGACAAGCAAGGCATCCAAATGAAAACAAGCGGAGATTGGATTTCAGCAAATGGAACGACTTTGGGAGCGGACAACGGCATTGGAGTCGCAGCCATTCTCAGTGTTTTGAGCGCAACAGACATCGCCCATCCCGCCCTTGAAGCCCTTTTTACGATTGACGAAGAAACGGGTATGACTGGTGCAATGGGACTCAAAGGAGGACTTCTTACTGGTGAAATTTTACTCAACCTCGACACGGAAGACGACGATGAAATTTCAATTGGCTGTGCCGGTGGCATCGACCTGACAGCAAGGTCAAGCTACGAAGAATTTACCACTCCAAAAGACACTGCTGCATTTCGTTTGACGGTAAAAGGATTGCAAGGAGGACATTCTGGAATGGACATCCACAAAGGCTTTGGAAATGCCAACAAAATCATTGTCAGAATCTTGTTGGATGCCTATGCCAATTTTGAAACCTCACTCGTCTCCCTTAAAGGAGGCAGTTTGAGAAATGCAATCCCGAGAGAAAGTGAGGCTGCTCTTGTGGTTAAAAATGTTTTTAAAGAAGCCTTTCTGCTTGAGTTTACACAACAAGTGACTCTGCTGAAAAAGGAACTTTTAGCCATCGAACCGGACTTAGAAATCACTCTAACACCAACGAAACATCCCGAAAAAGTCATGGACGTCCTCGCTCAAAAAACGTTGATACAAGCCTTGTATGCAACGCACAATGGCGTGTATGCCATGAGCCCTTCCATTCCTGATTTGGTAGAGACATCAAACAATTTGGCGCGAGTAACTGCCTCAGCAGGATGCATTGAGATTGCCTGTCTCACCCGGTCTTTTTCGGAGTCTGGAAAAATGGACATGGCCAATGCGCTTCGCTGTGTATTTGAATTGGCTGATTTCAAAGTCACCCTTTCAGGAGATTATCCCGGATGGGAACCCAATACATCAACAGAAATACTAAAAGTTTTAAAGGAGTGCTACGAAAAATTGTTTCAGTCATCGCCAAAGATCATGGCCTGTCATGCTGGATTGGAATGTGGGATTTTAGGAACTCACTATCCCAGCATGGAAATGATTTCTTTTGGACCAAATATCAGAGGAGCTCATTCTCCGGAAGAAAAAGTAAGCATTTCTTCTACTCAAAAGTTTTGGACTTTTTTAAAAGAAATTCTCAAAAACATTCCGAAAAAATAAGCTCTTTCAAAATGAGTACACACAAAACCCTGTCGATGGACAGGGTTTTGTGTGAAAAAATAGTTCTTCTTAGGAGTTTAGATCTTTGGGATCCGTTCCTGCTTGCACTTCATCAATTGTGAGTTTGCCATCATCGTCGTCGTCTTTGTCCAAATGGTCGCTGTAACCATCGCTATCCGTATCAATAAATGTGACATTTCCACTTGCATCTATGACGACCTCTTCTTTGTCAGAAAGGGAATCCGAATCTGAATCAATCAGATTCACAAGATGCAATTCCAAATGAAAGACCAAAGGAGCGTTTGCAGGAATCAAACCCGAGTAAGTATTTCTGTAACCCAGTCCTGAAGGAAAAAACAAATAGCCTTTGCCCACATTTTTAAATACGAAATCTTCTTCACTGATATACTCCTCATCTGTTGGCACTGTCTTTGTTCCTCCTTCAAATTTCTGAAGGCCGTAACTCCAACCGGGAACCAAGCTTTTCAGTGAAAACCACACCGGATACTTGGTGTTGGAATCAAAAACGGTACTGTCCAAAAGCATTCCCGTGTAATTGACAAAAACAGAATCCAATTTGGAAGGACGCTTCTCTTCGACATCCGAGCCGGCAACTGTTTTCAAATAATATAGGGTATAATCCGTTTCGGTACCGTTGGCTTGAATCCCAGCAATGGATTTCAACTCGGGATTATCACTCAATGGCACTTGTTCTCCCAAAGGCAAGGCTCCATCACCTTCAGCGCCGATACTCCAAATCGCTTCGTCTAAATGGTTGTAATAATGGGTCTCAAAATACGTATCCAAAAGCGCTTGGTCAATTGGTATTTGACCTTCATGATCAAAATTATCGACAATATTTGTGTTAACGGGATCTGTATCACAGGCGAATAAAAACAAGGCCAATGTTGAAAAAAAAGTTATTTTTATCAATGTACTCATCTAGTTTTCAGTGTTTAAAAGACTTCGGGTTTGGAAATCTTATGTTGAAGCAATCGTAAAATAAGCACTTTAAAAAAAGCGTGTTTTACAAAGAAAAAAACTTGGATATCACTAGAGATTTCCAAGCCGCAATGTACAATTTTCCTATCTTTGTGAAAAGAGATTCTTAAAATTTTAACTTTTTCTATGAGGATAGACAAATACCTTTGGACTGTACGCTATTTTAAAACGAGATCCTTGGCTACTGAGGCCTGTAAAAAAGGCCGTGTTAAAATCAATGACAGCAATGTAAAACCGGCCAAAGAGGTCTATGTCGGCGAAAAATTAAACGTTCGCAAAAACCAAATCAACTACCAATTGGAAGTCTTAGACATCCCAAAAAACCGGGTGGGCGCTAAATTGGTGGATCTCTATCGAAAAGACACGACCCCCACGTCGGAATTTGACGCGCAAAATCTTCTGAAACTATCAAAAGACTACTACCGTAAAAAAGGAACCGGAAGGCCGACAAAAAAAGACAGAAGAGACATTGAAGAGTACCATTCGCACAAGAGTCCTACTACTGAAAAAGACCCCGAAGACGGAGTCCTATAACACCCTTTGCACTCACATTTACAAGCAATCACACAGCTTAAAAACGCTTTCTTTATTCCGTTTTGTATTCCCGTGATAAACACGTTCTTTTTTTATATATTTGGAGTACTAAAAAACCTGCCATGAAGAATTCGGTCATTCTTAACAACGCTCAGATTCAACACAAAACAAAGCGCATCGCTTACCAGATCTTAGAGAGCAATAGTTCTGAAAAAGAGGTGGTACTGGCAGGAATTGTTGGGAATGGTTATGTTTTTGCAAAACGCATTCAACAAGTACTGCAAGAAATATCAGACTTGAAAATATTGCTCTGCGAAGTACAGGTCAACAAGAAAAATCCATTGGAAAAAATAAATACCTCACTCCCGAGTTCGGCTTACCAAAACAAATCGTTGGTTTTGATAGACGATGTCTTGAATTCAGGAGCTACTTTGATTTATGGTGTCAAGCATTTTTTGGAAGTTCCTTTGCTGCGATTCAAAACAGCTGTCTTGGTCAATCGCAATCATAAAAAATACCCTGTCAAAGCAGATTTCAAAGGCTTGTCGTTGTCCACTTCACTTCAGGAAAGCATCCAAGTGGTTTTTGACAAAAAGGAATCTTACGCCTACTTGAACTAAAAG
>ERZ1048872.1865-NODE-1865-length-16468-cov-6.304576_pt1 | contig 16468 bp, 4 predicted proteins | sample MGYA00383100_ERZ1048872 | MGnify/ENA primary metagenome ERZ1048872 (study PRJEB29581, sample SAMEA5548370) | metagenome | biome: marine; feature: coastal; material: water | depth 50 m | study: Short-term variability in the microbial, nano- and picoplankton... | reverse complement strand
TAGCCCTCTTTTTTATTTTTCTGCTTTTCGTAGCGTCTACATCGACCGCTCAAAGTGATCGCGTCGCATTACTCACTGAAGTGAGTGGGACTGTGGAGCTTGCCCGATCAGGATCTGCGAATTTCGAAAATGCAGAATGGGGCACGCCTCTTTTTGAAGGTGACCAAATCAGGACTGCCGCCTCATCCCAGGCTGTAATATTGTTTTCCAACAATAACATGATGACGATAAGTGGCGGCAATACATTTGCGATATCTGCCGGAGCGACTTCATCGTCCACCTCGCAGCCTGTAAGTGGCGCTATCATTTCTAATGATGCAGACCTGACTCTTCACCGCGCAGGAGAAGGAGAAATTGCGGTCTTGGGTGGACTTCGAGGTAATGACTCGAATATTAGCGTCAGGCTCAAGTCCCCGATGAACACAAAAACGTCCTCCGCCCTTCCCGAATTCAGTTGGAGCGTTAATGATGACTTTGATATATATCGGATTAGCGTCCTTTCTTCAAACGGTGTGATCTGGACTGGAGAAACGGATACGAACACGATGTCCTATCCGGAATCAGCTCCCACTCTCGAACCGGGAACGACTTACTTCTGGCAGGTGGAAGCCGAAGCCATGTTGGATGTGTCCAGATCAGAAATGTCCTCGTTCGAAGTCCTTTCAGAAGAAGATTCAAAAGCCTTAAGAATTGGATTGGACTCCCTGGAACTGATGTATACTGAAAGTGAGCAAGAAGCGAACTACCACTACCTACTTGGCTCCCTTTATGCTCAGTACGGAGTCTTTGGAGACGCTATCCAGTCCTTTGAATGGATTGCTGAAAATCATTCAGACTCGCCCCTAGCCCATCGCATTCTTGGCAATCTATACGCGGAAATCGGACGTAAAGACGCAGCCATCAACTCCTTGCAAAAAGCTGTAGACCTGACTCAATAAAAACGATGCTCCGAGCACTATCTATCATATTCGCCACCTGCCTGTTCACATTGCCAGTTGTCGCAAGACAATCCTTAGACGCGAACTTGTGGCAAGCGGCTTCCGATGGAGATTCAGTTCTGCTCGAGGAATTAGTTGGCGCCCACCGGCTGGAAATCAAACCCATTCTTGAGTCTTGGATTGTCGAGGCGCTGCGCGAATCCGACACTACGGCTCGAAAAAACCGATTCGTCGGCTCCATGCACGTGGCAACGGTTTTTGCGACTGTATTTGGAGAGACCAGTTTGGAGTACAGAGTTCACAAGGCCATGTCCTGGAACTGGAAAGAGGGACGGGTAAAAGTGTTAGCCGACAGTGTGTATGCTGATGCTGTTTCACGAAGAGGAATCTCTAGTGAGCGTCCAGCTGTGTTAGAGTCATTGCTAGATGTTGAAGAACAGTATCGTTCTATTGACGACAACGCTGGCCTTGCGGCCACACTGGGGCAACTAGGCTATATCAGCTGGTTTTTAGATCGTGATGCCTATCTCACCTACAATCAGGCCGCCCTCGAATTGAGACGTGAGATTGGTGATCTGCAACTCACCGGAAACACCCTCAACGACCTGGGACTCTATTTTCGAGCGATTTCGCGTGACTACCCAGCAGCCTTAGAGGTATATCTCGAGAGCGAAACCATCCGTTGGGCAATCGGCGACTCGGTGGCATTGAGCAGGACTTTGCCCAATATCGCGCTCTCGCATGAGTATCTAGGCGACTTCGACAGTGCGCTTTCGTACTACGAAAAAGGGGCCCAGCTCTATTGGGCAGTAGGTGATACCGCTAGGTACATAACCCAACGTAATAATGCGGTAGGCGTGCTGACGGATTACCAGGAGCGACATTCTGATGCGCTCATGGAGTTGCTAGGGTTGAAACAAGAAATGAAGGCGATCAACGATCCGAGAACGGAGGCATTGGTTACCAATCAGCTCGGCATTGTGAGCAGACGGCTTGGTGATTTCCAGAATGCGATTGTCAACTACCAGGATGTGATCCGTCTCTCAAAGGAAAACGGCTTTGATGACCTACTCGCAGGTGCTCAAAACAATATTGGTGTCGCCTTTTTATATATGGGACGCTCCGATCGAGCCATCCCGTACTTCGAACGCGCATACCAAGAGTTTGAAACCCAACAATCGTACGAAGGTGCTCTTGAGACGCTCATCAATTTGGGAAGTGCCAATTTTGAGGTCAAGAACTACCCCGTTTCTACCAACCATCTTGAGGAAGCCCAACGCGGTGCCAGTGCTGCGGAAGACCGCCTAAGCCTCGGTACAATTGAGGTGCTGCTCGGAAACAGCCGACTCTACGGCGAAGGCCCGGAAGCGGCAGAACCTCATTTTGAGACCGCATTGGACATTGCTCGGGATTACGAAATTCCTGACCTCACAATGACCGTACTATTTGGACTCGGAGACATGGCTGAGCTCGCAGGTCGGCCCGATGAGGCACTGTCCAGATACGAGGAAGGGTTCACGACTCTAGAATCTGCACGTGGTCTACTGTTAGCAGAAGAAGACAAAGCAGGCTACATCGCTCAGACCAGATATTTATTCGAAGATGTGATCGACTTTCTGACTCGGCAGGCCATCGAGACCGGTGAACAAAGATGGATTGAATCCGCCTTTAACTTTTCGGAGCAGGCTAGAGCCAGGGCATTTGTAGATCAGCTTGCCGAAGCCATTGCAGGTGTAAATTCCGGCGTAGATGCGGACCTACTCGAAGACCAAGCGTCGCTCATCGACAATTTAATCTATCTAAGAGACGAATTGGCGGTTGAAACCGATCGCGACGGACGAAATGAACTCAAGGCACTCATTCGGGAGCAGGAAGAAGATTTTGATCGGGTTGAACGCGATTTAAGATCCAAAAATACCTCGTACGCGGATCTTCGCTATCCGGAAGCCATCACGCTAGCCGATCTTCAGAACGCCATGGGTGAAGATGAGCTCATCCTCTCCTATTCCGTTGGAGATTCCAGTTCGACCCTCTGGGGGATTACACAGCGTGAAGCGATTATTCGCCAACTGCCCACTAGAAGTGAACTCTCCGACCAAATAGATATTTTGAGGTTTGCCTTACAGGACCCTTCTCGAGTGACAGCCGATGGGTACGGAGAAACTGCTTCATCGTTGTATAACACACTTGTTGGTCCGGCTGCTGATCTTCTGCCCGGAGCCAAGCAGATTATCATCATTCCAGATGGCGTGCTGAACTACGTACCGTTCGAAGCGCTGGTCAGTGCCCCTGACACGTCTTGGTCGAGACACGAATACATGTTAGCCGGAGCCGATATTTCCTACGTGCAGTCCGCAACCGTTCTTTCGCAGCTTAATTCCAGAGCCCCTGTTGTTCCAACAATGGAGTTTCTTGCTGTTGGAGACCCCGACTTCGGTGGGACCAATTCGCTTTCCAATCTTCGCGGAGCATCGCTACAGTCTCTTCCTTTCTCCGGAGAGGAAGTGAATGGCATTTCCTCGCTGTTTACGGCAGAAAACCAAGACATTTTTACCGGGGTGCAAGCTACCGAGTCAGCTATTCAGGATGCCGTAGTCAACAATCATTATCGCTACGTCCACTTCGCCACCCATGGCTTGATTAATGATGACCGCCCAGACTATTCCGCTCTTGCACTCGCTCAAGGAAGCACACGAGGTGAAGGACTCCTTCAAGCATCGGAAATCTTCAACCTACCTTTTCAAAGTGATCTTGTAGTTCTCTCTGCTTGCGAAACCGGACTTGGACAGCTCATTCAAGGCGAGGGAATGGTCGGGCTAACACGAGCCTTCATGTATGCCGGCGCCTCTTCCTTAGTAGTCAGTTTATGGAGCGTCGCTGATGCCTCAACTGCCGAACTGATGCAGCACTTCTATAAGAATCTGGTATCGGAATCTATGGATAAGACGACTGCTCTTCGCGAGGCGAAGCGTACTCTAATCGAAACCGCTTCTACCTCGCACCCTTTCTACTGGGCGCCATTCGTCTTAGTAGGAAGAACCCTCTAACTCAAACCAGCCGCTTTTAAACAGTAAAAAAAGCAATTTTTTAATTTTCCGTCGTTTTTTATACTGGTTTCTGCCCCATTGACATACCCACTACCATGACATCAAAGAAATCCCCTTCAATCGCCCTTCTGGCTTTTGTGTACATGTTATCGTTTATCCCTGCGGCTCACGCTCAGCAACAGCGCACGACTATTGAATCTCTTACGGCCGTTTCAAACGCCGTAGTAGTAGCTAAGACGGTCAAGACAGAAAGCTTCTGGAACGACGACCAGACTGCTATTCTAACGCGGGTCACTCTTGAAGTGAATGACTACCTGCGAGGGCAATCTCCGAGACAAACTGAAATCATCGTACCTGGTGGTCAGATTGGGAACTATATCCATGAGGTTTCCGATATGCCAACCTTCCAAGCGGATGAGGAAGCGATTGTGTTTGTTGAGTTGCACAGCTCTGGAATCAATGTCGTTGCAGGCGGCATTATGGGGAAACTTCCTATTACCAGAGACCAGCGAACAGGCATTAAATCTGTTTCAGGATCAGGACTGATCTTAATGGATGCAGAATCTGCTATTGACGCCAGCAATGTTGGTGACGAGGAAGCTCAAATAGAGCTTCAGGTTTTCAAAAAGCGATTCCAGGAACGCATTAAATAGTGCTTCCTCGTTCTGCGCATCTGAACTTTCTTTTTGGCCCCTCGGCCCTTCTACCCAGACCCCCTCTCGATATGAAACGCATTGTTTCTACCCTCTTCTTTGTATTTCTTTTTGTGCTGCCAACACAAGCTCAAACGCTTCCATCCTCCACGTGGGCTGCAGCGAACGTTTACACTTGGAATTCCGCTGCTGCTGATTTCAATGGCGATAACAATTTGGACATCATCCTGACTCAGCGTCCAGCAGACTTCAAATGGTTTGCGGGAAATGGAGCTGGAGGTTTTACTGAGCAACAATCCTGGGGTGGTTCGCGAGCCTACACCAATGTTGCAGTGGCAAACTTCGACAAGTCCGTTGATGGATCCATGGATGTCGTTTTTGTTGGGGCTTTTCCAAATAACTTCAGCTGTGGTTCTTATGCCTGCGAAGAGTCTGAGGTGTATCTGAACACAGGGACAAGCTTCCCGACTTCAGCGAATTGGTCATCTGGAGTGAACGATGGAAGTTGGGATGTAGCCGTTGGTGATTTCAACAATGATACATGGCCTGATTTTGCAGTTGCCAACTTAACGGGAGGTCCATCCTCAATTTGGATTAACAACGGCGTGATAGGCGGTGGATTTGGCTTCACAGAGCAGACTCTACCGGGAAATGTAGTTTCGGCAAGAGGAGTGACGGTTGGTCGATTCAATGGAGATGCGCTTGATGACCTTGCATTCGCGAATGGAGCGGTTTTTCTGAACGACCCCGTCAATGTCGGGACCTTCTTTCGTTCAGATGTACCTGTCGGTTCAGGTGCATCATATATTGATTCAGGGCACTTCAATGGTGACTCTAATGTCGACCTCGTCATTACTGGCAGCTACGGAAACAATCGAAGCTACCTGAATAATGGTTCTGGTGTTTTCACCCTCACTCAGACTTTTGCTGAAACCGTTGATCCGCGCTTTGGAGCCGCCGTTGGAGACATCAACCAAGACGGTTTTGATGATTTGGCAATCGCCGGTTATGCTGCTGTTGCTGCGCCATTTGAATATCTTTATCTCAGTAATGGTGACGGTACCTTTGTCGAAAGTTACTACGTCAATGGAGGTTCGCGTGCTGCTTTATTTGCAGACTACGATGCCGACGGAGACGAGGACCTGTTTTTTGGCAACAACAATATTTTTTCCCAGAATACTGGATTCTATTTTGAGGTCGTAAACACCAATGATGCTGGCCCCGGGTCGCTCAGGCAGGCCATTTTGAATGCCAATTCGAATGGCGGCGGTTCAGATACGATCTCGTTCAATATTCCGGGTGGCGCTTCGGACATCCACACGATTCAACTTCTTACTGAGCTCCCGGTCATTTCAGAGGCGCTGACCATCGATGGACTTTCTCAGGGTGACGCAACATGCGGCACCTTTGGATTTGGCGATCGTCAGCTTCGTGTGGTCCTGGATGGCACTGTTTTGTCCCAAAATGGGTTTCTAGATCCCGGCTTTGACATAACGACAGGTGGCTCAACCATCCAAGGATTTGTGATTCAAAACATGCCACAGCATGCCATTCGTCTGGGAAGCGATAACAATACGGTTTCCTGCAACTACATAGGGACGAATTCGGATGGCCAGTTTGCCACTGGTGCCAACGGACTCCTCTCTGGTGGAGCAGGTGTATTTATCGAAGGTTCGAGCAACACCGTTTCACAAAATGTGGTTGTAGGAAGTTCATATGATGAGATCCGCGTAGAGAGTGGTACATCAAACGTGATCGAATACAACTACGCAGGGGTGGATCGCAATGTCGTCGTTCAAGCGTCACCGCTGACAACCCAGAATCCGGGAAATGAAAATCGTGTTGGAATCGTCTCAGGTGATTTTGGCGTCGTCACCGGCAACGTCGTGGGTGGATTCGCGGATGGGATTGCCACAGGACAGGACGCTACTGTCACATCAAACTTTATAGGCATTGGCCCTAGCAATGAAGCCATTGGCAACGACTATGGTATTTCCGTCTATGGGGACGCGAACACTATTGGTGCTAACAACCTCATCAGTAACAATAACATAGGCGTTTATGTTCAGACGGGGAGGACCGGAGCGCGTATTTTCCAGAATAGCATTTTTGGAAATAGCAACACCGGAATCCAGTTAGAAGGAACGGCGAACGGAAGTATCCAGCCACTATCATGGGGCACCGTATACATCGATGCGGCAGGCGATCTCACCATTCGGGTTACAGCTGCTGTCGCAGGAACCATCGAAATATTTGAAGCCGACTCACAGAACAGCGGAGAAGGTGAACGGTTTTTTGCCACTCCACTCGCCTACACAACACCAGGCTCAGAACAATTATATGCCCTGGGACAAGCCAACGGACTGGGACTCGCTGTTGGCGATTTCCTAGTAGCCACATTTACGGACGGTTCGAATAACACGTCGACGTTCAGCGCTGTGTCGGAGATTGCAGGAGATCCACTAGTCGTCATTAATACAAACGACTCCGGCCCCGGCTCGCTTCGGGCAGCGATGGAGCATTCACTATCAATTGTTGGGACGGAAACGATATCGTTTAACATTCCAGGCGCTGGACAGCATACTATTGCACCCACCTCAGCACTTCCTGGCATGACTGATGCCGTCATCATCGATGGCTATACTCAGACGGATGCCTCTGTCAATACGAACGCATTTGCTGATGGTACTAACGCCCAAATCGAAATCGTTCTCGATGGCTCTAATTTGGTGAACGGAGAAAACGGTTTGTATCTGAATGGTGGAGCGAGCACCGTTCGTGGTCTGGCTATATCAGATTTTCCTGGACGCGCCATCTTTTTGAACTCCGGTGGTCACACTGTTGAAGGCAACTTCCTTGGCACGAATGCCACAGGAACCGTGGGCGCCCCAAACCAATCCGGCGTCATCGTCAGATCAAGTGGAAACACGATTGGTGGACTTACCCCGGCGAGTAGAAACCTCATTTCTTCAAACGGTTTTGGAATTGAATTCGATGTGCCTGGATCCAGTAACTTTGTATACGGCAACTATATCGGAACGAATGCAGCAGGGACGGCTGCGCTGACTCCTCAGCAGTTTCGAGGAATGGCTAGCAACCAAGGGGTCTCCAACAATGTGGGCGGACCTGATCCAGCCATGCGTAACGTCATCTCTGGTAACGGAAGGGGAATCGCGATAAGTGCGGCAAACCTTGGCCAGCTAGATACTTTCTGGTCTATCCAGGGCAACTTGATCGGAACGAGCGCCGATGGAACGGCAGCTGTACCAAACGGAGATGGGATTTTTATTCAGAAAGGCGCCCATCGCAACTCTATTGTTGAAAACGTCATTGCCTACAATACTGGAGTAGGAGTCGGAATTACCCTTGGCGTAGTGAACGCATTCGCCCCACAGAGAAATCTGATTTCAACTAACTCCTTTCACGATAATGGATCCATCGCAATCGACCTGATTGCAGACTTCCCATCCACACCCGGTTCAAATGCAGACCGTGCAGCTCCGGTAATTTCGGAGTCATACATCGACCTAAGTGGCAACCTGATCGTTAAGATTACGGCCGAGGACACCGGTACTGTTGAGGTGTATATCGCCGACTCGCAGGCAAGCGCAGAAGGAAAGACCCTCATCATTGACCCAGTAGTTTATTCTACCGGTTCGGTGGAACAGGAAATCAATTTTGGGAGTGCGGCATCCGCGGGGGTTTCGCAAGGAGATTTCGTGGTAGCCACCTTTATTGACGATTTAAACAACACTTCTGAGTTTTCTTCAGCATTGGAAGTGTACACGCAAAGCTTCGTCGTCACGAACACAAATAACTCCGGTTCTGGCTCATTGCGTAGTGCAATAGAAACGGCGAACGCCACGGCAAATGCTGGTGGCCCAGATGTCATTTCTTTTGCTATCCCAGGCGCTGGACCTCACACGATTTCTTTAGGAAGCCAGTTACCAACGATTACAGAAGCGGTCTCCATCAATGGTTATTCGCAGGCAGGTTCATCTCAGAACTCTGCTCCCGCATTTGAGACAATTAACGCAGACTTGCGAATTATCTTGGATGGCTCAATCATTAATGGAGGCAGTGGGTTATTTTTCGAGGGCCATTCCGGAAGTACTGTATCAGGACTCATTATCTACGGATTCCCTGGTCCAGCAATTACCTTGTCCGATCTCTTGCCCGATGGTAGTCACACGATCACGGGTAATTTCTTTGGCACGGACGGTGATTCTTATTTGGGATCTGGCGGAATCGCTATTAACTCAGATGGAAATACGATTGGTGGCCCAAACCCTGCCGATAGAAATATATTTGTTGGGGGCGCCATTGGATTGGAGCCTACCGGGACCAACACGTTGATTCAAGGCAACTTTGTTGGTACTAACGCAAGTGGGTCTGCCATTCTTGGCACCGGTGCTCAACGCAACTTTATTGGTATTCAGTCAAATCAGGCCAGCAATGTCACGGTACTCGACAACCTGATTTCCGGAAGTCAGATTTACGGCATCGAGATAGCCGGTAATAATTCGACGCCGGTTTCTCACAATTGGATTGTCCAAAACAACCGCATCGGGACAGATCGGACTGGAACGCTGAATCTTGGCAACGGACGCACGGGCGTTTATCTCCAGAAAGCAACCAACGGCAACCTCATTGAAAGCAACATTATCGCTTTCAACGGTGAGGCAGGTATTCGTGTTGGTGAAACCGGACAACTCACTTCCGACGAAAACACGCTGAGAACAAACAGCCTGTTCGAGAACGGTGGTTTGAGTCGTTTAGGTATTGAGCTAGAAAATGGAAGCAACGGTGGCCGTGCAGCACCAAGTATCTCAGGCGCAATACGTCAGGCTTCAAACCTCGGGTTTTTATCGATCGATCTTGGAGCCGGCCTCACGTATAATGCTGACGTCGAATTCTATTTGGCAGACGCCGATCAACAGGAAGGACAGACATACCTCGGTACGCTCTCCGTCAATGCGGGCACGACCTTATTTGACCTTTCTTCCAGTGGATCTGTTTTCGCTGGCGATTGGATTCTCGCGACAGCAACTGATGCAGATGGAAACACGTCTGCGTTCTCAAGTGCATTCCAGGTCACTCAGGCTGAGGATGCAAACGGGCTTGCTACTCAAATCATTCAGACCACACAGGTCTCAGACCGGATTGACTTTTCAATCAGCAGTAGCTTGAATAGCGTTCCTGGTATGACGGAAGCGATCCAGAATGCATTCGGTTCATGGACCAATATCACAACGGCATTGGCTGGGACCAAAGTCTCCCTCCTTCCGGGTACGTCGGGTGTCATTGATGCTTCAGTTCAGGATGGTGTAAATCTGATCACTCAGTCTTCAGATGCCTTTCCACTCTCAGTGAACACGCTTGCGGTCGCGTCGAAGCTTCTTTCAGTTTCAGGCAGTGAAGCCCGCATCTTGCAGGCGGATATCATCTTTAACCGAGATCTGCTGGCCAATCCGGAAAGCGGTCTTGGCACAGATGCTCAGCCAGGGATCTGGGATGTGCAAGCAGTTGCGACCCACGAAATCGGTCACGCCATGGGACTGCGGCACTCAGGTGTCTCGACGTCAACCATGTTCTTTTCGATTCCTTCGGGCAAATCGTACCGCTCACTGGAAGTGGATGACAAAGCTTGGGTCAGTCACCGCTACCCGTCACCATCGGCGTCTTCATTAGGAAGCATAGCCGGTAATATCACGGACGGCGAGGTAGCGCCAGGATCTATGATTGGCGGTGGCCTCGTCATTGCGAAAGAAGTCACAACAGGAGCTCGAGTCCATGCATATTCTGATATAAACGGAGACTTCCTGATTCCTGGCCTACCTGCAGGAGACTACACCATCTCAATTCAGCCATTGGATGGATTTGTTGACAACATCCCGGGAATGGTACCCGGTACGGTGAGTCCGTATTTGGCCGTCATTAGTGCTGCAAGTGCTGGCTCTACTTCGTTTTCTGAGGAAAACTGGTCAGGTGCGCAGGAAGGTGATATTGAAACCGGTGACCCTGCTGCCATTTTGACACTTTCGCCAGGAGAAAATGCAACAAATGTGTCCTTCGTGACCAACCTAGATAATGTGGCTCCAACGGTAAACGGTTCATCTCCAGGCAATGATGACGATGGAAATCCTGCTGTGAACATCACAGTAACCCCAAGTATATCCGCGACATTTTCCGAACCCATCATCCAATCTGGCCTGTCTATTTCTCTTGCCCCTACGGCGGGAGGCGCACCGATCTCCGGAACTACAAAAGTACCAGGTGGAAGTGGGGTCGTTGGAACGTTTGACCTTCCAATCGGCAATACGCTAGCGTATAGTACAGAATATACCCTCTCTATTTCGGGCGCTACTGATCTGAAAGGCAATGTTCAGTCCGGTACATGGACGTCCACTTTCACAACAAGAGCCAGTGACAATATCGCACCGACGGTCTTGAGCTCTACCCCATCGAATCAAGCTACCGATGTGGCACCTTTAACCACCTTGTCTCTCTCATTTTCCGAGCCGATGGACGTAGAATCCATCAAGAGCGGAGTGGCAGTATGTCGTCTGGACAACGGGGTGTGTTCGCCAGCATTAGATGGAACCTGGGGATTCCCCAACTCGAATCTGGTAGAAGCGCTACCCCAGTGGGTGGCGACGTTCAAACCTACAGATATGCTGCAGGAAGGATCAACATATCGAATTGATATTGCGGCAACGGTCAAGGATCAGGCTCAGGGAAGCGGTAACACCATGGGCGCTGCATCTTCCATAGAGTTCTCAACTATTCCAGATTTGGCGCCGGTACGGACCGATGCCGGGCCGGAAACTGGCACAACCGCATCAGTCCGAACTTCGGTTTTTGCAGACTTTTCCGAACCCATGACACTGCCTGTTGATGGTAGTGGCGCAAACATCGGTGTAACCCTTCTCGATACTTCTTCGGGGTTCACAAGTGGACCGGTTGCCGGTACAGTCGAACTCCTCAATGATGGCAAGCGAGTCATTTTCCGTCCTGATGCACCACTCGTGTTCAACGAAGAGTTTGTGGCATCCTTCAGCGGAGCAATTTCAGATGCCACTGGGAATACCATACAAGCGTTCGACCTTACGTTTACGACAGAAGCGCAACCAGGAAGCGTGACGGTCGCGACCGTTTCACCCCTGGTTTCCATACCTGGAAGTGTAGTGGTATTCAGCGGAAAAGGCTTTAGCGCGACACCTGGATCGAACAGTATTCTGTTCAGCGGTCCAGACGGAAGCTCGATTCCAGGCCAGGTCGCTACCTCTACGCTATCAACTCTTAGCGCTATCGTTCCGGACGGCGCCCAGAGTGGACAAGTAACCATCACAAGTGGCGGTCCAAGTGGTACCATCACTCTGGAAATCTACAATGTGATCCCCCTTGTAGATCCTGCTATTGCTCGCCGTGCAACGGAAACCGCACCACGTGATGTGGAGGTAACTCCAGACGGTGGTACAGCATTCGTGACAAACTCTGGAAGCGGCACCGTGTCGGTTCTGGACGTTCGAACAGGCGCAACAACGGCAACAGTCAATGTTGGCGTCTCTCCTCTGAAAGTAGCGCTTTCACCTGACGGAACGCGAGCCTACGTAACCAACTTTGGATCGAATGACGTTTCCGTACTTGATGTAAGCGATGTAAACAACCCAACGGTAATAAACACCATCAAAGTTGGTCTAAATCCATTTGGACTGGCCATTTCGCCGGATGGGAAACGACTATACGTTGCTGAGTACACGAGTCGTAAGATTTCGATCATTGATATCGAAGAAGGTAGCGGATCAGCGGATCGAGCTATTGCGCGCATTGGCGTAGAGATAAACTCTCGTAACGTCGATGAAGAACCCGATGGCGGTACTCGGAAAATCGGGGTTGAATCCAGTCCTCGCGATCTCGAAGTATCACCCGATGGCGGCTCACTGTTCTTTACAACAGAAACTCTGGGCTTGCGCGTATTACTGCTCGACGATAACGGTTCGGCGGATGAGGATGCGGCCACACGCCGAATCACACGTGAGTCTGCTACGAGGGACGTAGAAGTGAGTCCAGATGGTGGTTTAATCTTTGTCACGACCCTGGAAGGCGCTCTTGAAGCCTATCGGATCCCACCAGATCTGAGTGCAACGAGCAGCTTTCAAGCCGTCGCTCGACTTGGTGTTGAGTCCAATTCCCGCGAAGTTGAAGTCAGTCCTGATGGGGGTTCCATTTACGTCACGAACTTCGAGGCCGGGCTCGTTCAGAAATACTCTATTACCTCACTCTACACTCCAAGCGCTAATTCGTCAACGGGTGGGTTTGCCCTGAGCTTTGAGCTTATCACCGCCTATTCGGTGGGTGATAATCCTGAAGCTGTCGTGTTTTCTGCCGCAGCGCAGGTGGCACTCGTAGTTAACTCGGGGTCGGATGACGTGACGGTCATCAATTTCGCAAGTGATATTCCTGACATCGTGGATAGCGATAGTGATGGTCTCAATGATGACGAAGAGGCGATTGCAGGTACCGATCCGAATAATGCCGATACCGATGGCGATGGTCTTTCTGACGGAGATGAAGTCAACACGCATTTCACCGATGCACTCGATGAAGACTCTGATGATGACGGTCTGACGGATGGACGCGAGATCAACGAGACCGGCACGGATCCAAATAACCCAGATACCGATGGCGACACGTATGCCGACGGCGAAGAAGTCGACAATGGAACAGATCCAAACGTTCCGGATGAACCGAACTTGGACGCAGATTCTGATGGTCTCACTGACGAAGAAGAAGGCGTTCTCGGTACCGACCCACTAGACGCTGACTCAGACGATGACGGTTCTATTGATGGTGAGGATTTGGCACCGCTAGATCCAACAGAATGGTTCCATATCGATGGTGTACACGATATCCGTGAAACGGCCGTTATCGAACTAACAGCCTTCCTGGAAGACCTCACCGGTGAACCCGTTGACCTGCCTGATTTGGATAAAAAATCGAGCAAGTCTGGCAAGTCCGCCAAGTCTGGCAAGTCCGCCAAGTCTGGCAAGTCTGGCAAGTCTGGCAAGTCTGGCAAGTCCGCCAAGTCTGGCAAGTCTGGCAAGTCTGGCAAGTCTGGCAAGTCTGGCAAGTCTGGCAAAAGTTCTAAGAAGAGCGGCAAGAGCACTAAATCAGACGGTGACGAACTCACTACTGACCTGCTCGACGCTTTGCTTGCACTGTATGCCAATACTGATTCAACCCTGTGGGTCGATTCAATGCATCCAGAACGGAAAGCTGGTCAGAAAATCTTCAATAGAGACAAAGAGGCGGTGAACCTCTTGAAGGACTACCTTGAGTATCCTGAATTAGATAGTCTGGTAACGCGTCTAGTTCGTCTTGACTATGCAACTGCCGAGCTTACCGTAGATGAAGCTGATGCAGCTTGCGGTGGTAGCAAGAAGTGTACTAAAGCCGTCTCCAAGGCAAGAAAGGACCTTGCCAAGGCTATTGATTACGCAGATGAGGGCAAGCCAGGAAATGCAATCAATAGCAGCCGGAGTGCCTGGAAACGTACAGCCAAATATGTACCTGAAGGTGCTGGAAAAGGAGTGGACTTGGATGAGGATGCGCAGATCGAAATCGATGAGATCGATCAGGTGCCAACCGAGTTTGCTCTCGAGCAGAACTATCCGAATCCGTTCAATCCGGTTACGACTATCGCATTCGCCATTCCGCAAAGCGTCCACGTCAACCTCGTGGTCTTCGATGCACTGGGTCGTGAAGTCGGGGTTCTCGTGAACGGGTCCATGGAAGCGGGTCGCCATCAGGTACGCTTCGATGCCTCGAGTCTCCCAAGCGGTATCTATCTGTACCGAATAACGGCAGGTTCGAATACGCGCGTCGCTAAGATGGTCTTATTGAAATAGAAAGAGACGTAGACTTAAACAGAAGAGGGGCGGGCGCGAAAGCGCCCGCCCCTCTTCTGTTTTCCCCTATTGTGCCCCTATTGCCGCTATTGCCGCTATTGCCGCTATTGCCGCTATTGCCGCTATTGCCGCACGCGCGCTCGTGCCGCTGCCCGCTTAGATGGGTCCGTCTCGAGAGATAGATACTCTTCCCACAGCGGAGTCGCTTTCTCGCGATCTCCAGTAGCGTCATACGCCCGGGCGAGTAACATCACCGTTTCAGGCCAATCCGGCTTCTCGGTATAAGAGGCCTCCAAATAGTTGATCGCATCCTCATACTGTTGAAGCTCCATATGAGCTTTACCCTGGTTTTTATAGATGATGAAAACCAAAGCCGGTTCAGCATTCTGTGCGCCAAGCTCGAGTACTTCAAGCGCTTCTAGGGATCGACCATCTTCGATTAAAATGTCTCCCCAGGCGCTGTATGCTTGGGTAAACGATGGATTTAACCGCACTGCAGCTTCCAAAGACCGGGTCGCACCATCCAGATCGCCATTTTCGGCTAGGGACAATCCCCTATTGTAATAAGCACCCGTATTGTTCGATTCAAGCGCTATCGCCCGATCGGCAGAACGAATGGACTCATCAAAATTATTGAGTTGGTAATGCACAGCCGACAGTGAACTCCATGCAGAAGCCAAGGTCGAGTCCGCTCGCATGGCTTTTTCAAAGGATGCTAAGGCTAAGGACAACTGCCCTGAACTAAGCCGGTCTATTCCATCATCCACATGTCGTTGGGCAGCCTCTCGATCCAAGACGACTTCAACAGCTTCTACGTTCTCACTATCACTACCATCCATCAAAGCCCAGACCGTAGTCCCGAGACCAAAAATAACGATGGCAATAAACGGAGCCCGCTTCCAGAACGTATTGGGGACATACGTAACCTCCACCGGCACAACAGCCTCTTCCGTACTCGGGATTTCAACGGCCTCTACAATTTCTGTCCGAAGTGCAGGTGTAGCTGGCGCGCTCATTTCTTCCAAATCAGTTACCAACTCTTCAGCAGATTGGTACCGTTGGTCTGGCTGCTTCTGCAGCAATTTATCTACGATTTGAACAAGATGGGCCGGAATTTCAGCGCGCCAATCCTGAACGCTGGTATGTTCTTCATTTGCTGCCGAGTACAAAATAGCAGCATCATATGGACCGTCGAATGGACGCCGGCCTGCCAGCATTTCATAGAGCACCACGCCAAGGGCCCATAGATCGGTTCGATTATCTACCGCCTGACCCTTCGCCTGCTCAGGACTCATATAGGCCAGCGTACCCAGCGACATGGCACCCATCGTCATAGTGACGTCTGATACCTTGGCGAGTCCAAAATCTAAAATTTTTAGGAGACCGGATTCAGTCACCATGATATTTCCGGGCTTAATGTCCCGATGAATAATGCCCTTGCGATGGGCCTCTGAGAGACCAAGGGCTGTTTCGAGCGTGTATTTGACTGCGTCGTCTAGATCAACGGGGCCGTCAGCAATAATATCTTCAAGAGTCTGCCCCTTGTAGTGCGCCATGGCGATGAACATCTCATCGGTTTCAACGCCCCCAATTTCATGGACCACCGCAATATTAGGGTGATCAAGTGCCGATACAGCTCGGGCTTCGTGAATGAACCGCTTTTTAGCATCTTCGTCACGACTGAACATCGCAGGCAGAAATTTCAATGCGACCGTGCGCTCAAGCACCGTGTCCTTGGCTTCATACACTACCCCCATGCCGCCTTGCCCTAGCTCGGCTACAATTTCGTAATGCGCTATTTTTTTCCCGACCAACTTCTTCTCTATTCAAATTATAGGGCTACAATCTAGTGAAAAGGATTTGATTGCCCGATATCGAAAGTAAGGAGATGCCATTGTGCACCGCTAATTGAACGATAC